>Ga0265334_10000015_pt1 | contig 150318 bp, 145 predicted proteins | sample 42023metaG_FD_192442 | JGI IMG/M metagenome (GOLD analysis project Ga0265334, IMG submission 192442) | Rhizosphere microbial communities from Carex aquatilis grown in University of Washington, Seatle, WA, United States - 4-20-23 metaG | ecosystem: Host-associated > Plants > Roots >...
GGCGCAGATACGCGGCCCCGTGCATGAGCAGCATGGCGAGGGACGCCACGCCGCAGAGCAGGGGGAAAGGGCGCACGAGATCCAGCAGCCCGCCGGCATAGCTCACCCGCAGGTCGCTGTCGAAGCTGAAGGGCACACCCAGGAACAGGTTACCCACCGCCACGCCGAACAGGAGCGCGGCCACCACGGCGGCGGTGCTGAGGACGGTATCCCAGGTGCGGCGCCAGGCTGGGTGCTTCAGCTTGTTGCGGAACTCGAAGCCCACGGGGCGCACGATGAAGGTCAGCAGCACCAGGAACATAGCGGCGTAGAAACCCGAGAACGCCACTGCGTAGAGTATCGGGAAGGCGGCGAAGGCCGCGCCGCCGCCCAGGATGAACCACACCTGGTTGCCCTCCCAGACCGGGCCGATGCTGTTGATGGTGATGCGGCGCTCTTCGTCGTCCCGTGCCACGAAGGGCAACTGGGCGGCGACGCCGAGGTCGAAGCCGTCCATGACGGCGAAGCCGGTGAGCAGCACCGCGAGGAACAGCCACCAGGTGAGACGCAGGATCTCGTATTCGTCCATGCTCATGCCCCCTGCGCGCGCAGCGCGCGGCGTTCTTCAGGTGAGACGATCTTCTTGGCCAGCACTTCCTCCGGCCCGAGCCTGATGTAGCGGCGCATCAGGAACACGTCCACCACCGCGAGCGTGGAGTAGAAGAGCGCGAAGCCCAAGAGGCTGCCCAGGACCTGCGCACCCGAGACGCTGGAGACGCCGAGGGCGGTGGGCAGCACGCCTTCGATGACCCAGGGCTGACGGCCTGTCTCTGCCACGATCCAGCCTAGTTCCGTGGAGATCCAGGGCAGGGGCAGGGCATAGAAGCAGAGGCGCAGGAACCAGCGGTAGCGCTCGAAGCGCTGGGTGGCGGACATCCAGAAGGCGAAGGCGAACATGCAGATGAACAGCAGCCCCAGCCCCACCATCACCCGGAAAGACCAGAACAGCGTGGCGACGCGGGGGACGGTGCGTTCTGCTGCCGCGGAGATGTCTGCATCGGTGGCGCGCAGGGGGTCCACACCGGTGCTCTTCAGCAACAGGCCGTAGCCGAGGTCATCCTTATGCGCCTCGAACACGGCTTTGGCGGCGGCATCGCCGGGGTTCGCTTTGAGTTCCTGCAGTGCGTAGTAGGCGAGCCTGCCCTCGCGGATGCGGCCGTTGGACTGCTTAACGAGATCATCGATACCGGGGATGGAGGTGTCCAGCGAGCGGGTGGCGATCAAGCCCAGCACGCCTGGGACGCGCAGGGCGTAGTGGGTCTCCTTGGCGGCGCTGTCGGGGATGCCGAACACGGTGAAGCTGGCCGGAGCCGGCACCGTCTGCCACTCGGCCTCGATGGCCGCGAGTTTCATCTTCTGGTTCTGGGTGGTGAGGTAGCCGCTCTCGTCCCCCAGCACCACCACCGAGAGGGAGGCGGCGAGGCCGAAGCTCGCGGCCACCGCAAGGGAGCGCTTGGCGAAGGCCACATGGCGCCCTTGCAGCAGGTAGTAAGCGCTGATGGCAAGCACGAACACCGAACCCACCACGTAGCCGGCGCTGACGGTGTGCACGAACTTGGCCTGGGCCACCGGGTTGAAGATCACGTCATACATGCTGGTGACCTCCATGCGCATGGTCTGGTAGTTGAACGCGGCACCCACCGGGTTCTGCATCCAGCCGTTGGCCACCAGGATCCAGAGGGCCGAGAGGTTGGAGCCCAGGGCCACGAGCCAGGTGACGCCGAGATGCTGGATCCTCGAGAGGCGGTTCCAGCCGAAGAAGAACAGGCCGACGAAGGTGGATTCCAGGAAGAAGGCCATCAAGCCCTCGATGGCCAGGGGCACACCGAAGATGTCACCCACGTAGTGGGAGTAGTAGGCCCAGTTGGTGCCGAACTGGAACTCCATGGTGATGCCGGTGGCGACGCCCATGGCGAAGTTGATGCCGAAGAGCTTGCCCCAGAAGCGGGTCATGTCGCGCCAGATCTCGCGGCCGGTCATGACGTACACCGACTCCATGATGGCGAGGATGAACGAGAGCCCGAGCGTCAGCGGCACGAACAGGAAGTGGTAGAGCGCCGTCAGGCCGAATTGCAGGCGCGACAGGAACACCGGATCGAGTGAATCCATGGATCAACTCCCAGGTCGGGAAGCGGGTTGGGACGGGATCGAGGAGAAGAGGCGGGCATCCACCTTCGCGGGCGTGACCACCACGGTATGGGCAGGGCCGAAGAACAGGTACCAGAGCAGGGTGATGGCGGCGAGCTTGAATAGCAATACGACGGCGATCTCATATCGCAGCCGGTGTTCCGGGCGCCGAGCGCTGGCCGGATTCGCATCCATCATGATCCCTAGACGGAGCAGAGGCATATTGTATCGCGCTTCGGCAAGGGCACTTTGCTCCGGGTCTAATGGTGTACGTCGGGACACGCCGGGGCCTTCCAGAAATCCGGCTGCGGACCAGGTGGAGATTAGGCCTTTCGGGGCGCGCAGACCCTGATCCAGGTCAGTTCCACCGCAGATGACCCCGATCCAGGGGCTCTTCAGGGGATGTCAGCCCTCCAACAAGGGAAACCCTGATGGGCCAAGGGGCGATACCGGCGCAGGATGCTCTCATCAGGAACCAGGGAAATGACCATGCTTTTACCACCGAATGAATCCGACATCGCCCGGCCCTCGGCCATGGGCCAGCCGGTCATCCAGAGTTGCAGCGCCTGTTCGCTGGCTGGGCTGTGCCTGCCCATGGGTCTCGGGGCCGACGACCTGGCACGCATGGACAGCCTGGTGACCCGTTCCGAGCCCATGCATGCAGGGGATCATCTATACCGGGTGGGAGATGCGTTCGACGCGGTCTACGCAGTGCGATCCGGGTCCTTCAAGATTTACACCGTGGACACCGAAGGTCGTGAGCATGTACTGGGCTTCCACCTGCCGGGCGAGTTGATGGGCCTTAAGGCCATCTATCCGAAACGGCACATCACGAATGCCATGGCGCTGGACACCGCCACCATCTGCGTCATCCCGTTCCTCGAGTTCGGTCTGATGGCGATCAAGATCCCGAGCCTGCAGACCCAGATGGTCCGGCTCATGAGCCGCGATCTCGCGGAAGCGGTCACCCTGGCGGGGGATTACACCGCCGAGGAGCGCATCGCGGCCTTCCTCATGGGGCTATCAGCGCGTTTCGTGCAGCGGGGCTTGTCCGCCAGGGAATTCAACCTCACCATGTCGCGGCGGGACATCGCCAACTACCTGCGCCTGGCTCCCGAGACCGTGAGCCGCGTGTTCGCACGCTTCGTGAAGGAGAAGCTGATCAGCGTTGACCGCCGTTCGGTGCGCCTGAACGACATGCCCAAGCTGCATGCCCTCGGCCGCTCCATGGAAGAGATGCATGGCTAGTCTTCGTTGAACTGACCTAGATCAAGACTTGGACCCAGTCCAAGTCTCAAGATATCGCTCATTAGGACGGAGCCTGTGCTCCCGAGGACTGAGTCGATGCGCCATCTATCCACCACTCCCATCGATGACCTGCGACGCGAGCATGTGAACATGCGCAGCGTGCTGATGGTGGTAGCGGAGCAGATGGACAAGCTAGAGAAGATGGATGCCACTGATTCTGTACTCCTGGCCAATGCGCTCTATTACATGCGCAACTTCCCAGGACATGTGCATCATCCCAAGGAAGACCTCATATTCGACCGGCTCGCCCATGCTGACGCCGCCTGGAAGGCGGAAGTGGACAAGGTGCGGGCTCAGCATCAGGAGATCTATGCCCTGGAAGAAGGGCTCATCAAATCGATCTCGGAGGGCCCTCCGCCGGACAGCGAAGACTCGACGGAACTGCTGGCCCAGGGCCGCCGCTACCTGCAGTTGCAGCGGCAGCATTCAGAGACCGAAGAACGGATGCTCTTCCCCGAGGCCTTGGCGACCCTGAAGCCGCGAGACTGGGTCGCCATGGCGGGCCAGATAGAGAGGGTCGACGATCCCCTTTTCGGCAGGCAGGTGGCTACCCGCTACCGGCTCCTCTACGAGCACATCATGCATGAGGCCACCAGAGGACTGAGGGCGACCCGCTAAGTGACATATATAGAGGTGGGGCAGCCCGCAAGCCGGCATGACAGAATAGGTGCATGCAGTCCGCGTCCCCTATCCTCGCCGCAGACATAGGCGGCACCCGTGCCCGCTTCCGAAGCGGCGATGGCACGCTCGAACTCCAGACCCGCGATCATGCGGGCATCAAGGCGTTGCTCACGGCGGCACTGCGGGATCTCGGCATCCCGGGCGAGGGTCTCACAGCGGTGCTGGCGCTGGCGGGCCCGGTGCAGGGTGATCACGCCAGCATCACCAACCTCTCCTGGGACTGCGATGGCGAAGCGTTGAGACGGCGCTTCGGCTTGCGGCATCTCGTGTTCATGAACGATCTGGAAGCGGCGGCGCGCGCGTTGGCGGAAGCGCCGCCCGGGGATGCGCGTGTGCTGCGCGCCGGCATCGCCGTGGGGCGCACGGCGGTGCTCAGCGTGAGCACGGGTCTGGGTGTCGCCTATTGGTCACGGCCCGCGGGCGTCCTGCACGTGGAGCCCTCGGAGGCGGGACACACGGGTTTCGCTCCGGGCGAGGACTGGGACGTGGAGTTCCTACGTACCCTGGAACGACACCATGCAGGGCGGGTGAGCTGGGAACGGGTGCTCTCCGGCATGGGACTCGCATCTATAGATGCGCACCTACGGCAGGCACCGGCCATGCAGCCGGCGGAAGTGGTGCGGCGGGCCGCTGCTGGCGACGCAGAGGCGCGGGAAGCGGTGCGCCACTTCTCACGGCTGCTGGGGGTGTTCGCCGGTGACCTGGTGCTCTCGGCGCCGGCGCCCGGCGGTATCTGGCTCATGGGCGGGGTTTTGGCAGGCTCGAAGGAGCTGTTCGACACGCCGGCCTTCCTGCAGGGCTTCGAGGCCAAGGGCCGTCTTTCCCCCCAACTCGCAGAGGTGCCGGTCCAGCTGACGGCCGATGACCGGCTGGGGCTCAAGGGTGCCTGGCTCGTGGCCCAGGCCCTACTGCGGGGCTGAATATCCCGCCTCATCCGTCTTTGCGACCTTTCTCCCTCCTGGCGCATCCTTAGGTACATGAGCAGCCGTTTCGACCACAGCGTCCCGGACCCGGTCCTGGAGCGGGCCAAGGCCGGCGACCGCGCCGCGCAGGCGGAGCTGTTCGACGCCTTCGGCCAGCCGGTGTTCGGCCTCGCGCGCCGCATGCTGGGGCGCGCGGACCTGGCGGATGACGTGCTGCAGGAGACCTTCGTCGAGGTCTTGCGCAGCCTGCCCAAGTTCCGCGGCGAGGCGCCGGTGGGCATGTGGATACGCCGCATCGCGGTGAACGAATGCCTGATGCACCTGCGTTCCCACTGGAACCGTTACCGCCTGCCCCTGGGCGGCGAGGGTGAGTCCACCTCGATGGAGGAGTGGCTCACGGCGGATGAACCCCCGCCGGACAAGGGCCTGGACGTGGAGCGGGCGCTGGATGTGCTCTCGCCCGAGGCGCGCGCGGTGGTGTGGCTGCACGACGTGGAAGGCTACACGCACGTGGAGATCGCGCGGCTGATGGACGCGACTCCGAGTTTTTCAAAGTCGCAGCTGGCACGGGCTTACGTGCGGATGCGGCAATGGGCCGGAGGGCCCCCCGAGGTGGAACCATGCATGCCAGTCTTGAACAACTGATCGGGCTCCGGGACGAGGAGCCGGTGGCGGTCGAGGTGCAGCAGCACGTACGCGGCTGCAGCCGCTGCGCCAAGGCCCTGAACGGCCTCCTGGCGGCGCGCGAGGCGCTGACCGCGGTGCCGGACCCGCTGCCCCCCGCGGATGCCTGGTCGCGCATCGTCTTGGCTGCCGACCTAAGTGCCCGCCGCCGGCGCCGTTGGCTGCCGGCGGCGGGCGTGGGCCTGGTGGCTTCCATCACCGCGGCGGTGTTCCTGGTGAACCTGCACCTGACGCCGGCGCCGGCGAGCGGAAACGCCACCGCGGCGGCGACGAACTTGAGCCCCAACGGCAACGCGGACGTGACCCAACTCATGGCCCAGTCCCGTTATCTGGAGCGGGCCGTGCTGAAGCTCGATGGCCATGCGGACAGCATGGCGGTGAGCGCCGGCACGGCCAGCACCATCGCGGCCCTCGAGGACCGCATCGCCCTGGTGGATTACGAGATCAACGATGCGTCCGGCAAGCAAGGTGCCGGCCAGCGTGTGACGGAATTGTGGAAGCAGCGGGTGGACCTGCTGCAGTCATTGGCAGCCGTGCGTTACGCCCAGGTGGCGAACGAAGGCATCTGAACTACGAGTGAGGTGTGACATGAAGACCTGGAAGATACTCTTGATGGTGACGGCCCTCGCGGCCATGCCGCTGGCGGCTTCCGCCGCGGACAGCGCTCCAAAGGCCGCGCCTGCAGCACCCGGTTCCACCCCCGCACCGTCGGCGAAATCCGGCGAAGCGTCCCCCAAGGACCAGGCGCAGCTGGAGCAGCAGCTCGACCGGGCGCGCCAGCAGCTGCAGGAAGACGCGCGCCGGGTGGCGGACCTCTCCATGCAGATCAACGGCGACGTGATGAACCGAATGCAGCTGGTGCGGGAACGGATGGAGAAGGCGCAGCACCGCGGCTTCCTGGGCATAGATCTGGACGATGACGATAGCGACGCCGCGGGTGTCGCCATCTCCGGTGTCACTCCCCACGGCCCGGCGGACAAGGCCGGCCTGCAGGAGGGCGACGTGATCACTTCCATCAACGGCACCGCCTTCAAGGCCTCCGGTGACGACAGCGCCGGCGACAAGCTTTCGGAGTTCATGCGCACCACCAAGCCCGGCGACAGCCTGAAGGTGGCCTACACCCGCGACGGCAAGGCGGCCACCGCCACCGTCACCGCCGGCACCCTGCGCGACTTCGACGCCTTCAGCATGGCCATCCCGCCGATACCGCCTGTGCCGCCGGTCCCGCCCATGCCGGCGCTCGCGCCACTGGCCGGACTCAACATGTACTACAGCATGGGAAACCGCTGGGGCACGATGCAACTGGTCAATGTGACGCCGGGACTGGGCCAGTACTTCGGCACCGATAAGGGCCTACTGGTGCTGCATGCACCCAAGGATTCGGCCCTGCAGCTGCAGGAAGGCGACGTGATCACGCAGTTGGGCGGCCGCGATCCCGGCAATGCGCCGCATGCCATGCGCATCCTGAGTTCCTATGGCCCGGGCGAGAGCGTGAAGATCGACATCATGCGCAAGGGCAAGCCCCAGACCCTGAACGTGGTGCTGCCCAAGGAGAAGGATGATGACTCCAACGCCTTCAACTGGTCCTGGTCCAGCGATGACGATGAAGACGAGAGTGCTGACGGTCGATAGCTGTTTCAAGCGACGTTGATACCCCCGAGATTGGGGCGGTCTGCAAAGACCGCCCTTTTTTTCGCCGCCTTGCTACCATGCGCGCCATGCGCCGCAGCGACTTCCATTTCGACCTGCCCCCGGGGCTCATCGCCCAGCATCCGCTGGCCGAGCGCAGCGCCAGCCGCCTCTTGTGCCTGGAAGGCGCCTCCGGGGCGCTCAAGGACCGCATGTTCATGGACCTGCCCTCGCTCCTGGAGCCGGGCGACCTCCTGGTGTTCAACGACACCAAGGTGGTGCCGGCGCGGCTCTACGGCCGCAAGGAGACCGGCGGCGCGGTGGAGTTCCTGGTGGAGCGCATCCTGGATGCGCGCACGGCGCTGGTTCATGCCCGGGCCAGCAAGCCCTGGCGCACCGGCATGCGGGTGCTGTTCGCCGATGGGGTGGAGGCGCGGCTGCTGGAACGGGAAGGGGCGCTGCTGAAGGTGGAGTTCCTGGGGGCGACCCTGCCGGAGTTCCTGTATGCCCACGGCCACGTGCCGCTGCCTCCTTATATAGTGCGCGACGACGCGGCGGAGGATCAGGAGCGCTACCAGACGGTATACGCCCGGGTGCCGGGCGCGGTGGCGGCGCCGACGGCAGGCCTGCACTTCGATGCGGCCATGCTGGAGACGCTCGAGCGCCAGGGCGTGCGGAGCGCGCGGGTGACGCTGCACGTTGGGGCCGGCACCTTCCAGCCGGTGCGGGAGGACGACATCCGCGACCACAAGATGCACAGCGAGCGGGCAGTCGTCGCACAGGATGTGTGCGACGCCGTGGCGCAGACCAGGGCCGCAGGCAAGAGGGTGGTGGCAGTGGGGACCACGGCAGTGCGGAGTCTGGAGGCCGCGGCGGCGGGGGGCGCGCTCACGCCGATGGATAAGGATACCGATATCTTCATCTATCCCGGCTACCGCTTCCGGGTGGTGGACGCCATGCTCACCAATTTCCATCTGCCGGAATCGACGCTGCTGATGCTGCTCTGCGCTTTCGCCGGGCAGGAGCAGGTGCTCGCCGCCTACCGGCACGCGGTGGAGCAGCAGTACCGCTTCTTCAGTTACGGCGACGCCATGTTCGTTTCGATCGCGCCTGAGGCGCGCGCATAACAAGGTGACGATATATGACTTTTACTCCTGACCGGGGCATTGAGATACGGACTGGCAAAGCTCTCTTAGAAAAGCCAGAGCTTGCGGCGCATCTTTCGACGATTACGTCTCTTTGGGCGCAGATGGTTACGCTGCTTGAAGAGATTTTGGGATTGCTGGCCGGAGTTGATGCGATTACGGCGATGAGACTTTATACGGCAATAGAAAATGATGGTGCTAAGCAAGCAATGCTTAGGGCTCTAGCTGAAGATAAATTGCCAGATAATTTGCAGGCAGAATTAAACGCGATATTTAAATGGATTAGAGAGCACGGCAGCTCAAGAAATGTTGTCGCGCACGGTGTATGGGGAGTTTCTCCGCAGTACCCAGATGCGCTTTTCTATACGGATGTTCGCGAGTGGTTGAATTGGCGAGGGACAGTTAATTTTGCCGAGCACAGTTTAGATGCGATTCATCTAATGGAAATAATGAGACGTTGGCCTGATGCGGTCGGTTATAGAAAAGATGATTTTGAGAGAACTGAGAATGAGATATTGAAGATGATTGATCGCGTGGAAGTTTTTAGACGCGACGTGGACTCTTTTCTTTCCCCGTAGCGCGAGCCGAGCATCGCAGCGAGCAAGCTAAGCCGAAGGGCGCCGCCAGGATGGCGGCGCCTTCACACGCGGCATCAGGGATGTGCCGTGTGTGAAGCTGCGCAGCGAGCGAGAAGCGCAGGGTAGGCGCGGGCTTCCGCGCCCCGCGCTTCGGGTGGACGGTTTTGGCGACTTTTGCCAAGACAAAAGTCGCCCGCGCCGTGGGACGGCGCGGAACAAGGCATGGATGCCTTATATCTTGATAAACTCCGTGCCATGAAATTCGAGCTTCTCAGCCAGTCTGACGGCGCCCGCAGGGGGCGCCTCGTCTTCGACCGTGGCACCGTGCAAACCCCGGCTTTCATGCCTGTCGGCACTTACGGCACGGTCAAGGCCATGACGCCGGAGGAGCTGAAGGAAGTGGGCGCCGAGATCATCCTCGGCAACACCTTCCACCTGATGCTCCGCCCCGGCACCGAGATCATCCGTGCCCACGGCGACCTGCACGGCTTCATGCACTGGGAGGGGCCGATCCTCACTGATTCCGGCGGCTTCCAGGTATGGAGCCTGGCCGAGCTGCGCAAGATCAGCGAGGAGGGGGTGAGCTTCCAGTCGCCGGTGAACGGCGACAAGGTGTTCCTCTCGCCGGAGGATTCCATCCGCATCCAGCACGAACTCGGTTCCGACATCATCATGGTGTTCGATGAGTGCACGCCTTATCCGGCGACGGAGGCGGAGGCGCGCAGCTCCATGGAGCTGTCCCTGCGCTGGGCCAAGCGCTCCCGCGCGGCCCATGCCGACCACGCTTCGGCGTTGTTCGGCATCGTGCAGGGCGGCATGCACAGCGATCTCCGGCGTGAGTCCCTGGATGGACTGACCGGCATCGGCTTCGACGGCTACGCCATCGGCGGCCTCTCGGTGGGGGAGACGGAGGCGGAACGGCTCGCGGTGCTGGAGGCGCTGCAACCTCACCTGCCCAAGGACCGGCCCCGTTACCTGATGGGTGTCGGCACGCCGGAGGACCTGGTGGAGGCGGTGGCCCGGGGCGTGGACATGTTCGACTGCGTGATGCCCACCCGCAACGCGCGCAACGGGCATCTCTTCACCAGCGAGGGGGTGGTGCGCATCCGCAACAGCACCTATATGAAGGACACCCGTCCCCTGGATCCGGCCTGCGGCTGCTACACCTGCCGCAACTACAGCCGCGCCTACCTGAAGCACCTGGACAAGTGCGGGGAGATCCTGGGGCCGCGCCTCATGACCCTGCACAACCTGTATTTCTACCAGTCCGTGATGCGCGCCATGCGCGAGGCCATCGAGGCGGGGCGTTTCAGCGCCTGGGCGGGCGAGTTCCTGGCCCGCCGTCGGGGCCTGCCGGAGGCCGAATCCTGAGGGTTTTCGCGGGGTTTGGGGTCCCTTAAGACCCCCTGACGTTGTAGAATCCGCCTTCCCGCGCGGCCCGGACCGGGCCTGCGCCCCGTATTTAAAGCAGGAATACCATGCGTCCCTTCATCCCCGAGGTCCTGGCCGCCGCTCCCCAGGGCGACAACCCCTTCACTTTCCTCCTCCTCATGGGCGGCCTCTTCGCCGGCATGTATTTCTTCATGATCCGCCCGCAGAACAAGCGCCAGAAGGAGCACCAGGCGATGGTCGCCGGTCTCGCCAAGGGCGACGAGGTGGTGACGGGCAGCGGCATCCTCGGTCGCGTCAAGGACGTGAGCGAGCAGTACGTGACCCTCGAGATCGCCTCGGGCGTCGAAGTGAAGCTGCAGAAGCAGGCCGTGGGCAACGTGCTGCCCAAGGGCACCCTCAAGAACATCTGATCCTCAGGACAGTCCCATGATGAACCGTTATCCCTTGTGGAAGAACGTCCTGGTGGTGCTGATCACCGCCGTGGGCCTGTTCTACGCGATGCCGAACCTCTACGGCGAGGATCCCTCGGTGCAGGTGTCCACCAAGGCCGCCGCGGTGCCCGCGGACGCCAAGGCGCAGGTGGAGCAGGCGCTGAAGTCCGCCAACGTGGAGTTCAAGTCCGCGGCGCTGGAGGAGAAGACGCTGGTGGTGCGTTTCCCCGACACCGACGCGCAGCTGCATGGCCTCGATGCAATCCGCCAGAGCCTCGGCACCGACTACACGGCGGCCATGAACCTGGCGCCGCGCACGCCGGCCTGGATGCAGGCGATGGGCATGAAGCCCATGGCCAAGGGCCTGGACCTGCAGGGCGGCGTGCACTTCCAGCTGCTGGTGGACCTGAACGCGGCCGCCCAGGGCAAGATGCAGCGCATCTCCAACGACATCCGCTCCGCCATGCGCGAGAAGCTGATCCGCTATGACGACGTGTCCCTGAGCGGCGACAGCATCAGCCTGACGCTGCATTCCCCGGATGACTTCGGCAAGGCCCGCAGCCTGCTCGGCAACCAGTATTCCGACCTGGCCGTGACCAACGGCACCGCGCCCAACACGCTGCTGCTCAGCATGAGCCCGCAGAGCATCCAGAGCCTGCGCCAGCAGGCGGTGGAACAGAACATCACGACCTTGCGCAACCGCGTGAACGAACTCGGCGTGGCCGAGCCCATCGTGCAGCAGCAGGGCCCGAGCAGCATCGTGGTCGAGCTGCCGGGCGTGCAGGACGCGGCCCACGCCAAGGACATCCTGGGCGGCACCGCGACCCTCGAGTTCCGGCTGGTGGACTACACCGCCAACCCCATCGAGGCGAAACAGACCAACCACATCCCGCTGGATGACCAGCTCTTCACCCGCAAGGACAGCGGCCAGCCCATCCTGCTCAAGCGCGACGTGATCGCGAGTGGCGACCAGCTGGTGAACGCCCAGTCGGGCTACGCGCAGGAGCAGGGCACCCCCGACGTGAGCGTCACGCTCGACTCCGCCGCCGCCACCAAGATGGGCGACACCACGCGCCAGAACCTGGGCAAGCCCATGGCGGTGCTGTTCATCGAGACCAAGAGCGAGACCAAGATGGTGGACGGCCAGCCGGTCATCACCCACAACAAGGTCTACTCGGTCATCAACGTGGCCACCATCCAGGGCATCTTCAGCAAGAACTTCCAGATCACGGGGCTGCAGCAGGACGAGGCCAACGACCTCGCCATCATGCTGCGTGCCGGTTCGCTGGCCGCGCCTATGGACTTCATCGAGGAGCGCACCGTGGGCCCGAGCCTCGGCGCGGAGAACATCCGCCAAGGCTTCTACGCCGCGCTGCTGGGCTTCGTGCTGGTGGTGGTGTTCATGGCGCTCTACTACAAGGCCTTCGGCGTGATCGCCGACCTCGCCGTATTCATGAACCTGGTGCTGACCGTGGCGCTGCTCTCGCTGATCCAGGCGACCTTGACGCTGCCCGGCATCGCCGGCATCGTGCTGACGCTGGGCATGGGCGTGGACGCCAACGTGCTCATCAACGAGCGCGTCCGCGAGGAGGTGCGCAACGGCAACACGCCGCAGGCGGCCATCCACGCCGGCTACGAGCGCGCCTTCGCCACCATCGTGGACGCGCACGTCACCACGCTGATCGCGGCCTTCATGCTGTTCCTGTTCGGCTCGGGTCCGGTGAAGGGCTTCGCCGTGACGCTGACGCTCGGCATCATCACCTCGCTGTTCACCGCAATCATGGGCACCCGCTCGATCGTGAACGCGGTATTCGGCGGCCGGAAGCTCGACAAGCTTCCGGTTTGAGGAGTAGACGACAATGGAATTCTTCCACAAGGTCCCCCGCATCAACTTCCTCGGCGTGCGCAAGCTCGCCATGGGTATGTCCGTGGTGGTGCTCGTCGCCGCCATCGCCTCGCTGTACGTGCGCGGCCTCAACTTCGGCGTGGACTTCACCGGCGGCGTGACCGTCGAGGTGAGCTACCCGGGCAGTGCCGACCTAAACAAGGTGCGCGCGTCCCTGGCTGCGGGCGGCTTCGCCAACGCGGTGGCGCAGAACTACGGCACCCCGCAGGAAGTGCTGATCCGCCTGCAGGCCGCCAAGGGCGAGACCGACAAGGACACCGGCAACAAGGTGCTGTCCGTCCTGCAGCAGACCGACCCGGGCGTGAAACTGCAGCAGGTGAACTTCGTCGGCCCCGAGGTCGGCAAGGACCTCGCCACCAAGGGCGCGTTGGCCTTCGTCATCACGCTGGTGGCGATCCTGCTCTACATCATCATGCGCTTCGAGTGGCGCCTGGCGGTGGGCGCAGTGGCGGCGACCCTGCACGACGTGGTGTTCGTGGTGGGCTTCTTCTCGCTGCTGCACATCGAGTTCGACCTGAACGTGCTGGCCTCGGTGCTGGCGGTGATGGGCTACTCGGTGAACGACACGGTGGTGGTGTTCGACCGGATCCGCGAGAACTTCCGCAAGATGCGCAAGGGCTCGCCCATGGAGATCATGAACGCGGCCATCAACGAGACCCTCTCGCGCACCATCATGACCTCGGGCGTGACCCTGCTGGTGGTGATCGCGCTGCTGGTGCTGGGCGGCCCGATACTGCACGGGTTCTCGCTGGCCCTGTTCGTGGGCATCATCGTGGGCACCTATTCCTCGATCTACATCGCGAGCGCGACGGCCTTGATGCTGGGCGTGAGCAAGGCGGACCTGATGCCGGTGAAACGGGGCGAAACCGTCGACGACATGCCCTGATACGGGCGATGGTCCAGAAACCGAAAGGGCGCCTCACGGCGCCCTTTTCATTTGCGGTTGAGTCCAGCGGTCAGTCGGGCAATAGAGGTTTGAATTCGTCCGCCAGCAGCTTGAAGATTTTTTGCCCGCCCGCAAGGATGTTGCCATCTTCCGGTATGCCGGTGCGGCCGTCGAGATGGCCGACGCTGCCGCCCGCTTCCTGGATCATGAGGAGGCCGGCGGCGATGTCCCATTCCTTGAGGCCCAGTTCCCAGAAGCCGTCCATACGGCCGGCGGCGACGTAGGCGAGATCGAGCGCGGCGGAGCCGGCGCGGCGGATGCCGGCGGTCTTCACGGCGACGGCGCCGAACATCTTGAGGTAGAGGTCCAGGTTCTGGTTCTCGCGGAAGGGGAAGCCAGTGCCGATGAGGGCACCTTCCAGGCTCTTCAGCTGGGTCACGCGCAGGCGCTTGTTGTTGAGCTGGGCGCCGCCGCCGCGGGCGGCGGTGAAGAGTTCGTTGCGCAGGGGGTCGAAGATGACGCCGTGTTCCAGCTTGCCGCGGTGTTTGATGGCGATGGACACGGAGAACACGGGGAAGCCGTGCAGGAAGTTGGTGGTGCCGTCGAGGGGGTCGATGACCCAGGTCCAGTCGGCGTCGCGGCCGCCGCGGGTCCCGCTCTCTTCGCCGAGGATGGCATGGTCGGGGTAGGCATCACGGATGATCTGGACGATGGCGTCTTCCGCCTGGCGGTCCACTTCGGTCACGAAGTCGTTGCGTTCCTTGGCTTTCACCGTGAGGGTGTCCACACGGTCCACATAGCGGACGATGAGGTCACCGGCTTTGCGCGCAGCGCGGATGGCGATGTTCAATAAGGGCTGCATGGGCCTCTCCTGGAACTTGAGACGTGAGCGGAAGTGGAAAAGAGCGGGCACGGACAGGCCGTACACCATTAGAATATCAGAATGGGTAAAGGCTTACGAATCGTGCTGGTGGAGACGAGTCACCCGGGCAACATCGGCGCGGCGGCGCGCGCCATGAAGACCATGTGCCTCTCGGAGCTGGTGCTGGTGAACCCGGGCGAATTCCCGCATCCCGACGCGAGCGCCCGGGCCTCCGGCGCGGCGGATCTGCTGGAGCGGGCGCGGGTGACGGCGACCCTGGACGAGGCCCTGGCCGGATGCACCCTGGTGGCGGGCACCAGCGCCCGGCGCCGGGGCCTCGGCCCGCCGGAACTGATGCCGCGCGACTGCGTGGCGCAGGTCTACGCCGCCGCCGCGGCGGGGCAGCAGGTGGCACTCGTGTTCGGGCGCGAACGCACCGGCCTCACCAACGAGGAGTTGGGCCGTTGCCACATGCTGGTGAACATCCCGTCGAACCCCGAGTACGGTTCCCTGAACCTCGCTGCTGCGGTGCAGGTGCTCGGCTACGAATGGATGTTGGCGCGCGGCGCCACACCAGCAGCGCGCGAGGACGACACGACACCCGCCACCGCCGATGAGATGGAGCGGCTGTATGAGCACCTGGAATCCGCGGCCCTGGCGAGCGGCTTCCTGGACCCGGAGAACCCGAAGCACCTGATGCGGCGCCTGCGGCGGCTCTTCAACCGCGCGCAGCCGGACCAGAACGAGGTGCACATCCTGCGCGGCCTGCTCACGGCCCTGCAGAGCCCGAAGATCCGGGGGCGGCGCGGCAATACCTGACCCACAGGGTTGGTTATATAATGGCGCCCGGTCACGCAGCCTTAGAAACCGAGGCCCCCATGAAACTCACCACCAAGGGACGTTACGCGGTCACCGCGCTCCTGGACCTGGCGTTGCACGACGGCGAAGGCCCGGTGTGCCTGAGCGAGATCGCCCAGCGCCAGGACATCTCGCTGCCTTATCTCGAACAACTGTTCACGCGCCTCAGGCGTCGCGGTCTGGTGGCCAGCACCCGCGGGCCAGGCGGTGGCTACAACCTGGGGAAGCCCCCGGCGGAGATCCCGGTGGCGGATATCATCCGCGCAGTGGACGAATCCTTCGATGCCACCCGCTGCGGCGGCGAACGCGACTGCCATGGCGGCAAGTCCTGCCTCACCCACGAGTTGTGGGAGAACCTGAGCCAGGAGATCCATCGCTTCTTGAGCGGTGTGACGCTGGCGCAGCTGATGCAGTCCAATGCGGTGCGCGGCGTCGCCGAGCGCCAGAAGCAGGAACACGTGCTGAAGTTCGTGCCGCGGAGCCGCGCGGCTTCCTAGCGCCTCCGATCCCATGTCCCTCTACCTCGACCACAACGCCACCGCTCCGCTGGAGCCCCGGGTGCTGGACGCCATGCAGCCTTGGTTGCTGGGGGTGCACGGCAATCCCGCGAGTGTGCACCGGCCCGGCCGTGCGGCTCATGAGGCCTTGGAAGCCGCGCGTGCTGACGTGGCGGCACTCGTGGGTGCACAGCCTGCGCAGGTGGTGTTCACCGGTGGCGGCACCGAGGCGGACAACCTGGCATTGAAAGGCGTCTGCGCCGGTATACCCAACGGCAAGCTCCTGGTCGGTTCCATAGAGCATAGTGCGGTGCTCGGTCCAGCCGACGCGCTGGCGAAGCTCGGCTGGCAGGTGGAGCACATCCCCGTGGACGGCGAGGGGCGCTACGACTTGGCGGCGCTCAAGACGATGCTTGCCGTCGGCGGCGTGAAACTCGTCTCCGTGATGCGCGCCAACAACGAGACCGGCGTGCTGCAGGATGTGGCGGCCATCGCAGCGCTCGTGCATGGCGCGGGCGCACTGCTGCACTGCGACGCAGTGCAGGCAGCCGGCAAGATCCCGGTGGACTTCAAGGCGCTGGGTGCGGACCTCATGACGCTCTCGGCCCACAAGATGAACGGGCCGCGCGGCGTGGGCGCGCTCATCATGGACCGGCGCGTGGACCTCACGCCGCTGGTGCACGGCGGCGGCCAGGAACAGGGCCTGCGGGGCGGGACGGAAAACCTCGCGGGCATCGTGGGTTTCGGCCGGGCTGCGGCGCTGGCGAAGAGCGAACTCGCCACCCGCGCGGAGCATCCCCGTGTGCTGAGGGATGCATTGGAAGCAGAAGTGCGCAAGCTTCCCGGCGCACGGATATTCTCCAGCGGCGCCGAGCGCCTGCCCAACACGCTCCAGTTCGGGATCGAAGGTCTCGACGGCGAGTGGCTGGTGATGGAGCTGGACAAACGCGGCATCGCGGTCTCCAGCGGCTCCGCCTGCCACAGCGGCAGCGGCGAGCCCAGTCATGTGCTCACGGCCATGGGCCATGAGCCGGCCATCGCCAAGGGGGCGCTCAGGGTGAGCTTCGGTCTCGGCAACACGCCAGCCGATGCGCAAACTGTCGCGAAGGCTTTGAACGAGATCGTGTCCAGCCGCCCCAAGAACGTCGCGGCGGTGGGCTGGTGACCGTGGACATCTACATGGACTATGCGGCCACCACGCCGCTGGACCCGAAGATCGCCGGGAAGATGGCGGCCCATCTCACGCTGGACGGCGTGTTCGCCAACCCCGCTTCCATCCATGGCCCAGGCCGTGCAGCCCGCGCCGCGGTGGAGGAGGCGAGGGCGCACATCGCGGCGCTGGTGGGCGCCGCGCCGGAAGAGGTGGTGTTCACCTCCGGGGCCACGGAATCCGACAACCTCGCCATCAAGGGCGTGGCCCATTTCCGCAAGGATAAGGGCCGGCACATCGTGACCTCGCGCATCGAGCACAAGGCGGTGCTGGATGCCTGCAAGCAGCTTGAGAAAGAGGGCTTCACGGTCACCTGGCTCAAGCCCGATGCGGATGGATTGATCCAGCCCGCTGCGGTGCAGGCGGCACTCCGGCCCGACACGCTGCTGGTGACGCTGATGCACGCCAACAACGAACTCGGCACGCTCAACGACATCGCCGCCATCGGCAAGGTTGTGCGCGCACACGGTGCTGCTTTCCATGTGGACGCGGCCCAGAGCGCGGGCAAGCTGCCCATCGACCTGAAACAGCTGGACGTGGACCTCATGTCTTTCGCCGCCCACAAGGTCTATGGACCCAAGGGCATGGGCGTGCTCTACATCCGGCGCGAGCCCAGGGTGAACCTGGAGCCGCTCATCCACGGTGGCGGCCACGAACAGGGGCTGCGCTCCGGTACGCTTGCGACGCACCAGATCGTCGGCATGGGGGAGGCGTTCCGCCTGGCGCGGGAACTCATGCCTACGGAAGCGCCGCGGCTCGCGGCTCTGCGCGAACGGCTCTGGCTGGGCTTGCAGGCGATCCCCGGTGTGCTGTTGAACGGCCACCCGACCCAGCGCCTGCCCGGCATCCTCAACGTCAGCTTCCCGGGCGTGGAGGGCGAGAGCCTGCTCTACGCCTGCGAGGGTCTAGCGGTGTCGAGCGGTTCCGCCTGCAATGCGGCGGACCGGGAACCTTCATATGTGCTGCGTGCACTCGGCCGCGATGACCAGCTCGCAGGTGCGAGCCTGCGTTTCAGCCTGGGCCGCTTCAGTACGGAGGCGGAAGTGGACCGGGCCGCGGCGCTGGTGGTGGAACAGTACCGGCGCCTCGTGGCGCTGGCGGCTTGAAAGCCATGGCACGCGACCCCATCGAATACTCAGAAGTCCTGCTCGCGCATTTCCGTGCACCGCGGAACGCGGGGAGCTTCCCCGCTGGCACGACAGATGTGTCGGTAGGCACCGCCGGCAGCTGTCGCCAGGGCCGGGAGATCCGACTGGAACTGAAGCTCGGGAGCGACGGACGCATCGAGGCCTGCCGCTACCGGGTGTATGGCTGTCCCGCCACCGTCGCGCTCTGCTCGGTGCTGAGCACGAAGCTCCCGGGCCTGACACCGGACGAGGCAGGGCAGCTGAGCGGGTTGGCCCTGGCGGAGGAACTGCAGCTCCCGGCGCCTAAGCGGGATGCGGCCCTGCTGCTGGAGGATGCCCTTAAGGCAGCCCTGGCAGGGGCGGGTTACACTATGACGGAGCGGCGCGAACGCGCCTGAGGAAGAACCAGACCATGGCCATCACCCTGACCCCCAGCGCCGCGGAGCGCGTGAAGCACCACCTGCACCAGCAGGCGGGCGCCATGGGTCTGCGCCTGGGCGTGAAGAAGACCGGCTGTTCCGGTTTCGCCTATGTGGTTGATTACGCCCAGGGCCAGAGCGCCGACGACGTGGTGTTCGAGGACCAGGGGGTGAAGGTGGTGGTGGACCAGGAGAGCCTGCCCTTCCTGGACGGCACCCAGGTGGACTACGTACGCAAGGGCCTGAACGAGTCCTTCCAGTTCCACAATCCCAATGTGAAAGACGAATGCGGCTGCGGCGAGAGTTTCACCGTCTGAAGCCGTCTTTTCTCCAGAAAACCCCGCCTAAACGCCTGATTTCATTGCCTCTACCGGCCTCCAGCCGGTAAAATCCACCGTCCTTGAAGATCGCCGGAAGTCCCGGACCCAAGTGGGTTCCAGGGCGGGCTGACCGCCTCTGCGCTTCGCGCCTCCGGCTCCTATCCACCCTGTGTCCGGAGAACCGTCCCCGTGGCTATCGAACGTACCCTGTCCATCGTGAAACCCGACGGCGTGGCCAAGAACCTCATCGGTGAGGTCTATGCCCGCTTCGAGAAGAAAGGCCTCAAGATCGTGGCCGCCCGCATGCTGCACCTGACCCGCGCCCAGGCGGAAGGCTTCTACGCCGTGCACCGCGAGCGCCCCTTCTTCAAGCCGCTGGTGGACTTCATGATCTCCGGTCCCGTGATGGTCACGGTGCTGGAAGGCGAGGGCGCCATCCTCAAGAACCGCGACATCATGGGCGCCACCGACCCGAAGAAGGCCGACAAGGGCACCATCCGCGGCGACTTCGCCCAGACGGTGGACGAGAACATGGTGCACGGCTCCGACGCCGCCGAGACGGCGCGCCAGGAGATCGCCTACTTCTTCTCCGACCTCGACATCGCGCCGCGCACCCGGTAAGAGAACGATGCAAGGCGACGCCAACAAGGTGAACCTGCTGGGCCTGGACCGCCAGGCGCTGGAGGCGTTCTTCGTCCAGTTGGGCGAGAAACCCTTCCGCGCCCGGCAGGTCATGAAGTGGCTCTATCACCATGGCGTCGCCGACTTCGATGCGATGACCGACCTCGGCAAGGGCCTGCGGGAGAAACTGAAGACCGCCGCCGAGGTGCGCGCGCCCGAGGTCATCACCGAGCAGCTCTCGGAGGACGGCACCCGCAAGTGGCTGTTGCGCATGGACGCCGCCAACAACATCGAGACGGTGCTGATCCCGGAGATGGGCGCGGTCGATGACGGGGATCCGGAGTCGGGCCGCTACCGCGGGACGCTCTGCATCTCCTCGCAAGTGGGCTGCGCCATGGACTGCAGCTTCTGCGCCACCGGCAAGCAGGGCTTCAACCGCAACCTAACCGCCGCCGAGATCATCGGCCAGGTGTGGATGGTGAACCAGCGGCTGGGCGTGAAGCCCGGCAGCGAGCGCGCCATCACCAACATCGTGTTCATGGGCATGGGCGAGCCGCTCGCCAACTACAAGCATGTGATCACTGCCATCCGCGTGCTGGTGGACGACTTCGGTTACGGGCTCTCCAAGCGCCGTGTGACCGTGAGCACCTCGGGCCTGGTGCCGACCATGTACAAGCTCGCCGAGGACTGTGACGTGGCGCTGGCGGTCTCGCTGCATGCACCCACCGACGCGCTGCGCGACGTGCTGGTGCCCATCAACAAGGTGCATCCCATCGAGGAGCTGATGCAGGTCTGCCGCCACTACGTGGACAGCAAGGACCACCGGCACGTGCATGTCACCTTCGAGTACGTGATGCTGGACGGCGTCAACGACAGCCTCGAGCACGCCAAGCGCCTCGCCGAGGTGGTGAAGGACGTGCCCTGCAAGGTGAACCTGATCCCCTTCAACAGTTTCCCGGGCACCGAGTACCGCCGCTCACCGCAGGCCGTCATCGACCGCTTCGCGGAACTGCTGTGGCAGCGCGGCATCGTCACCATCACGCGCCGCACCCGCGGCGACGACATCGACGCCGCCTGCGGCCAGCTGGCCGGCAAGGTGAAGGACCGCATACGTCGTGCCGAACGGCGCGGTGACACCCTGGAGGCCCAGCCATGATCCGCCGCCTGTTCATGCCGCTGCTGCCCCTGTTGCTAGCCGGTTGCGTCACCAACTCGAGCACGCCCTTCCCAAGCGACAAGGTGGACCTGAAGCAGGCCTCTCAGGACAACGTCAGCCTCGGCATCGCCTACCTGAAGCAGGGTAACCGCGACGCGGCCATGCAGAAGATCCAGAAGGCCATCACCCAGGACCCGGACAACGCACGCGCCTACACGGCCGAGGCGCTGGTCTACAACGCCGACAACGAACCGGACAAGGCAAAGGATGCCTACAAGACCGCGCTGCACAAGGCGCCGGACGACCCGGAGATCCAGAACAACTACGCGGTGTTCCTCTGCCAGCGCGGCAAGCCCAAGGAATCCCTCGAGTACTTCGACAAGGCCGCCGCCAATCCGCACTATTCCACCCCGGACGGGGCCTACGTGAACGCCGGCCTCTGCGCCACGCGCATACCCGATCCGGTGCAAGCCGAGCAGTATTTCCGCCGCGCCTTGTCCATGAACCCGAACCTGACGGAGCCGCTGTTCCAGCTGGCGCAGATCTCCTACAACCAGAAGAAATACCTCTCGGCACGCGCGTTCATCGAACGCTACAACACCCTGGCGCCGGCTTCGCGGCCGGACGTGCTGCTGCTCGGTGTGAACAACGAGCGCGCACTGGGTGACAGGCAGGCCGCAGCGGACTATGCCAAGCAACTCCTGAGGCTCTATCCCGCCTCGGAACAGGCGCAACAACTGGACCAGCAGGCAGGACCCCATGGCTGAGAACGAGACCCAGGCGCCGGGCGCCGAACTCAAGCGTGCGCGTGAGGCGCGCGGCATGTCGGTGCATCAGCTGGCGGTGGAACTGCACGTCAGCGACGCCATGATCAGCGCCATGGAGCGCGGCGACTACGCGGTGCTCGGCGAACCGGTGTTCGTGCGTGGGCACTTGCGCAACTACGCCCGCGCCCTCGGGCTGCCCGAGTCCGACGTGCTGGCGGGATACGACTCGACCCAGCACAGGCCGGCACCGCCGGTGCTCCAGCCCATACCCCATACCGGCACCCTGAGTCCGCGCGCCAGGGAATGGTCCATGCGTGCCGTCTCGGGCGCCGTGGCGCTCGTGCTGTTGGTGCTGCTGGTGTCCTGGTGGCTGCGCCGCCCCGAGACGCCGGTCCCGCAGCCCGAAAGCATGGTGCCCGCCGCGGCCACCGCGCCGGCTCCCGCCGCCTCCACCCGGCCCATGACCGCCTTGACGGACCTCGCCGACAGCGCCACCACGACCGCGAAGACGCCCGCCAAAACCGCAGCCAACGTCGCGGCGGCCGGTAAGGTTCCCGCTCCCGCCACCCGCGCGGCGAAACCCGCGGCCCAGGCTGTCGCGATGCACCCGGCGGCGACGGGGCCCATCACGCCGCCCGGCGACATGACTCACGTGAAGTTCACGCTCGGCGCCGCATCCTGGGTCGAGGTGTATGACAACAACGGCAAGCGCATCTATTACGACCTGGCGGCGGCGGGCAGCAACCTGGAACTCTCCGGTGCGGGCCCCCTGCAGGTGTTCCTCGGCAACGCCCCCGGCGTCGGCGTGGAACTCGATGGCGCGCCTTTCGACATCAAGCCTTTCCTGCGCACGGACAACACCGCGCGCTTCAAGCTCGGCGCAGCTGCCAAGCCCAGTAACTGACGGCGGGATCCTTACATGGCGAAGTTCATCGAGCCCGTCCGGGGCATGAACGACATATTGCCGGAGGCGACGGCCCGCTGGCGGCAGGTCGAGTCCGTCACCCGTGAGGTGCTGGAGTCCTACGGCTACCGGGAGATCCGCATCCCCGTGGTGGAGAAGACCGAGCTGTTCAAGCGCTCCATCGGCGATGCCACTGACATCGTCGAGAAGGAGATGTACACCTTCATCGACCGCAGCGAGGAGAGCCTGACGCTGCGGCCGGAAGCCACCGCCGGCATGGTGCGCGCGGGTCTGTCCAACGGCCTGCTCTACAACCAGGTGCAGCGGCTGTGGTGCGCGGGCCCGATGTTCCGGCACGAGCGCCCGCAGAAGGGACGCTACCGCCAGTTCCACCAGATCGACGTGGAGGCCTTCGGGCTCGCCGGTCCGGACATCGACGCCGAGATCATCCTGATGAGCGCGCGGCTGTGGAAGCGCTTAGGCATCAAGGATGTGAAGCTGCAGATCAACTCCCTCGGCACGCCGGTCTCGCGTGCGGCATACCGCGAGAAGCTGGTGGCCTACCTCGGGCAGCACCAGGACAAGCTGGACGAGGACAGCAAGCGCCGCCTGGGGACGAACCCGCTGAGGGTGCTGGACAGCAAGGATTCGGGAATGCGCGCCTTGATCGAGGGCGCACCGAGCCTGCTGGATCATCTGGATGATGAGTCGCGCCAGCACTTCGAGCGCCTGAAGCGACTCCTGGACGAGGCGGGGCTCGCCTATACCGTGAACCCGCGCCTGGTGCGTGGGCTCGACTACTACACGCGCACGGTGTTCGAGTGGATCACCACGCGGCTCGGCGCCCAGGATGCGGTCTGCTCCGGTGGCCGCTACGACGGCCTGGTGGAGCACCTGGGCGGCAAGGCCACCCCGGGCATCGGCTTCGCCATGGGCGTGGAGCGCCTGGTGGCGCTGATGGAAGAAGAGGGCGTGGCCGCGCCGGATGCCCATCCTCATGCCTATCTCGTGCGGGTCGGTGACGCCGCGGAGAGCGCGTCGATGAAGCTGGCGGAGCGCCTGCGCGACGCGCTGCCGGCCCTGCGCCTGCAGCTGGATTGCAGCGGCGGCGGTTTCGGCAACCAGCTCAAGCGCGCCGACAAGAGCGGCGCCCAGGTGGCGCTGGTGCTGGGTGACGACGAGATCGCTGCGGGACGGGTGGCCCTGAAGCCCCTGCACGGCGGCGAACAGGAACAAGTGGCCTGGGACGCGCTGCCCGCGCGGCTCAGGGGACTGCTGGATTGAATGGGTCCGCGCACTAGAGGCGCGGCATATCTTCCTTAAGGAGCGAAGCGTGGACGAAGACCTTTCAGAACTGGAACGGCTGGAGATGGCCAAGAAGTGGTGGGCGGAGAACTACAGGTCCATCCTCGCCGGCGCGTTGATCGCGGTGGTGGTGGTGGGCGGCTGGCGCTACTGGCAGTACCGCACCCAGACCCGCAACGAGGCGGCCTCCGCGCTGTTCAGCGACCTCGCCACGGCGATGCAGAAGAAGGACGATGCCGCGGCCGAGAAGACCGGCGGCGAACTCATGGAAAAGTACGCTGACACCGCCTACGCGACCCACGCCGCGCTCGCGCTGGCGCAGCTGCAGGTGACCGCCGGCAAGCTGCCCGAGGGCGAGGAGAAGCTGCAGTGGGCGATGGACCACGGCAAGGACGACGGCCTTAAGCTGGTGGCGCGCCTGCGCCTGGCACGGGTGAAGCTGGCGGCCGGTGACGCCCAGGGCGCGCTCGGCACCCTCGACGTGAAGGAGACCGGCGGCTTCGCGCCGCTCTTCGACGCCGTGCGCGGCGATGCGGACGTGAAGCTCGGCAAGAGCGCAGACGCGCGCGCCGCCTACCAGAAGGCGCTGGATGCCTGGACCGACGAGCTGGGTGACAAGAGCCTATTGCAGATGAAACTCGCGGCACTGCCTGCCGCGCCGGCGACGGCGCCTGCCGCCGCCACCCGGACGGTCAAACCATGAAGAAACTTCTCTACACGATCCTCATCGGCCTGGTGCTTGCGGCCTGCGCCAGCGACAACGTGGAACCGCCCGCGCTGCTCAAGGACCTGGTCAAGCCGAAGTACAAGCTGACGGAGCTGTGGTCCCGTTCGATCTCCTCGAGCGACGTGGTGCTGCGCGTGAACATGACGCTCGCCGCCGGCGACAAGGACGTGTACACCGCCGCCTACAACGGCAAGGTGTACGCCTTCTCGCTGAAGAGCGGCAGCACCGACTGGAGCGTCGCCACGGGCCTGACGCTCGGCGCCGGTCCGGCGCTGGGCAACGGCATCCTGGTGGTGGCCGGCGTGGACGGCACCGTGCTGGCGCTCAATCCCGCGGATGGGACCACCCTGTGGAAGGCGAGCGTGGACGGCGAGGTGCTGGCGAAGCCCGCGATCGGGACCGGCAGCGTGATCGTGCGCACCACCGACGGGCGGCTGCTGGCCCTGGCCGCGGACAGCGGCAAGCTGCGCTGGAAGACCAACTATGACGTGCCGCGCCTGACGCTGCGCGGCGCCTGCGATCCGGTGATCGTGGACCGCATGGTCATCGCCGGTCTCGACAACGGCAAGCTGGTGGCGCTGAAGCTCGATGATGGCACCCAGATGTGGGAAGCCACTGTCGCCAACCCCACCGGCAGCGACGAGCTGGCCCGCCTCACGGACGTGGACGGCGTCCTGGCCGTGGATGGCGACATGGTCTACGCGGTCGGTTACCGCGGCCAGACGGTGGCGGTGGCCCGCTCCAACGGCCAGGTGCAGTGGTCCCGCGACCTCACCAGCTACACCGGCATCTCCAGCGACGGCACGCACCTCTACGTGACCGACCTGCACAGCGCCGTGTGGGCGCTGGACAAGTCCAACGGCGTCCCCGTGTGGACGCAGCCGGCGATGCGCGCCCACAACCTGACGCTGCCGACCCCTTACGAGGACGGCCTGATCCTGGGCGGCGTGGATGGACATATCCATCTCATCTCCAAGCAGGATGGAAGCGAGATCGGACGCACCTCCCTCAGCAGCGCGCCCATCACGGCGCCGCCGCTGGTGGTGGGTGATACGGTGCTGGTGCTGTCCACTGCCGGCGAAGTGGGTGCCTACACCGCCATAGCCACGGGCGACTGAGCGGGCATGCTGCCCGTCATCGCCCTCGTCGGACGGCCTAACGTAGGCAAGTCGACCCTGTTCAACTTCCTGACGCGCTCGCGCGACGCCCTCGTCGCCGACGTGCCGGGCCTGACCCGCGACCGGCAATACGGTTTCGGCAAGGTGGGTTCGCGCCCCTACCTGGTGGTGGACACCGGTGGCCTGGACGGCGACGAGGAGGGCATCAAGGCCCCGATGGCGCGTCAGTCCCTGAAGGCGGTGACCGAGTCGGACGTGGCGGTGTTCCTGGTGGACGGACGCGCCGGCCTGACGGACTCCGACCAAGCGGTGGCCTCGCAGCTGCGGCGCATGGGCAAGACCATCTACGTGGCGGTCAACAAGACCGAGGGCATGCGTGCCGAGATCGTCACCGCCGAGTTCCATTCCCTGGGGCTGGGCACCCCATACGCCATCGCCTCGGCCCACGGCGACGGCGTGGCCAACTTCATCCAGGCGATACTCGACACCCTGCCACCCGACCTGGACGAGCAGGCCCCGATCGGCCAGCGCACCCAGGTGGCCGTGATCGGCCGCCCCAACGTCGGCAAGTCCACGCTCATCAACCGGCTGCTGGGCGAGGAGCGCATGGTCACCTTCGACCAGCCCGGCACCACGCGGGATTCCGTGTTCGTGCCCTTCGAGCGCAACGGAAAACTCTACACCCTCATCGACACCGCCGGCGTCCGGCGCAAGTCGCGGGTGGACGACAAGATCGAGAAGTTCAGCATCGTGAAGACGCTGCAGGCCATCGACAAGGCCGAGGTGGTGGTCGCGGTGCTGGACGCCCAGGAAGGCATCACCGAACAGGATGCATCCCTGCTGGGCCTCGCGGTGCAGCGCGGCCGCGCGCTGGTGCTGGCGGTGAACAAGTGGGACAACCTGGATGGCGACCAGCGCGCCCATGTGCGCCGTACGCTCGACCTCAAGCTGCCGTTCCTGGATTTCGCGCGTCAGCACTTCATCTCGGCCTTGCACGGCACCGCCGTGGGCGACGTGATGGTCTCCGTGGACAAGGCCTATCGCGCGGCCATGCGTGAGATGGGGACCTCAGAGCTGACGCGGGTGATGGAAGCCGCTGTGGTGCAGCACCAGCCGCCCATGGTGGCGGGCCGCCGCATCAAGCTGCGCTACGCCCACCAGGGCGGCAAGAACCCGCCGGTGATCGTGGTGCACGGCAACCAGCTGGAACGGGCCCCGGATTCCTATAAACGTTACCTCATGGGCGTGTTCCGCGAGGCCTTCGAGCTGCAGGGCACGCCCGTGCGCGTGGAGTTCCGCACCGGCGAGAACCCCTACGACAAGGACCGCAAGAAGACCACCACGCCCAAGCAGGCCATGGTGCAGAAGCGCGAACGGCGCCTGGACAAGGACCGTAAGAAGCGCACCGACCGCAAAGGCCCGGCGAAGGGTTCGTCCAAAGGCCAGTCCAAAGGTCCATCCAAGGGACCGCGGCGGCCCGCGAAGAAGAAACCTGTCCGGAAGAAGCGCTAGGATCCGCGTACGGCGCGGCTATACTTGACCGCATCCGCCATAGGAGAGAAGGACATGCGCAGACGCCTGTTGCATTCGCTCTATGCCAGCCTGATCGTGGGCGTGGTGTTCACGCTGTTTTCCGGCTTCGATTTCGGCTTCGACGCGAAGGAGATGCATGCGGGTTTCAACTTCAGCACCAGTACCGGCCTGCGAAGCTTCGGCCTCTATACGCTGGTGGGTTTCTGCGCGAGCCTCTTGACCCTGAAGTTCCTCGCGCCGAAGCGCTGAACTCTCCGGTCCCGTCACAAAGAAAAAGCCGGCTTCGAGCCGGCTTTTTCGTCACGCAATAGACGCGTTCAGGTCAGTGGTCGTGACCATGGGCGCCGTGGACATGACCGTGGGACAGTTCCTGCTGGGTGGCGGGACGCACATCCACGATCTTCACGTCGAAGTTGAGGGTCTGGCCGGCCAGGGGATGGTTGGCGTCCACGGTCACGCTCTCCATGTCCACAGCGGTCACGGTGACGACGTGGGTGCCGTGCTCGCCCTCGGCGTGGAAGCGCATGCCCGGCTCGATCTCGTCCATGTCGAACATGGCGCGCGGCACCTTCTGGGACAGGGACTCCTCGCGCTCGCCATAGCCCTTGGCGGGCGGCACGCTCACCTGCACGCTCGCGCCCTTCTCCTTGCCCTCCAGCGCTTCCTCGAGGCCGGGCACGATGCTGCCGGTGCCCTGGATGTAAGCCAGGGGCTCGCGTCCCTTGGAGCTGTCCAGCACCTCGCCGTCCGCGCCGGTCAGGGTGTAATCGATGGAGACGACGCTGTGCTTGCCGATACGCATGGGGATTCCTCGGAAATTAAGCGGCGCATTCTACCTGCAGAGGCGGGTCTTGGCCAGAATTTGACCGATTTTAATCCAGCCGTTTGTGGAACTTCAGGACTGCCAAGGTCATGGTCACGGCGAAGAAGGCCAACAAGGGCCAGATGTCCGGCCAGAGGCCGCTGAGTTCCGCTCCCCTGAGCAGCACGCCCCGCACAAGCCGCACGAAGTGGGTGAGGGGCAGCAGCTCGCCTATCCAGCGGGCGAAGGCAGGCATGCCGTCGAAGGGGAACATGAAGCCCGACAGCAGGATGGACGGCAGGAAGGTGAACACCGTGAGCTGCATGGCCTGGAACTGGGTCTTGGCCAGGGTGGAGATGAGCAGGCCCAGCCCCAGGCTGGAGGCGATGAACAACAGGGCCGCGAGATACAGGCTGAGCAGGCTGCCCTGCACCGGCACGGAGAAGAGGTACCAGCCCAAGAGCAGCACGATGGTGACCTGGATGAGGCCGATGACGATATAAGGCACGATCTTGCCCACCATCAGTTCCACGGTGCTCACGGGCGTGGTGATGAGCAACTCCAGGTTGCCGCGCTCGCGTTCGCGCACGATGGCGACGGCGGTGAAGAGCACCATGGTGAGGGTGAGGATCACGCCGATGAGCCCGGGGACGATGGCCACCGCCGAACGCCGCTCCGGGTTGTAGTAGTCCCGGATCTCGAAGATCGGCGCTGGCACCGTGCGCGGAAGACCGCGCAGGGCCAGCGGCATCCGGGCGAGGCCTTGGGCGACCCCGAGCAGGGTGGGGTCGCTGCCGTCCACCATGAGCTGCGCGGCAGGCTGGGCACCGGTAGCCACACGCCGGTCGAAGTCAGGCGGGATGTAGATGCCCACGGAGACGCGGCCGTCCTGGATGAGCTTCTCCAGCGCCGGCGCCGAGGGCGCCGTGGCGACCACGTCCACCACCTGGCTCGCTTCCGCCTGGGCCACCAGCGTGCGTGAGAGCTGGGTATTGGCCATGTCAGTGACGGCAGCCCGCATGTGGCGCACGTCGGTGTTGATGGCGTAGCCGAACAGGATGACCTGCAAGAGCGGGATGCCGACGATCATGCCGAAGGTGAGCCGGTCCCGCAGCAGCTGGCGTACTTCCTTGGCGCCGATGGCGCGGGTGCGGCGCAGGGAATCAGGCAGCATGCTTGTCCCCCGATTCCCGGTCGAAACCGGTGGTGGCGACGAATACGTCCTCCAGGTTGGCAGGAGTCTCCCGCACTTGCGCTTCCAGACCGGCGCCCTTCAGGAGCTCGGCCACGCGCTTCGTACCGCCGCGCATGTCCTTGTCCAGGAGCGCATGCAGGCGGGTGCCGATCTGGGTGACGCTCTTCACATAGGGCTGATCCTTGAGCAGGGCCGCGGCACGGCGCGGATCCGGCGCATCGATCTCCAGCACCAGGGCATCGATGCCCTGCATCAGTGCCTGAGGGCTGCCCTCGGCCACCAGCTTGCCGTGGCTGATGATGGCGAGACTGTGGCAACGCTCCGCCTCGTCCATGAGGTGGGTCGAGACCAGGATGGTGGCGCCCTCGGCGGCGAGGTCGAAGAGCCGGTCCCAGAAGTCGCGGCGGCTCTGGGGATCCACGGCGCTGGTGGGCTCATCGAGGAAGAGCATCTCGGGCTTGTGCAGGGTGGCGGCGGCGAGCGCGAGGCGCTGCCTCTGGCCGCCGCTCAAGGTGCCGGCGCGCTGGTCCTTGAGGTCCGTGAGGAAATAACGTTCCGTGGCTTCGCGGATCCGCTGCCTGAGCGCCTTGGCCGGCAAGGAGAACACTTCACCCATGAATCCCAGGTTCTCCTGCACCGTGAGGTCGCCGTAGAGGGAGAACTGCTGGGTCATGTAACCGATCTTGCGGCGCAGGGCTTCGGCCTGGCGCGGGATGTCGTAACCCAACACCTTCACCTCGCCGCCGCTGGGTTCGAGCAGGCCGCAGAGCATGCGGATGGTGGTGGATTTGCCGGCACCGTTGGGCCCGAGGAACCCGTAGATCTGGCCGCGGGGAATGTTGAGATCCACTCCGTCCACGGCGGTGAAGCTTCCGAACCGGCGGGTGAGACCCCGGGTCTCGATGGCGTTGTCTTCGGCCATGTCAGTGGTGCAGGCTCGGGAAGTCCACGCTCACGGGCGCGCCGCTCGGCAGCGATGCCGCATCGCCCGGCTGCAGATAGACCTTGGCGAGGTAGGCGAGGCGGCTGCGGTCCCGTTCCGTCAGGGAGTAATAGGGCGTGAAGGCCGCGTCCTGGGAGATGAAGCGCAGGGTGCCGGTGTAGGCCTTGTCCACGCCATCGAAGCGCAGGGTGGCCTGGGTGCCGGCGACGGCGCGGGCACGCAGCGGCTCGGGGATATAGACCTGCGCATAGGCGTCCACGGCATCCAGCAAAACCGCGACGGTGGCGTGCGCCGGAGGACGTTCACCCAGGTGGTAAGGGAGGGAATCCACGATGGCGTCACGGGGCGCGCGTACGCTCAGGCGATCGGCGCTGATCTGCATGTCGTCGAGGGAGGCTTGGGCCTGATCCAAGGCGGCACCGGCGGCCCTGCGCGTGGCGCGAGCGTTGTCCAGCGCGGCCTTGTCCTGGTCCAGTTCTGATTCCGCGCGGGTGCCTTGCTTCACCAGGATCAGACTGCGGTCGTAGTCTTTCTGGGCCTGCACCAGCGTGGCTTCGGCCCCGGGGATGCGGGCCGCGGCCTGGTCCCGCGCGGCCTGGGCCTGGGCGAGTTGGGCGGCATAGCTCTCGGTGCCGAGCTGCAGGATGACCTGGCCGGCCTTGACCCGGTCACCTTCGTGGACGGGGATCTCCACGATGGGTTCCTGGGCTTCCGCCACGAGTTCGATGCGGTCCCGCTCCAGGGTGCCGGTGAGGGGCAGGGCGGTATCGTCGCCGCAGGCGGTGAGGGTGAGCGAGAGCGCGGCAAGAGAGAGGATACGGCCGTTCACGGCGCGACTCCTTGCAGGAACACGCGCTCGGTGTGGGCGATGAGCCGGTCCAGGTAATCGGTCTTCACTCGCATGCCGAAGACCTCGCGGGTCACGGGCATGGCGACGAAGGGGAACACCGCCAGGCTGACCATGGAGAGCGCGGTGAGAGTGGGGTCCGCGTCTGTGCGGATGCGCCCCGCCGCCTGCTCGCGCTCGATGAGCTTGGTGAGCATGCCACCGCCCTTGGAAGCGAACTGCTGGATGAACCAGCCCCGCAGCCGGCCGCCTTCCGCCACCACTTCCCGCAGGATCAGCGGGGGCATCCAGGGGTTGGCGCCGAGGGTGTGCATGTAGAGCTTGAAGAAGTTGCGCAGGGCTTGCGGGTCGTCGCTGCCGGCGGCCAGCACGGATCCCAGGCGCTCGATGAGCGGGGTGAAGGTATCGGTGAGCATGGCCTCGTAGAGGCCCTGCTTGCTGCCGAAGTAGTAGTGGATCATGGCCGGGTTCACCTGGGCGTCCTCGGCCACCGCGCGGATGGAGACGGCGTCATAGCCCTGCTTCGCGAAGAGCCCGCGGGCGGCATCCAGGAGCTGCTGGCGGACGGTCTGATCGGCTGCGGCAGGGGGGCGGCCTGGCTGTTTGCGTGTAGTGTTCATGATTTTATTTAATCATACGTTTAATTAAATAACAAGAACTTTAACCCCTTATATATCAGGCGTTTGGGTCCTCTGGAGGGCTAATTACTCCGCTGTATAGTGGGCAGTCCAAAAAATCGGGGAAGGGAAATGCAGATCGGCATCCTGGGCAGCGGGGAAGTGGGCCAGGCCTTAGGCCTGGGCTTCATCAAGTTCGGCCACGAGGTGAAGATCGGGAGCCGCGACCCGGATTCGGACAAGCTCAAGCCCTGGCTCGCCAAGGCGGGCAAGAAGGCCTCAACCGGCAGCTTCGAGGATACGGCGCGCTTCGCGGACATCGCGGTGCTGGCGACGCTCTGGTCCGGCACCGAGAGCGCCCTCAAGCTCGCCGGTGCCCCCGCGAGCCTCGCGGGCAAGCTGGTGATGGACGTGACCAACCCCCTCATCTATGAACCCGGCAAGTCGCCGCGCCTGGCCCTGGGGCTCGACGATTCCGGTGGCGAGCAGGTGCAGCGCTGGCTGCCCCAGTCCAAGGTGGTGAAGGCCTTCAACACCGTGGGCCACGCCCACATGGTGGATCCCAAGTTCCCGGGCGGCCCGCCGGACATGTTCATCTGCGGCGAAGACGCTTCCGCCAAGCAGGTGGTGGCGGGCATCTGCAAGAACTTCGGCTGGGGGGTGGTGGACGCGGGCGGCATCGCCGGTGCCCGGCAACTGGAGCCTCTATGCATCCTGTGGGTGCAGTACGGCCTCAGCACCGGCCGCTGGGCCCATGCCTTCAAGTTGTTGCGGGGCTGAACCCGCCTATAATCCCTGCGGGGTCATCGTCCGAAATCACTTCCTCTCAAGGAGACATACGTGTCCTTCTCCCTCTCGCGCCTTGCGCTTCTCATGTTCAGCCTCGCCTTCCCGTTCATGGCCGTCGCCTCGCCCTCGGACAAGCTGCCGCGTCCGCAGCACGTGGTGGTGGTGATAGAGGAGAACCGCTCCTTCAAGAGCATGTTCAACAACCCGGAAGTGCAGTACATCAACGAGCTGGCGGCCCGCGGCGCGCTGCTCACCCAGTCCTTCGCCATCGCCCATCCCAGCGAGCCCAACTACGTGGCGCTGTTCTCCGGCGACACCCAGGGCGTGAAGGACGACGCCTGCCCCCACTCCTATACGGCGCCGGATCTGGCGAGCGCCCTGGCGGAGGCCAAGCTGAGCTTCGCCATCTACTCCGAAGGCCTGCCTAGCGCGGGCTTCAACGACTGCGGCAGCAAGGATGGGTTGTACCGCCGCAAGCACAACCCGGTGCCAGACTTCACGGCGGTGCCGGCCTCGGCCAACCAACCCTTCAGCGCTTTCCCCATCAAGGACAAGGGTTTCGCCAAGCTCCCGACCGTGTCCTTCGTGGTGCCGAACATGATGAACGACATGCATGACGGCACGGCGGCCCAGGCGGATGCCTGGCTCAAGGCCAACATGGAGAAGTACATCAGCTGGGCCGAGCACAACCACAGCCTGCTGATCCTGACCTGGGACGAGGATGACGGCTCCCAGAACAACCAGGTCATGACCATCATCCTGGGCCAGGGCGTGAAACCCGGCAGCTACAGCCAGCACGTGACCCACTACGACGTGCTGCACACCATCATGCACATGTACGGCGTGAAGCCCATCGGCCATGCGGCGGAAGGGGAAGACCTGGACGGCATGTGGCGTTGAGCCGATGCTGAGACCCATCGAGTCGGCGGAGATCGGCCGGGCGGGCGGCGGATGAAGACGCTGGGCCTGCTGGGCGGCATCAGCTGGGAATCCACGGCCCACTACTACCAGCGCCTGAACCATCTGGTGGCGGAGCGCCTGGGCGGGCTGCATTCCGCCCAGCTGCTCATCCACAGTGTGGACTTCGACGAGATCCAGTCGCTGCAGCACGCCGGGGACTGGGTCGCCTGCGGGCGCATCTTCGCCGAAAATGCTCGCAACCTGCAGCGGGGCGGTGCCGAAGGGCTCATCATCTGCGCCAACACCATGCATCTCCTGGCGGATGAGGTGCAGGCAGCGGCGCGACTGCCACTGATCCGGGTCACGGATGCGGTGGCCGAAGCGGCCCGGGCACAGGGCATCGGGAGCCTGGCGTTGCTCGGGACCCGGTTCACCATGGAGAAGCCCTTCTACCGGCAAGCGCTGGAAGCACAGGGTCTTAAGGTCTCGACGCCGGATGAGCCGGAACGCAAGGAACTGCACCGCATCATCTACGACGAGCTTTGCCTCGGCGTGGTGAAGCCGGAGTCGAAAGGGTATTTCTACGGGGTGGTGCGGAGGCTGGCGAAGCATGGCGCCGGCGGCGCCATCCTGGGTTGTACCGAGTTCAGCCTGTTCGCGGATGCGGCGGCAAGCCCGGTGCCGCTCTTCGACACCACCGAGCTGCATTCACGCGCGGCGGTGGAGTGGATGCTGTCCTGACTATCGCCTAGCGTCTGGTCCGCGTGCCGGTCACCTCGATGACGTTCCTGCCGGCCGGGCAGGGGTCTTTGGTCTCGGTGGATTCCCGCAGGGAATAGCAGAAGATCGCTTCCATGTGCCGGACCTGGCCGGCATAGGCGGGCGGCGCCGGCGGCATCACGGCGGCCATGACCGCATTGACCGAAGCCTTGTCCAGATCCTTGTTCTTGCTGGACCGGACCAATGTGATGCTGCTGGTCTTGCCATCTAGATAGTCGAAATCCACCGCGACGATGCCTCCTGCGCCGCTCATGACTGCGTATTTTGGGTAGATTTTCTTTGCATCCATGGCCCCATAGATACCGGACTGGAAAGACTCGAAGGGCGTGGGCATATCGAGTTCCATGACGAACTCGTGGATCTCTTCCGCATGAGGGCCTGTGGCCTGGGGAGGTTGCGCGGAGGCGACCTGGCGCAACATCAGCTTGTCCAAGTCCTGATTGCCCGTGCTTTGGACGATGTCAGGATATTCGATCACGCCGTCTGCATAGGTGAACTTGATCGTGGCATGCAGGCCGGGACTGGACATGTCGGTAGCATCCACCGGATCGTGCACCACGGATTGGACAGCCTTGAACAGGGAGGCGGTCCAAGGCGGATACATCCAGTAAGGGTCCTTCTCCGGATCGAAGCGGACGAATTTCCCATCTTCCACGAACACTTCTGTCTTCGGGGTCGGGGTGGACTTGGGCACAGTGGCACAGGAACTCAGTGCGCATGCCAGTGCGAATACTGCGAGATGCCGGTAGTTACGCATGTGATTACTTGCCATTCCTACCTGTGTCCAGATGATCGTAGTTCAGGATGGCGTTGAACACCAAGGGATAGGTGCCCACGGTCTCGGCGCGGTAGATGGGGTCGCTGGCGAAGAGCAGCACGTGGCCCTTGCCCTGGGGCGAGTCCACCACCGCGGGGCGCTCCGCCATCTCCTGGCCTGACTGCAGCAGGCCAGAGATCAGCAACTCACCCGCATCGCCGTAACGCACGATCACGCGCGGACGGAACTGCGCCGGGATCAGCAGGTAATTGTTGCGGGCCTGGTCCTCATTGAGCGGCGTGGCTTCCCAGGGTTTCGGCGCCGGCAGCGCGGGCGCGGCGGGGAAGGCGCGGCCCTGGGGTGAATCGTCCTCATCCGGGCCGCCACGGCCGGTGACGCGCTGGTAGTCGTTGGCGGTGGGCAGCCCGCCGTCCCCGTAGACAGCCTGGTTGCTGACGGTGAAGCTCATGCCGTCGGCGCTGTACATGGGCAGGGTCGCGGCGTAGCCGTAGGCCACGGGGCTCGTCTCGTCGACGGTGTAGGCCTTGAGCACGCTGCCCACCACCTTGAGGTCATGGGTGGAGTTCACGGCGACACCGGGGGCGAGGCCCACGTCGATGGCGAACTTCGAGGTGTCTCCCGAGGTGACGAGCAAGCCGCCTTCGCTCACGAAGCGCTTGAGGTTGGCGACGCCACTGCCGCCCAGGCCCGGCCGGATGTCGTCGGTCTCGTCGATGGGGAGGCTGTTGCTGATGACGCTCTTGTTCCAGGGGATGGGTTTGCCGTACATGGGCAGGCCGTCGACGATGAGCTGGGTGCTGTTGTAGCCGATGGGCCCGAACAGGATGGCGTCGTACTTGGCCTTCAGGTCCGTATCACGGGACGCGTCCTGGGTGCTTATATAGGTATAGGGCACGTGCAGCTTGTCGAGCGCCTGGCGCCACCAGCCTTCCGTCTGGGTGTCCAGCCAGCTGTGCATGATGGCGATGCGGGGCACACCGAGCTTGTGGCGCGCCACGTCCGGCGCGGCGCCGACGGCATGGGCGGTGAGCCCCAGGTCTTTCAGGCTGCCGTCCAGGTCCTTGCGGCTCACGCCCTTCAGGATGTAGCTGCCGCGGCCGTAGTGGCGGCCGCCCGCGTCGAACTCCGCGTCCGCCGCCTCGATACCTGTGCCCTTCAGGGTGTAGCGCAGGGTCATGAGCGCGGTGTCGGCATCATCATTGATGAGGAACACGCTGCCATCGCCCTCCACGCCGCCCACGGGCTTCACGCTGCCGGTGACGAGCTGCATGGGCGCCTTGAGGGCGGCGAGATCCGTGACACGCACCACCTCGGTGTTGAAGAGGTCCCCCAGGGACCAGGCGGTGTCATCGTAGGGATGCTTCTGGGGGTCGTTGGGAGCCCAATACTGGCGGTCAAGCAGGGCATCGGCGATGCGGCTGTAGGGCTGGTCCATGCGCACCACGTAGCTGCCGGCCGGGAATGTGCGGGTGACGTGCTTGGGCGCGCCCTCGCGGGGACCGGCGGGCGGGGTGAGGTCCACGGTGAAGGCGGCGCCGGCACGCTGCACTTCCGCGTGCTGCACCTGCAGCACGCCGAGCAGCTGGGCCTGGGCGCCGGGATGCTCGTCATCCGCCGGCAGCACGTAGGCAGCGGGACCGCCCTCGGTGGGCTTCTCCACCGAGCGCTTGCTCTTCAGGTAGAAGTTGTTGAGGAACGGCTTGGCATTCTGTGAGAAATAGTAGAGCGCCGTGAGCAGGCCGTTCTGCTCGTAGTTGTTGTTGTCCCGCTGAGACCAGAGCACCTTGGGGTAGGGCGGGTTCTGGCGGTACCAGGTGCGGGAGTATTCATCCGGGCCGAGCACGCGCGTGACGGTGTCGGCGCCGCCGTTACCGAAGGTCTCGTAGAGGCGACTGATGCCGTTGTGGGTGGCGGCGATGAACATGAGGTAGCCGGGGCTCCAGGTGTCGAAGTCGCCGTGGGTGAACACACCCGGCAGGCCGAGCTTGCCCACCTGTTGCACGTTGTCCCAGCCGAGCTGCTGCCACTCGTTGGTGAGTATGGGGTCCAGCCACGCGTTGTAGGGTCCGTCGCCCACGGTGTTGTCGTAGAGGAAAGCCACCGACTCGTGCAGGTCGTGCAGCACCTGGGCGTGCCAGCCGACGTAAGTGTCCATCACGTTGCGGGTGAGGTTCAGCGAGGCGACCATCGCGTCGCGGTTGTTGTCGTGGGCGACGTAGTGGCCCCAGTACATGAGCGGTGCCCAGGGGTCATCCGGGTGCTTGCGGTGCCAGGCGTAGAGATCGGCCATGCGATCACGGCCGTCCACCTCCACGATGGGCGTGATGAGGGTGATGACGTGGCTGCGGATGGACTTGATGTAGGGGGCATCGTCCACCGCCAGGCGGTAGGCGAGTTCCATGAGTGCCGTGGGTGCGCCGGTCTCGACTGAGTGGATGGTGCCGGTGATGTAGTAGACCGGCGTGGAGGCGGCTACGAGTTGGGCAGCCTTATCGTCATCCATGCCGATGCTGCGGGGGTCCGCGAGCTGGGCGAGGCGTGCGTCGTTGGCCTTGAGGTCGGCCAGCAGCGCCTCGTCGGCGATGGCCACCGCGATCATGTCGCGGCCTTCCTCGGTCTTGCCGATGACGAAGACCTTGACCCGCGGGCTCTTGCTGGCGAGGGCGCGGAAGTAGGCGTAGACATCCTTGGAAGGGGGCAGCACGTTGGGTGCGCCCGAGACATCCCCCAACACTGCCATGGGCGTGGGCACGCTCGTGGAAGCAGGCAGGTAGTCCGTGAGCGCTGTGTTGAAGGCGGGATCGGTGGTGTACTGCTTGATCTTCTGGGTATAGGCCTGGTCCACCGGCTGGTCCGGGTCCCGGGCGTAGGTATCGTCCGCCAGCGCGGGAGCGGCGGCGATCAGCACCAGGGAGGAGGCAAGGCAAAGGTTCCGGATGACCCGCAGGCTCATGGCATACCCCAATAGAGATGATGGGTTTAGAACCAATCAGCCTATAGATAGTTCAATCCGCTGTCACGGGGCATAGACACGCTGCATTTACGCGCATTGAGATTGCTAAAACGAAGGATTTTGGCCTCTGGCTAGGCGCGCGAGGCGAGTAGGAGGGGTTCGCCGCATGCGGCGAACGGGAGCACAGGGATGTGCGACCTGGAGTCGCAAGCGGAGCCGGATGCGTAGCGCAGCGCTCATCAGCGCGCCCGTCGCTCTCGGGCATCCTGCCCTCCCGCGACGTTAGGCCATCCTGGCCGTCACAACGCCAGAGGGCAAAAGACCCGTTTTAGCTGAAGCGGTAGGAATCCATAGCGAGGCTGGCGCCCGACATGGCGGTATGGATGCGTTCAGCCTTGCCGCCGGCCGCGGCGGCCGCCAGCAGGGGGAAGAAATGCTCCTCGGTGGGATGCGCCCGGGCCGCGTCAGGGGCGAGGCGGCGGTAATCCGCGAGTGCAGCCTTGTCGCCGCGTTCCAGCACGTCTTTCAGCCAGGTGGTGAAGCGCGGCACATAGGACTCATCCTGGCCCGGCGCGGGCTGGAAGAATTCCCGCAGGTTGTGGGTGGCGCCGCCGCTGCCGACGATGAGCACGCCCTGGTCCCGCAGCGGCTTCAGGGCATGGCCCAGGGCGAGGTGATGCGCGGCACCCGAACGGGTCTGCACCGAGAGTTGCACCACCGGGATGTCCGCGAGGGGATACATGAGGAGCAGCGGCACCCAGGCGCCGTGGTCGAGGCCGCGCTCCAGGTCGAACTCGGCACCGAGACCGGCGCCGCGCAGCAGGCCGGCGGCGTCCCGCGCCAGCTCCGGGGAGCCGGGGGCTGGATAGCGCAGCGCATAGAGCGGCGCGGGGAAACCATAGAAGTCGTGGATGGTGTCCGGCCGCAGGGAAGTGGTGAGTGTCGGCGTGCGGGTGTCCCAATGGGCCGATACCACCAGGATCGCGCGCGGGCGTTCGAGGGTGCTGCCCAGGTTCTTCAGGAAAGCATAGGTCGGGTGGGCCCGGTCCAGGGGCAGCGAGGGCGCACCGTGGGAGAGGAACAGGGACGGGAGCGGGGCGCCGCTCATTCCATCACCGGAGCCGCTTCCTTGGGCTGGGTCTTGTCGTAGCTGGGCTTGCGCAGCAACAACACCAGCGGGATGGCGACGAGGCTCAGGATCATCATGAGCTTGAAGTCGTTGTTGAAGGAGATCATCGCGGCTTGGCGCGTGATCATGCCGTTCAGCATGACGAGGTCATGGGTGCTGCTGAGGTCCACCCCCATGGGCGAGGCGCTGAGCGCCTGGTTATAGGGGGTGATGTGCTGCGCCAGCGTCTGATGGTTGATCTGCCCGTAGCGGTCTAGCAGCGTGAAGGCCACGGAGATGCCGATGCTGCCGCCCAGGTTCCGGATCAGGTTGTAGACGCCGGTGGCTTCGGTGCGAAGCACCGGTGGGAGGGTGGAGAAGGCCATGGTCATGAGGGTGATCATGGAGAGACCCATCCCTAAGCCCTGCACGAAACCGGTCCAGGTGAGAGCCCACACATCCACCTGCAGGTCGAATTTGCTCATCTCATGCAGCGACCAGGCCATGATGGCGAGACCGGCGCTGATGCTGAAGCGCGGATCCACTTTGTTGGCGAGCCGTCCGGCCACCATCATGGTGAGCATGGTGCCGATGCCACGCGGCATGAGCACCAGGCCAGTGGTGATCACAGGGTAGCCCAGGAGATTCTGCGCCAGCGGTGGTACCAGCGCCATGGCCGCGAACAAGGTGGTGAAGACCACGAGGCCTACCACTGTGCTGAGCACATAGTTGCGGTCCTTGAAGAGATGCAGGTCGATGTAGGGATGCTTGGTGCCGGTGGCGTGGATCAGGAACATCCACATGCCGGAGATGAGCACCAGGAACTCGATGACGATCTCGGCGGAGCCGAACCAGTCCACGCGCTCGCCCCGATCCAGCATGAGCTGGAGCGCGCCGATGGCGAGACTCAGGAATATGAACCCAAGAGCGTCGAAGGTGCGGGTCTTGTTGATCTCGGTCTCGTGCACGTAGGTCGTGACCATGAGCACCGTGAGCACGCCCACCGGGATGTTGATGAAGAACACCCAGCGCCAGGAATAGCTCTCGGTGAGCCAGCCGCCCAGTGTCGGCCCCAGGATCGGGCCCAGCATGATGCCGACGCCGAAGATGGCCATGGCCATGCCGTGCTTCTCGCGCGGGTAGCTGTCCAGCAGGATGGCCTGGGAGATGGGCACCATGGAGGCGCCGAACAGGCCCTGGGCGATGCGGAACACCACCATCTCGGTGAGGGAGGTGGAGATGCCGCAGAGGAAGGAGGCGATGGTGAAGCCGACGATGCTGAAGAGGTACATCTTCTTGCGGCCGAAGCGCCCCGCGAGCCATCCGGTCGGCGGCGTCATGATGGCTGCGCCCACGATGTAGGAGGTGAGCACCCAGGCTACCTGGTCCTGGGTCGCATTGAGCGTGCCCTGCATGTTGGGCAGCGCCACGTTGGCGATGGTGGTATCCAGCACCTGCATCAGGGTGCCGAGCATCACCGCGATGGTGATCATCGCGGTGTGGGGTTCACCGGCGGCCGGCTTGGAGAAGTTCATGGCTCAGTTGCCGTCGGAACCTGCATCCGCGCTGGCCTGGCCGAACAGCGGGTTGTAATGGGTGTCGATGTCCACCTCGGCGCTCATGCCGGCGCGCAGATCAGGCCCGCCCTCGACCGGGTCGAGCGCGATGCGCAGAGGGATGCGCTGCACCACCTTCACCCAGTTGCCTGTGGCGTTCTGGGCCGGCAGCACCGAGAACACGGAGCCGGTGCCCGGCGCGATGCTCTCAACTGTGCCCGGCCACTTGCGGCCCGGGTAGGTATCCACTTCCACTTCGACCTTCTGGCCCACATGCACGCGGGTCAGCTGCGTCTCCTTGAAGTTCGCCTCGATCCAGCGCTTGCCGCTCATGACGAGGGCGAACACGGGATGGCCGGGGGCGACGATATCGCCCGGCTTGATGTCCACTTCGGTGACGACGCCCGCAGCGGGTGCCTTAAGCGTGGCGTAGGAGAGCTGCAGCGCCGCGTCGTCGCGGGCCGCGATGGCCTGGCGGTAGGTGGCCTGCTGCGTATAGGGCAGGTCGGGGTTGCCGCCGAGGTTCGCCTTCAGTTGCGCGATCTGCTGCTCGGCTTCCGTGAGCTGGGTCTTCAAGTCATCCAGCTTGGAGGCGGCCACCACGTCCTGCTTCACGAGGTTGGTCTTGCGTTCCACGTCGCGGCGCAGGAAAGCCACGTGGGCCTCGGCGCCGGTGAGGGCCGCCTGCTGCGCCTGGATCTGGTTGCGCACGTTCTCGAGGTTGGCGTTGGCCTGGTCGAGGGCGATCTGGAAGGACTGCGGGTCGATCTGGAGGAGCACCTGGCCCGCGGCCACCACCTGGTTCTGGGTGACCGGCACGGCCACCACGCGGCCCGCCACCTGGGGCGCCACGTTCACCTGGTCGGCCACCACATAAGCGTTGTCGGTGTCCTGATAGCGCGCGCTGTGCACCCAATACCACAGGCCTCCGACCACGAGGACCAGGGGCAGGGCGACCATGAGCAACAGGCGGCGCAGACGGGGATTCATGCTTTACTTCCTTCGGGGCGCATGGGAGAATGGACTGGACGGTCTAGTCTAATTTCATAGGCGAGCAATGTCAAACAGTATCCATAAGGCCGTGAAGTCGGCCCTCACCCTCGCGGCCGGACTCACCCTGAGCGCGGGCTCCGCCCAGGCAGGCACCCTCGATCAGGCCTTGGTCCAGGCCTGGCAGAACAATCCCACCCTGGAAGCGCAGCGCCAGAACCTGGCGGCAGCGGACGACCGGGTGGATGACGCCCAGGGCGGTTATTACCCCCAGGTGAAGCTCTTCGGCGGCATAGGCAAGTCCTATAACGACGTGAGCTTCATGCCCATCCCGGGGTTCAACCTGCCCCTCGATAACTTCACTCTGAACTCGCGCCAGATCGGCGTGGAGCTGGACCAGGCCCTGTACGCCGGCGGCAAGATCAGTTCCGGTGTGGACGTGGCGCAGCACCAGCGCGACGCGGAAGAGGCGAAGCTGCACGGCACCGAGCAGCAGGTGCTCATGGACGGAGTGCAGGCCTATATGGACGTGCTCGAATCCCAGGCGGAACTGGAGCTGGAGCAGGGCAACGAGCAGGTGCTGAAGCAGGCCCTGGACGCGGCCCAGGCGAACTTCAACAACGGCGAGGTCACCCACACCGACGTGGACCAGGCCAAGGCCCGTCTCGCCGGAACCCAGGCCGCGCGCATCCACGCGGAGGGCGCGGTGATCGCGGCCAACGCGGCCTATGAGCGCGTGATGGGCGTCGCCCCCGATGCGCTGCTGCAGCCGGCCGGACTCACGGGTCTGCCGGCGAACCAGCAGGACGCGCTGGCGCTCGCCAACAACAACTATGACGTGGTGGCGGCCCAGGCGGCGAGCGCCGCGGCCGCGAGCAAGGTGGACCTCGCTGAGAGCGACATGAAGCCGAAGCTGACCCTGGTGGGCCAGGTGTCCAAGGCGCATGAGCCGCAGTTCCTGTTCGAGCGCCTCGACACCCGTTCCATCATGTTGAACCTCTCGATGCCGCTGTACGCTGGCGGTTCACTCACCTCGCAGATGCATGCCGCCAAGCACGAGGCGGATAGCAGCGCGCAGATGGCGCTGGACGCGCGGCGCGTGGCGCGGGACGAGGCCGTCAGTGCATGGCAGGGTTACCAGACCGCCACCGCGGCCCTAGCCGCCATCCAGGTGCAGATCACCGCGGCACAGTCGGCCTATGACGGCGTGCTGGCCGAGTACAAGGAAGGCGAACGCACCACACTCGACTTGCTGAACGCCCAGCAGGAGCTGCTGAACGCCAAGGTGAACCAGATCCGCGCGCAACGGGACGAGACCGTGGCGGAGTATTCCCTGAAGGCCGCCACCGGCTCCCTGACCGCAAGCGACCTGCACCTGCCGGTGCAGGCGCCGGACAAGACCACGGTCGCAAGCGAGTGATGCCATGAGCGCCAACCCCGAACCCGTCACCGTCCCCGCCGGTCGCGAAGCCAAGCGCGAGTCCATCCTGGAGGCGGCGCGCAAGGTGTTCATGGAAGTGGGCTTCGGCGCCGCCAGCATGGACAGCATCGCCAACGAGGCCAAGGTCTCCAAGCAGACGGTCTACAACCACTTCGGCTCGAAGGAAGAGCTGTTCGCCGCCATGATCCGCTACTGGGTGGACCAGAAGCTCACGGTATTCAGCGAGGCCGCCAAGAGCGGCAAGCCCGAGGACACGCTGCGCGCCATGGCGCACCAGTTCCTGGACCACGACGCCGGCGAGCAACGCGTGGCCATGTACCGCATCCTGATGGCGGAGGCCCCGCGCTTCCCGGAGCTGGGCGAGATCTTCTACAAGGCGGGTCCCGCGGTGGTGCGCAAGTTCGCAGCCGACTATTTCGCGGAACAGACCGCCCGCGGCACGCTCAAGGTCGAGAACCCGCAATTGGCGGCGGAGCAGTTCTTCAGCATGCTGAACGGCTGCCAGTTGAAAGCCCAGCTCGGCATCGAGCGTCCGCCCAGCAAGCAGTACATCGACGCATACGTGGAACACGCGGTCATGCTGATGATGAAGGCGTTCTCTCCTACGAAACGCTAGTCCTGCGCCCGGAACCCCCCGCTTCTCCCGACTGTCCAATGCTCCTGGCGGGTGTAGACTGGCCTGCCGGCGCGTGGCGCCGGCACAGCCGTAATCCATGGGGGAACACCATGTTGCATCGTCGACTCTCCGCCGTCCTGTCCGCCGGGTTGTTCCTGGCTCTCTCCGCCGCCCAGGCCGCAGCGCCCGCGAAGCAGGCCGCTCCGGCGGTGGTGGACATCCCCTACACCCGGTTCGTGCTGGCCAACGGCCTCACGGTGATCGTGCACGAGGACCACAAGGCGCCCATCGCCGCGGTCAACGTCTGGTACCACGTGGGCTCCAAGAACGAGCCCGCCGGCCGCAGCGGCTTCGCGCACCTCTACGAGCACCTGATGTTCACCGGCACCCAGCACGCGCCGGATGGTTTCGACCAGCTGCTGGCGAGCATCGGCGGCACCGACAACAACGGCACCACCAACAACGACCGCACCGACTACTTCGAGAACGTGCCCAAGAACGCCCTCGACACGGCGCTGTGGATGGAGTCCGAGCGCATGGGCTTCCTGCTGCCGGTTCTGGACCAGAAGAAGCTCGACACGCAGCGCGGCGTGGTGCAGAACGAGAAGCGCCAGGACGAGAACGTGCCCTACGGCAAGGTCGACCTGCACATGGCCGAGGCCACCTATCCCGCGGCGCACCCTTACCACCACACCGTGATCGGCTCCATGGAGGACCTGAGCGCCGCCAGCCTCGCGGATGTGCAGGAATGGTTCAAGACCTACTACGGCCCCAACAGCGCGGTGCTGTCCATCGCCGGCGACGTGGACACGGCCGAGGTGAAGAAGAAGGTGGAGCAGTACTTCGGGGCCATCCCGCCCACGCCGCCGGTGGCGCACGTGAAGCAGTGGGTGGCGAAGATGAGCGGCACCCAGCGCGAGACGCTGCAGGACCGGGTGCCCGCGGGCCGCGTCTACATGGTGTGGAACGTGCCGGGCGCCAGCGACGGCGACGTGGACTACCTGGAACTCCTCACGGACGTGCTGGCCGAGGGCAAGGCCTCCCGCCTCTACAAGCGCCTGGTGTATGACGACCAGGTGGCGAGCGGTGTGCAGGTCTACGTGGACGAGCGGGAGATCGGCAGCCAGTTCACCATCGTGGCCACGGCATTGCCGGGCAAGTCCCTGGACAAGGTCGAGGCGGACATCGACGATGAGATGGCGAAGCTCTTGAAGTCCGGACCCAGTGCCGAGGAACTCGCCCGCGCCAAGACCGCGGAGTACGCCGGCTTCGTGCGCGGCGTCGAGCGCATCGGCGGCTTCGGCGGCTCCTCGGACGTGCTCGCCCAGGGCGAGGTGTTCGACGGCGATCCCGGCTCCTACAAGGATTCCCTGCGGCGCATGCAGTCCGCGACCGTCGCTGACCTGAAGAGCCGGGCCGTGCGCTGGCTCTCGGACGGTGTCTACATCCTGGATGTGGTGCCCTACGGCGATTACGCCGCCTCGGGCAAGGACGCGCCCCGCGACACGCCGCCGGCCCCCGGCGCCTTCCCCGCTGTGCATTTCCCGGCGGAGGAGACCACCACCTTGAGCAACGGGCTGAAGCTCATGCTGGCGCACCGCAGCGGCGTGCCGCTGGTCAGCCTCTCGCTGCTGGTGGATGCAGGCTATGCCGCCGACAAGGGCGCCGCCCCCGGCACCGCCAAGCTCGCCATGGCGGCGCTCACCGCCGGGACCACGCACCGGGACGCGCTGCAGATCAGCAGCCAGCTCGGCGACCTCGGCGCCTCCCTCGGCGCGAGTTCGAACCTGGACAGCACGGTGGTTACGCTCTCGGCCCTGAAACGCAACCTGGATGCCTCGCTCGCGATCTTCGCGGACGTGATCCTGGACCCCACCTTCCCCGAGAAGGACGTGGCCAAGCTGCGCAACCAGCAGCTGGCTGCGATCCAGCAGGAACGCCGCTCGCCGGTGAGCATGGCCCTGCGGGTGTTCCCGAAGCTCCTGTACGGCGAGGGCAACGCTTATTCACTCCCCCTGACGGGTTCAGGGTACGAGGCGAGCGTGTCCAAGCTCGCTCCGGCTGACCTGAAGCGCTTCCACGACACCTGGTTCAAGCCCAACAACGCCACGCTGGTGGCGGTGGGCGACGTGACCCTGGCGGAACTGAAGCCGCGGCTGGAAAAGCTGTTCGCCGGCTGGAAGCCGGGGCAGGTACCCACCAAGGAACTGGCCGACGCGGCGCTGCCGGCTTCCTCGACGGTGTACCTCGTCGACCGTCCAGGCTCGGAACAGAGCATCATCTTCGCCGGCAACGTGGCACCGTCCTACGGGACGCCCGACAACATCGCCATCCAGACCATGAACACGGTGCTGGGCGGCGACTTCACCTCGCGCATCAACATGAACCTGCGCGAGGGCAAGCACTGGGCCTACGGCGCCTACAGCTTCCTGCTCTCGGCCCGCGGCCAGCGGCCGTTCATCGCCTATGCGCCGGTGCAGACCGACAAGACCGGCGCCTCCATGGCGGAACTGCAGAAGGAGCTGACGGGCGTGACCTCGAACCGGCCGCTGACGGCGGAGGAGCTGGCCCGCGCCAAGAGCCTGCGCACCCTGACGCTGCCTGGCGACTGGGAGACCAACGACGCGGTGGCGGGCGCCATGGCTTCCCAGGTGGTCTACCGCCTGCCGGCGGACTACTGGGACAGCTATGCGAGCAAGGTGCAGGGCCTGAGCCTGGACGAGGTGAACAAGGCCGCCGGCGAGGTGGTGCACCCGAGCCAGCTGGTCTGGGTGGTGGTAGGTGACCGGGCCAAGATCGAGGCGGAGGTGAAGGCCTTGAATCTCGGGCCCATCCACTACATGGATGCGGACGGCAATCCCGTGGCCACGCCCTGATATATATAGAGGACGATAAAAAAAGCCCCAGGGTAACCTGGGGCTTTTGCTTTCAGGAGGGCGCGAGGCTCAGCGGCGCGTGTTGCTGAGCAGGCGCAGGATCTCGAGATACAGCCACACCAAGGTGACCATGAGGGCGAAGGCGCCGTACCACTCCATGAAGCGGGGGGCGCCCATGGCGGTCTGGCGCGAGATGAGCTCGAAGTCCACCACCAGGTTGAAGGCGGCCAGGGCCACTACCACCAGGCTGATGCCGATGGCGAGCGGCGTGTGGCCATACATGAGCGACATGGAGCCCACGCCGAAGAAGGACAGGCCCATCACCACCAGGTAGAAGAGCATCACACCGCCGGTGGCCACCGCCAGCATGCGCATGAAGCGGTCCGTGACCTTGATGATGCCGGTCCGGTACAGCGTCAGCATGACGAAGGTGACGGCGAGGGTCAGGCCCACGGCCTGGATGACGATGCCGGGGTGGGTTATCTCGAAGCTCGCCGAGATGCCGCCCAGGGCCAAGCCCTCGCAGATCGCGTAGAGCGGGGCCGCGATGGGCGACCAGTTGGGCTTGAAGCTCGCGGCCAGGGCGAACACCAGCCCACCGACGATGCCGCCGATCATGTAGGGCAGCACCGCGTCGAAGGTGCCTTCGGCGAAGAAGCGGCTCCAGACCCAGCCGGCGGTGATGGTGAGCAGCACCAGCAGGATGAAGCTCTTGCCGATGGTGCCGGCCACGGTCGCGCGCTCGCCGCCGATGACACCCGTCTGGGTGAAGGCCTTGGTGCGCAGGATGGGGTTGCCGCTCTTATTGGGTTCGTTCATGGACATCTACCTTGAAGGTGAAGGATCCGGTGACGATATTGTAAGCCGCCGGCCGCCGCCGGGCACGGGTTACACTCTCTAACATAATAGATAGGGTCGGTTTACATGGCTTTCAAGCGCATCTGGCACCAGGCGGAGGTGCTCGCCGCACTGGACGCAGGCGCGGTGCTGGTGACCTCCGGCGAGAGGCTGGCGCGGGCGGCGCGGCTGGCCCATGGCGAGGCGCGCCTGGATGCCGGTGCCGGCGCCTGGGTGCGGCCGGAGGCGCTCTCCTATGGCGCCTTCGTCGAGCGGCTCTATGACGCGGCAGCCGATGCGGCCCTGAGCGAGCCGGGAAAACCCCTGCCGAAGCGCATCGCCACTGCCGCGGCGGAGAGCTACTGGGAGGGGGCGATCCGGGCTTCCGCGGAGGGCGCGGCCCTGCTACAGCCCACAGCCGCCGCCCGGGAGGCGGCCCGGGCCTGGGAACTCCTGAATGCCTATCGGGTGCCGCTGGGCCGCATCGCCGCCGGCGATGAAGATGCGCGCGCCTTCGCCGCCTGGGCTGAGCATTTCACCGCTGCAAGCCGAGCCCAGGCTTGGCTGGAAGATGCACGGCTCGTGGATTGGCTGGCGACCCAGTTGCGCAACCGCGCGCTGCCGGTGCCGGCCCGCATCCTGTTCGCAGGCTTCGACGGACTCACACCCCAGCAGCAAGAGCTGATCGAAAGCCTGTGTGCCGGTGGCAGCCGGGTGGACGTGTTGGAGATGACGGCCGACAGCGTGTCCGAGGCGCGCCGCTGGACCGCAGACGATGCTGAAGGGGAGATGCGGGCCGCCGCCGCCTGGGCGAGGGCCTTGCTGGAACAGGATCCGGCCGCATCCATCGGCATCGTGGCGCGGGATCTCGCGGATTGCCGCGCCGCGCTGGCGCGGGCGCTGGACGATGCGCTCTGTCCCGCCGCCGCCGCGGGACGCGCCGTGGCGAGGCCTTACGATCTCTCCCTGGGCTTGCCGCTCGCCTCCTTCCCGGTGGTGCACGCTGCATTTGCGACATTGGAGTTATTGGCCCGGCGCGCGCCTTTCACCACCGCCAGCCTGCTGCTGCGCTCGCCCTTCCTCGCTGGCGCGGAGGCTGAGCAGCCTGCCCGCGCGCGGCTGGAGCTGCGTCTGCGGGAGCGGGTCAGCGAACACATCGGCCTGAAGACGCTGACGAGTTTCGCCACCACCCTGGGAGGCGTGCCGCAGCTCTTGCGCCTGCTCCAGTCACTGCAGGAGAAGTCCGCCGCGCTGCCGGCGAAGCAGCTGCCCTCCGCCTGGGCGCGGGATCTCGCCGATGCACTGACCCGCGCCGGCTGGCCCGGGGAACGGCGCCTGGACAGCGGTGAGTACCAGACCGTGAACGCACTGCGCGATCTGATAGGACAACTGGTGCATCTCGACAGCGCGCTGGGCCCTGTGCCTTTCAACGATGCCCTATCACGTCTGAAACGCCTGGCGAACGAGCACATCTTCCAGCCCGCCGGCGCGGATGCGCCGGTGCAGGTGCTGGGGCTCCTGGAGACCGCGGGTCTCGCCTTCGATCACCTGTGGCTGATGGGCCTCACGGATGACGCCTGGCCCGCGGGTCCGCGCCCCGTGAGTTTCATCCCGCCGCGTCTGCAACGGGAGTTCGGCCTGCCCCATGCGGGTGCCGCCATCGAATTGGACTTCGCGCGGCGCGTGACCGGGCGCCTGCTGGCGAGCGCGCCCCGGCCGGTGGTGAGCACGGCAGCTGCGGAGGGGGACACGCCCTTGCGGCCGAGCCCGTTGATCGCCGAGTTGCCGCTGCTGGAGCAGGTGCCGCAGGCGACGGAGTCCTATCGCGCGCTGTTGCAACGGGAGTCTGCGCAGGCCACGGAACGGTACCGCGACATGCGGGCACCGGCGCTGCGGCCCGGCGAGCAGACCCGCGGTGGGACGGGACTGATCAAGTCCCAGGCCATCTGCCCCTTCCAATCCTTCGCCATCAACCGCCTCGGCGCGAAACCCCTGGAGGAACCTGCGTTCGGGCCCGATGCCCTGGAACGGGGCAACCTCATGCACGAGGTCCTGCATGCGGTGTGGGAGGAGTTGAAAGATCACGCCCATCTGGCGGCGCTGGACGCATCAGCGCGGCGCGCGCTGGCGGAACGTGCCGCGGCGCGGGCAGTGAGCGCCCGGTCCCGCGAGCTGCCGGATGTGTACACACCGCGGGTGACGGCGCTGGAGAAGGAGAGGCTCGCGGGCCGGGTGAGCGCGTGGCTGGACAAGGAGGCGCTGCGCCCGCCGTTCCGGGTGCTGGAGTCGGAGGCGGAACATCTCCTTAAGATCGGCCGCCTGAGCCTGCGCACGCGGGTGGACCGCATCGACGAGCTGCCGGACGGTGGGCGCGTGATCATCGATTACAAGACGGGACAGGTGGACGTGAACGCCTGGCTGGAGCCACGGCCCGACGAGCCGCAGCTGCCGCTCTACGCCATCGCCAACCCTGAGCGTCTGGCGGGATTGATGTTCGCCTGCCTGAAGCCGGGCGAGATGCGTTTCGCGGGTCTCGCGGAACGGGACGGCGTGGCGGCGGGCGTGACGGCCTATGCAGGGCGCAAGCGCCGCCCGGAGGAAGCGCCGGATTGGGGCGCGCTGATGCGCTACTGGCAGGCGAACCTGGAGAGCCTCGCGGTGGAATACGCGGAGGGCGATGCCAGGGTGCAGCCGAAGAGCGCGGCGGACTGTGAGCGCTGCCATCTCTCCACTTTCTGCCGAATCCATGAGCTGGGGGATCCAAGCGATGACGCTTGAACGCCCCTCGCTGGCTGAGGACGCCACCGCCCGCCGCGCCGCGCTGGAGGTGCTGGATTCCTGCATCGTGCGGGCGCCGGCAGGTTCCGGCAAGACGGAACTGCTGATCCAGCGCTACCTCGCGTTGCTGGCCACGGTCGAGGAGCCGGAAGAGATCATCGCCATCACCTTCACCCGCAAGGCGGCGGGGGAGATGCGCGACCGCATCGTGGAGGCATTGGAACTGGCGCGTAGTCCGGAGCCGGAAGCGGACCACAAGCGCGTGACCTGGGAGCTGGCGCGCCGCGCCCAGGCGCGGGACCTTGAACGGGGGTGGCGGCTCGGCCTGCATCCGGCGCGCATGCGCATCCAGACCATCGATTCCCTGGACGCGGAGCTGACGCGCCAGATGCCCCTGCTCTCGGGTTTCGGTGCGCCCTTGCGGGTCAACGAGCGGCCTGCGGAACTCTACGAAGAAGCGGCCCGCCGCAGCCTGCGCTTGCTGGACGAGGGCGAAGCCGCGCAGGCGGCGGTGGTGGAGCATCTCGCCCGCCACCTCGACAATGACTTGCCGCGCATACACGGTCTGCTGGCACGCATGCTGGCACGCCGCGACCAGTGGTTACGGCACATGCGGAGCAGCCGCGCCGACCTCGAGGGCGCGCTGCGCCGCGAGGTGGACGGGCATCTCGCAGGCGTATATGACGCCCTGCGAGAGGATTGCCACGCGGAACTCACGGCGCTGGCAGGCCATGCGGGCGGTGCGTTGCGCTCGGCGGGCACCGGCTCGGCGATAACAGCCTGCGCGGAACTGGCGGCACTGCCGCCGGCGGACGTGCGGGGTCTCGCGGCTTGGCGCGGTATCGCGGAGATGCTGCTCACCAAGGACGGCAGCTGGCGTCGCGCCCTGAACAAGAACCAGGGTTTCCCACCGGAGGATGCGCCCGCCAAGGCGCGGCTCCTGGAGTTGATACGCCGCTTCGAGGATGACGAGACGCTGCGCCTGCGGCTCGCGGCGGTGCCGTACCTGCCTGAACCGCGCTACGCCGATGCGCAGTGGCAACTCCTGGAAGCATTATTGAAGATATTGCCGCTGGCGACGGCGCAATTGCGGCTGGTGTTCGCCGAACGGAGCGAGGTGGATTTCGCGGAGGTAGCGCTGGGTGCGCGTCTGGCCCTGGGTGAACCGGAGCGGCCGACGGACCTGGCACTGGCGCTGGATTACCGCATCCGCCACCTGCTGGTGGATGAGTTCCAGGACACCTCCGTGAACCAGTTCCATCTGCTGGAGATGCTCACGGCGGGTTGGCAGGCGGGGGACGGCCGCAGCCTGTTCCTGGTGGGGGACCCGGCGCAATCCATATATAGGTTCCGTGAAGCGGAGGTGGGCCTGTTCCTGCGGGCCTGGGAACACGGTCTCGGCAGCGTGCCGCTCACGCCCTTGCAGCTGCAGGCGAACTTCCGTTCCCGGCCCGCCCTGGTGGACTGGTACAACCGGGTGTTCCCGGGCATCTTCCCGCCCCAGGCGGAGGTGGCCAGCGGCGCGGTGCCCTACGGGGCGTCGGTCGCGCGCCGTGAGGACGGGGCCGATGCGGCGGTGACGGTGCATGCCCTCGGCGATGCGAGGCGTGAGACCGAAGCGGCACGGATACTGGAGATCATCGCGGCTGCGCACAAGGCCGATCCTGCGGCCCGCATCGCGGTGCTGACCCGCGCCAAGTCGCACCTGGTGCGGATCGTCGCGGCCTTGCGTCAACGAGGTCTGCACTTCCAGGCGGTGGAGATCGAGAGCTTGGGAGGCCAGCCCGTGGTGCAGGATCTCCTGGCCCTCACCCGTGCACTCACCCATCCGGCGGATCGCACCGCCTGGCTCTCGGTGCTGCGGGCACCCTGGTGCGGCCTGAACCTCGCGGAGCTGCATGCACTCACGGCCAACGATCATGATTCGACGGTGCCGGCCATGATGGCGGCGGCGGATGCCCTCGCTGCTTCCAATCCACGCTTCACCCACACGCGGCAAGTGCTGTCGCAGGCACTGGAGCAACGTGGCCGCGGCTCGCTGCGGGAGCAGGTGGAACATGCCTGGCTCGCCCTCGGCGGGCCGGCGGCCCTCGGCAGCGAAGAGGCCCTTGCGGATGCGGAGGCCTATCTCGGTCTGCTGGAGGAAGTGGACGAGGGCGGAGCGCTCCTGAGTGTCGCTGACCTGGAACGGCGCCTGGGCCTCCTGTTCGCGCGGCCCGATCCTGAAGCCGACGGCAGCCTGCAGCTCATGACCGTGCACAAGGCCAAGGGCCTGGAGTTCGAGACGGTGATCCTCCCTGGGCTGGACGCGGTGGTGCGGGGCGAGGATCTCGATCTCATGGTCTGGCTGGAACGGCCGCGCGCGAGCGGCGAGGCGGACCTCTTGCTGGCGCCCCTGGATGCGCCGGGCCAGGAACGGGATGCGCTCTATACCTGGGTGCGACTCCTGCGCCGTGAACAGGAAAGGCTGGAGCAGGCGCGGGTGCTGTACGTTGCCGCGACCCGGGCCCGGGAACAGCTGCATCTCTTGGGCGGCGTGGATGTCGAGGAAGAAGAAGGAGTCCGCACACCGTCAGATCCCCGGCCCGGTTCACCGCTGGCATTGCTGTGGCCCGCGTTGCGGGAGGAGTTCGAACGGATGGCCGTGCAAGACACCGTATCGGCCGCTCCAGTCGTCGGGATCACGACTCCGCAATCCACGCGCATCGTCGCCGGTTGGCGCGCGCCGGAACCCGCCGCTGGCGTGCAGTGGCGCGGCAGCACGGTACTGGCGGCGGAAGAGGAAGACCTGGAGTTCCAATGGGTCGGCGAGACCCTGCGGCACATGGGCACGGTGGTGCACCGGCTCCTGCAGCGTATCGCCGCCGACGGCGTCGCGCGCTGGGACGCTGGGCAGCGCCAGCGTGCGCTGCCGGTGGTGCGTCAGCTCCTGGCCCAGACGGGAGTGCGGGAAGAGGAATTGACGGGCGCGCTGGCGGACGTGATGCGCGCGGTGGAGAACACCCTCGCCGACGAACGTGGCCGCTGGCTGCTGGAACCGCATGCCGAAGCCCGGAGCGAATACAGCCTGAGCCTGATGCGCGAGGGCCGCCTCGAGACCGGCATCATCGACCGCAGCTTCGTGGACGAGCAGGGTGTGCGCTGGATCGTGGACTACAAGACCAGCCGCCATAGCGGCACCGACCTTGATGCGTTCCTTGAACGGGAGCGCGAACGCTACGCGCCGCAACTCGATCGCTACGCACGGCTGATGCGCGGCCTGGGCGCTGAGCATGTTAAAGTGGCGCTGTATTTCCCGCTATTGCAGCGCTTCCTCTCCTGGGAACCGGACCATGGCCCAGAGCCTTGAAAACCGCCTGGTGGTGGCCATCTCCTCGCGGGCCCTCTTCGACCTGGAAGAGAGCCATCGCATCTTCACGCAACAGGGGCTCGAGGTCTATTCCTGCTACCAGATCGAGCACGAGGACGTGGTGCTGGAGCGGGGCGTCGCCTACAGCCTGGTGCAGAAGCTGCTGAAGCTGAACCAGGGAGCGGCGCAGAAGCGGGTGGAGGTGATCCTGCTGTCCCACAACAGCGCGGATACGGGCCTCCGGGTCTTCAACTCCATCCAGCGGCACGGGCTCGACATCAGCCTCGCTGCCTTCACCAACGGCGCCTCTCCCTGGCGGTACGTCGAGCCTTTCAGCGCGGACCTCTTCCTCTCGGCGGAGGCCGCCGACGTGGTGAAGGCCCTGGATGCGGGCTACGCCGCCGCCGCCATCGTGCCCTCCCAGGTGAGCGAGCGTCAGGATGGTGAGCTGCGCATCGCTTTCGACGGTGACGCGGTGCTGTTCTCGGATGAAGCGGAACGGGTCTACCAGGAACGCGGGCTCGCGGCCTTCGCCGCAAGCGAACAGGCCCAGGCGCGCGAGCCCCTGAGCGGTGGTCCATTCAAGGGTTTCCTCGCGGCCTTGCACCGCATCCAGGCGGAATATCCCCTGGACCGTTCGCCCATCCGCACCGCGCTCGTGACCGCGCGTTCTGCGCCGGCCCACGAACGGGTGATCCGGACCCTGCGGGCCTGGAACATCCGCATCGACGAAGCCCTGTTCCTTGGCGGCTTGCCCAAGGGAGAGTTCCTGAAGACCTTCGGTGCGGACATCTTCTTCGACGACCAGAAGGGCCACGTGGAGGCGGCGGCGGGTTACGTCGCCACCGGTCACGTGCCCCATGGCGTCAGCAACCGGGGGCCACGCTGAGATGCGAGCGGTACTGCAGGATCTGAAGAGCGTCGCAGGGCTGATCCGGCTCTATCCTCTGAACCGAAGCCCGCTGGCGCGGGCCGGTGCCTGGTACCGTTTCATTGCCTGGCAGATGCTCGGGAGGCTGCGTAGCGGTCCGCTCGAAGCGCCCTTCGTGGACGGCACGCGCTTGCTGGTGAAGCGCCGCCTGGGAGGCAGGCTGCACTATGTGTTGGGGATGGCGGAGTTCGACGACATGGCTTTCGTCGCCCATCTCCTGCGCCGCGACGAGGTGTTCGCGGACGTGGGGGCGAACATCGGCGCCTATACGCTGGTGGCCGCCGCTTGCGCCGGTGCCCGTTGCGTGGCTTTCGAGCCTGCTACCCGCGCCTTCCGTTATCTCGCCGACAACGTCGCCTTGAACCACCTGGATACCCGAGTGGAGATGCAGCCCAGTGCAGTGGGTGCGGCGGCGGGCAGGATCGCCCTGACGGAGGGCATGGGTGAGATCAACCATGTACTGCGTGCGGGCGAAGCGGGCGAGACCGTGCAGGCGGAGATGGTCTCCCTGGATGGATTCTTCGCCGGACGCACGCCGCCGACGCTCATCAAGGTGGACGTTGAAGGCTTCGAGACCGAAGTGATACGCGGCGCGGCGCGGCTCCTGCGAGAGCAGCCTCCGCTGGCATTGCTGCTGGAGATGACGGGGCATGGCGCCCGCTATGGCTACGATGAAGCGGGCTTGCGAAAGGGACTGATCGAGAGTGGGTACCAGCTCTGCACTTATGACGCCCTGCGACGCCGCCTGAACCCTCTCGACCCGGGCGGCACGGAACTGCCCTACAATCTGCTCTTCATACGCGACTTCGAAGCAGCCCAGGCCCGGCTGCGGGATGCGAAGCCCTTCACGCTCGGCCGCCACAAGATATAGCGGAGTAGGCATGGAGACTGAATTCGAGAGCTGGTACGAAGAGAAGCAATCCGCTTATCTCTACCGGGTACTGGCCGGCTGCGAGAAGGCGCCGGAACTGAAGGCGATGTTCATGAAGCTCGCCGATGCCGCCGACGACCAGGCGCTGCACTGGCAGAAGATCGCCGCCAAGAAGGCGGTGACGCTGCCCGCGAAGTTCGAACCGGCGATGCGGGCGAAGGTGGTGGCGCACATGCTGCGCCAGCTGGGACCAGAACGCATGTTGCCGGTGCTGGCAGCCATGAAGGTGCGCGGGCTCTCGGTCTATACCCATGGCATGCCGTCGGGCCATGCCATGCCCGTCGCGGGCCAGCAGGAGATGCGCCACCGCCGCATGGCGGGGAACGGCAGCTTCCGCGCGGCGGTGTTCGGCGTGAACGACGGCCTCGTGTCCAATGCCAGCCTGATGCTGGGCATGGCCGGCGCCTCGGTCGGCAACCCGGTGATCCTGCTCACGGGCGTGGCGGGCATGCTCGCCGGCGCCGCGTCCATGGCCGCGGGTGAGTACGTCTCCATGCGTTCCCAGCGCGAGATGTTCGAGTACCAGATCGGCCTCGAACAGCAGGAACTGAACGCCTACCCTGAAGAGGAAGCGGAAGAGCTGGCGCTGATCTACGAGGCGCGCGGCATGCCGGCGGAGGACGCCAAGCGTCTCGCCTACACCGTCATCCAGGATCCCACGCGTGCGCTCGATACCCTGGCGCGGGAGGAACTGGGCCTGAACCCACGTGAGCTGGGTTCACCCTGGGGCGCGGCCGGCGCTTCCTTCGTGGCTTTCGCCTTCGGCGCGCTGCTGCCGCTGCTGCCTTTCCTCGGGCCTCATAATCCCCACAGCATCGCCGTCTCCATCGGCGTGACCCTGGCAGCCCTGTTCATCACCGGTTCGGTGGTCAGCCTTTTCACAGGCCGATCCCCCTGGTGGAGCGGCCTACGCATGATGGCCATCGGCACGCTGGCCGGCGGCGCCACCTATCTCGTCGGTCATCTCTTCGGCGTGATGCTCGCCTGATCCGCTCAGGGCGGCTGGGTGCCGGCGCCCAAGCGCTGGCGCAGTTCATCCCAGTGCGGATCCTCGTCCTTCAGGAGGCGCATGAGGTTCTCATGCACATGTCCGCGGAAGCGCGCATCGGGCTCCGGCGTCTCCACCTGCAGCGCCACGCGCGAGACCGTATGCGTGGCATGCAGCGGCTTCGGCTGCGGCGGCAGGTAATAGGCATCGCTGCGATTGGCGGTGCCGGCGTCGTTGGTCTGCACGAAGAACGGGACGAACACGCTGCCCACGTGGCCCAGAGCCTGGTAGTCGCCCACGAACAGGCCTTCCGCGTCCGGCGCGAGCTGCATGTCGAAGGGTCCGCTGATGTGCTGTTCGCTCCAGTGCACGCCGTCGTTGCTGGAGGTGAACCAGTAGTCGGTGGGCAGGTTGGCAGCGGCGGTGTCGTGGCGGAAGTCGAAGTAGCTCACGCCCACGGTGCCGTCAGCCAGCACGGCGACGCTGGGGGTGAAGGCCGGGGTGCCGTGCACCGAGTTGATCTCCACCGGCCTGGACCAGGTGAGGCCGTCGTCGTCGGAGCTGGAATAGGCGATGCCGTCACGCTTGCCGCCGCTGAAGCGGCCGTCCGACCAGACCAGGGCGAGCATGCTGCCGGGGCCCGCCGCCATCTGCGGGAGGCCGGCTCCGGTGCGCAGGGGAGCGCCGGTGCCGGGGTCGACGGTGCCCACCGAGAGGTTCTGAGCCACGGTGATAGGAGCGGACCAGGTGACGCCCTGGTCCAGAGAGCGGATCACCTTGATGGTGCTGGTCGAGGCGTTGCCCGTGGTCCCGTCTATCTCGACGAACTGGTCGAGGAGGGTGCCGTCGGCCATGGCCACGATCTCGTTGTTGATGGTCTGGTTGTTGACGCCCGGATCGTAGATGGCGCGGGCCGGTTCCCAGGTGGTGCCGCCGTCGATGGTGCGGGCGAACATGGCGGCACCATGGTTGTTGACCGTGAGCCGGTCCCAGACCGCGTAGACGAGATGCGAGTCGTTGGGATCGGCGGTGATGGCTTCCTTGTCGTTGAAGGCGTTCGCGCCGTCGCGGATGAGCGTCACCGGGTCGCTCCAGCTGACGCCACCATCGGCGGAACGGCTCACCAGCACGCCGCCCACGGAGCCGGCTTGCAGTGTGTTGCCGGTGAAGGAGATGGAGATGACGTAGGCGGTGCCGTCCGGGGAGATGGCGATCCAGGGATCGGAGGCGCGGGCATAGTTGCCGCCGTTGGCGGCATCACCCCCGCCGCACACCGACAAGGGCAAGGTGCTCTTCTTCCAGGTCTTGCCGCCGTCCAGGGAGGCGCCGGCCACGAGACCGTGCGCTCCGCCGTCGGAGAAGCGATCCTGCTGCCAGGCACCGATGATGTTGGAAGGATTGGCGGGGTTGATGGCCATGTAGGGCTCCACCTCCGCATCCTCGTAGGAGGTGCTGCCGGCCGTTTCACCGCCGCAGCCGCTGGCGTAGGGCGAGGCCTTGGACACGCGCACCAGCGCCTTGGCGGGCGGGCCGAGCGTGGGGCCGTTGCCAGGACCGGTGGGGGGCGTGACGCTGGTGGAACCACCGCTGCCGCCGCCGCCGCAGGCGGAGAAGGCGAGGAGCGCGAGGGCAGCGAAGGGAAGACGGATATCCATGGGGAGCATCCTGGTGAGCCATACCTATATAGGGGTATAGCATGCCACGCCGGAGCCAGAGGCCATCCGAATCTGAATCAATTCTGAACGCCCAAAAGAGGACGGCGGGCTTCGAGCCCGCCGTCCAGTTCAACTCATCACTTGAGACCGGTTCACCAGATGACGCAACGGTCCTTGTTGACCATCGGGCTGCCGTCCGCTGCCTTGAAGGCCTGCTGGAACTGCGGCATGTTGGCCGTGGTGCCGTTCACGCGGTACACGCCCGGCGGATGCGGGTCGATGGTGACCAGCCGGCGGGATTCCTCCGGCCGGATGTTCATGGCCCAGACGTGGGCCGCACCCAGGAAGAACTGCTGGTCGGGGGTGAAGCCGTCGATGGTCTTCGCGTCCTTGTACGCCTTGGAGGCGTGGAAGGCGCGATAGGCCAGCGTCAGGCCGCCGAGGTCGGCGGTGGCTTCGCCGGTGACCAGCTTGCCCTGCACGTGCAGGCCGCCGTCCACCGTGTAGCTGGAGAAGTGGTCGGCGATGCAGTCGGTGGCGACGTGGAACTTCTTCAGGTCCTCGTCCGTCCACCAGTTCTTCAGGTTGCCGTGGCCGTCGAACTGGGCGCCCTGGTCGTCGAAGCCGTGGGTCATCTCATGGCCCATGACGAAGCCGATGGCACCGTAGTTCACGGCGGCCGGGGCGCTCGGGTCGAAGAACGGCGGCTGCAGGATGCCGGCCGGGAAGTTGATGTTGTTCATGGACGGGTCGTAGTAGGCATTCACCGTCTGCGGCGTCATGCCCCACTCGCTCTTGTCCACGGGCTTGCCGATCTTGTTGAACTCGCGCTTGTTCAGGAACTCGTTGGCGCGTATCACGTTCTGCACGTAGGTGTCGCGCTTCACGTCCAGCGACGAGTAGTCACGCCACTTGTCCGGGTAGCCGATGCGCTCCGCCATCAGGTCGAGCTTGACGGCTGCGGCCTTGCGGGTGTCGGGCGACATCCAGGCGAGGTCCGTCAGATCGTCCTTGAGGGCACCACGGATGCCGTGGAGGATGTCCACCACCTGGGCCTTGGAGGAGGGCGGGAACTTCTTCTCGACGAACAGCTTGCCGATGGCGAACCCCAGGGCTCCGTCCTCGGTGGAGATCACGCGCTGCCAGCGGGGCAGCAGCTCCTTGGCGCCGGTGATGGCCGAGCGCATCTTGAAGTCCTCGTCCACGAAGGCCTTGGGGAGGTAGGCGGCGAAGGCGTCCACCGTGTGCCAGCGCAGGTAGGTCTTCCAGTCGTCCAGCGAGGTCTTGGTGAGCTCGGTGTTGTACTGCTTGAAGAAGTCCGGGGTGGCCAGGTTCATGCTGGTGATCTCGGGATGACCCACGTCGGCGAAGAAACCCTGCCAGGAGATGGCGGGGGTCGCGTCGGCCAGGCCCTTCATGTCCATCGGATGGTAGATGTTCTTCGGCGTGCGCATGTCCACGCGCGCCATGGCGGACTGCGCCAGGCGGGTCTCCATCGCCATCACCGTCTTGGCTTCCGCGCCGGCCTTGTCGGCGGAGTCGCCGAGCAGCTGGAACATGGCGGTCACGTGGGCCACGTAGGCATCGCGTGTCTTCTGGAACTTGTCGGCGGTGGCCTTGCAGGCGTCGTAGTCAGCCTGTGCCGGGTTGACGGCGGTGCCGGCGGGCTTCGCCGCGGTGGCGGCAGGCGCAGTGCACTTGTCGGCGGTCTTCAGGTAGTAGTCGCGGTCCGGCAGGCCGAGCCCACCCTGGAAGGCGGCGGCGATGACCTTGCTGCTGTCGGTGAAGTCCTGCATCTGGCCGACGTTGAGGCCGGCATCCACACCGACCAGCGACAGCTTGGTGATCTCCTTCTGGAGGCCCGCGGTGTCCTTGATGCCGGCGATGTCGTCGAACAGCGGCTTCAGCGGCGCGGTGCCGGCCTTCTCGATGCCGGCCTCGTCCATGCCGGTGGCGTAGAAGTCACCCACCTTCTGCTCGGTGGTGCCGTCCTTGTGGGTGGTCTTGGCGTTCTCATCCAGGATGCCGTGGATCACTTCCTGGTTCTGCTTCTGCAGGATGTTGAACGTGCCCCAGCGCGCATATGCATCGGGGATCGGGTTGGCCTTCTGCCAGCCGCCGTTGGCGAAGCTGAAGAAGTCCTTGGTGGGATCGACGCTCTTGTCGAGCCAGTCGGTGTGCAGGCCTTCGCTGCTGCCCGCGGCGAGGGCGCCGAAAGACAGGGCGCAGAGCACGCCGAGGAGTATGGATCTGCGATGCATGATGGGAAGCCTCCTACTCATATATAGATATAGTTTTGGACGAGGTCTTGGCGAATGCCCTCTGGGGGCCTGGGGCCACGCCGGGACCTGGATGATACTCCCCGGCCTGCTTCACGTCAGAAATCCTCACGGGCCAAGGGCCCCGGCCATGGGCGGATTTTGGCCAGCCATGAAGGCCGCCCGATCCGCCAGATGACACCGGGAATATATGCAGCGTCTCGCCTGTTCTAGCCCATGCGGGGGGATAACGGGGAATACTGCTCATGAACGCTGTTGCAGCTGAGATGCCGTCAGCACCTGACCGGCGCGCGTATCGGATGTCCTCGATCGACCTCCTGCGGGGGCTCGTGGTGATGGTGATGGCCCTCGATCACGTCCGTGACTACATGATGGTCGGTTCCCTCCAGGACCCCATCACCAATCCCTCGACCGGGCCGCTCCTCTTCGCCACGCGTTGGATAACCCACTTCTGCGCCCCGGCATTCGTGTTCCTGGCGGGGACCAGCGCAGGCCTCATGGCCGCCCGCAAGAGCCGGCCGGAACTCGCGCGGTTCCTGCTGTCGCGCGGAGTCTGGCTGGTCGCCCTCGAGATCCTGGTCATCTCGACTGCCACTTCCTTCTCCCCCTGGGGGATCCCCGAACTCGGCGGCCGCACCTATGTGGGGCTGCAGGTCATCTGGGCGATCGGCGCTTCGATGATCGTACTGGCAGGCGCGCAGTACCTGGGCCGGCGAGCCTGTCTCATCATCGGTCTGACGATCGTGTGCGGCCACAACCTGTTGGATGCGGTGTGGCCGGCAGCGAGTTCCACCGCCGCGACGGGACCGTGGTGGGCCGTGCTCCACGCACGCCAGTTGCACGACATGGGTCCGTTCTCGGTCTACTTCTCCTACCCGGTGCTGCCCTGGATCGGTGTCATGCTGCTCGGGTACGCATCGGCCGGCCTGTTCCAGGGGCCACCGGAACAGCGGGAGACCCGCTTGATGCGGATCGGTATCGGCCTGACTCTTGGGTTCGTGCTGCTGCGTGCGCTCAACGTATACGGCGATCCGCAACTCTGGCACACCTATGCCGGCAATCCCGCGGGCACGATCATGTCATTCCTGGCGACGACGAAATACCCGCCGAGCCTTCTATACCTGCTGATGACCCTGGGACCCGCCGCGATCGTGTGTGCCTATGCGGAACGCCTGCCGGGGCGGATGCGGGAGGTGTTGCTGGTATACGGGCGGGCGCCGCTCGCCTTCTATGTGGCGCACCTGTACCTGATCCATGTGGTGGCGCTGCTGCTCGGGATCACGCAAGGGTTCGCGGCGGAGCAGTTCCTGACCCACTACCGGTACTTCCCCGAAGGCTTCGGCGTCGGCCTGGGCGGGATATACCTGATCTGGATCCTGGTCCTGGTCATCCTCTATCCCTTGTGCCGCTGGGTCGCCTCCGTGAAGGCGCGGCGGAGCGATTGGTGGCTCAGTTACGTCTGATGACAGCCCCGCGACCTGCGTCCATGCCGGGAGGGGGGTGATATTATCCCGACGCACTCTACGTCTGATGCGCTGGGGATGGCCTCCGTCTCCGGGACCTGTGGATAGCCCTCTCCAGGAGACGATAAAAAAATGAACAAGCCCTCGTATCTCATCGCCCTGTCCCTGATCGCCGCCCTGGGGATGCCCCGGGCCCACGCCGCCGACAGCCTCACCCTGGATGTGGACTTGCGGGAATCTGCCCGTCAGCTCTTCCACGGCCATGAGGTGATCCCGGTGAAGCCGGGTCCCCTGACCCTCTATTACCCCAAGTGGATCCCGGGCGAGCATTCCCCCAGCGGGCCCCTGGAGAACCTGGCGGGGCTGAAGTTCAGCGCGGGCGGGAAAGCGCTCACCTGGCGCCGCGACCTCGCTGAGATGTATGCGATCCATCTCGACGTACCCCAGGGCGCGAGCAGCCTGGATGTGACTTTCGATTTCCTCTCGCCGGGCGCCGGCGGCTCCTTCGGCCAGAGCGTGTCGGCTACGCCGGACATCGTGGACCTGGAGTGGAATCAGGTGCTGCTCTATCCCGCCGGTGCCGCTTCCAAGGACATCAGCTTCCAGCCCAGCGTGCAGCTACCCACAGGCTGGAAGTTCGCCACGGCGCTGGAGACCGCTTCCAGCAGCGGCAGCGTGACGCATTTCAAGCCCGTGTCCCTGGAGAACCTGGTGGACTCACCGCTGATCGCAGGATCGCACTTCAAGCGCGTGGACATCGCGCCGGGCGACAAGGTGCCGGTGCACTTGAACCTCGTGGCGGACACGGAAGAGGACCTGGCCATCACCCCGACCCAGGTCCAGGCCATGCAGAACCTGGTGAAGCAGGCCAACATCCTGTTCGGCTCGCACCACTACAGCCACTACGACTTCCTGTTCACACTTTCAGATAACACGGGTCACTTCGGCTTGGAGCACCACCAGTCCAGCGACGACCGCAGCTGGGCCGACCTCTACACCACGCCCGAGACCACGCTGGTGGGGGCGCACTTGCTGCCCCATGAGTACGTGCACTCCTGGAACGGCAAGTTCCGCCGCCCGGCGGGGCTCGCGACGCCGGACTACAACCAGCCGATGCAGGACGACCTGCTGTGGGTGTACGAGGGCCTGACGGAATACTTCGGCAACGTGCTCTCGGCCCGCAGCGGCAGCATCACCCCGGCCCAGTACCGGGAGGCACTCGCCTTCGATGCCGCCAGCATGGACAAGCGGCCCGGCCGCAGCTGGCGCCCGCTGCAGGACACCGCCGACGAGGCCCAGGTGCTCTACTACGCGCCGCGCGAGTGGCAGAACTGGCGCCGCGTGCAGGACTTCTACGTGGAGGGCGAACTCATCTGGCTGGACGTGGACACCAAGCTCCGCGAACTCTCCGCCAACCGCAAATCCATGGACGACTTCGCCCACGCCTTCTACGGCATGGATGACGGCAGCTACGTAGTGAAGCCCTACACCTTCGATGATGTGGTAAACACACTGAAGGGTGTGCAGGACTACGACTGGCGCACGTTCCTGCGGGAACGGCTCGACAGCACCAAGCCCGCCGCGCCGCTGGACGGCATCACCCGCGGCGGCTACAAGCTCGTATACACCGACACGCCGACGGAATATTTCAAGGCTTATGAGAAGGTGCGCAAGGTGCAGAACTTCATGTTCTCCATCGGCCTCATGCTCAGCCACAGCGAACACGACAAGGGCACCGTGCAGGACGTGCTCTGGGACGGCCCCGCCTTCAAGGCCGGCGTCGGCCCCGGCATGAAGCTCGTGGCCGTCAACGGCCGCGCCTTCGATGCCGACAATGAGGTGCTCAAGGACGCCATCACCGCCGCCAAGGGCTCAAAGGCCCCGATCCGGCTCCTGATGCGCCAGCAGGACACCTATCTGAGTTTCGACGTGGACTACCACGACGGCCTCAAGTACCCCGTGCTGACCTTAATTCCCGGCAAGACGCCGTCTCTGGACGACATCACTGCGGCGCATTGATGGCTATTCGGGATAACCTTAACCAGTTAATAAGGCCTTTGGTTTGGGCCACCGGTAATACGGAGTACCCTTTCTGGGGAAGCGGCTGTTCATGCATGGTGGGATATCGCGGACATTGGCTGTTAGTTACAGCCAAGCATTTAACTGACGCTGATAATCCTGACAATTTATGCATTACTCCTCGAGACGAAGTTCGCTTAATACTTCCGCTAAAAGCACTCCACAATCCTCTGTCTCATGATGACTTTGATACGGATCATCTTGATATTTCCATATTGGAAGTTGATCAAAGTAAAGTGAATGCGAAAGACATCCAAGACGTTTATCTTCTTGACTTTGAAACCGTATATTGTTCGTCTGCTAGATTAGAAAATGGCGCGAAATTGTTAGTTGTAGGAATACCGAAAGTCGATTTTGACTATAAGAGTAAAGTTTTTAATTTTGTACGGTATCAATGTAGGGGGATTTACGCTGGCATAGCGCGCTATAAGGGGTGTCATGAGATGAGTTTCGATCCGAATCAGGAGCAAGATCTTCAGTCTGAGCCGGGCGCCAAAATGAAGCTCCCAACATTAGATGGTTTTAGTGGTGGACCGGTATTCGTAGATACGATTGGAAAAAATAATGTAGTCGAACCACGGTTGGTTGGTATGGCTATCAGGGGTTCAATGGAGTCGGGGAAACTGTACTTTATGGGCTCCGATTTACTTAAGGAGCTGATGGATTTGGTGACCGGGAATTTGAATAGAGCGGGGTGACAGGGCGAGCCGCATAGCGGCGAGCGCCGAGGGCAGGAGCCCGAGGCGGGGATTTCCCGTCGTGAGGCAGGGACAGCCGAACAGGGAAATTGAATCTGCGGCCCCGAAATCAAAATGGCGCCGCAGGTTGCCCTGTTGGCGCCATCTCTATTGAAACCGGGATTTCATGCTGATTGGTCGGGGTGACAGGATTTGAACCTGCGGCCCCTACGTCCCGAACGTAGTGCTCTACCAGGCTGAGCTACACCCCGAAAGCAGGCCGCGTACTATACGGGAACCCCCCAGGCCTTTCAATCCGGCGCTCCCGGACGCCGTCCCCGCGTTTGTCTACACTGTTTTACATAGGCCGGAGGCTTCGCCTCGGGGTCTGTCATGGGGCGGCGGGTATGAGCGGGACCAACACAGATAGGCGACCCGGGGGCGGCGTGAAGCGGCTGCGCTGGCAGTCCTTGTCGCCCATGACAGTATTCGGCGCGGGCTATCCCGCGTTCGTGCTCACCAGCCTGTGGCTGATCGCCATCCTGCTCTGCATCTGGTGGCCGCTGGCGGACAACGGCCTCCTGCCCCGCGGCGAAGGCTTCACCTGGAACCGCTGGGAGATCCACCTCGGCGGCACCGTGGAGGTGATGCACTACTACCTGCCCTGGACCCTCTCGGTCTGCCTGGTGATGTGGCTGGGGCTGGAGTGGGGCGCGGTGCCGGCCTACCTCGCGACCCTCTTCAGCACCCTATATAAGGGCATGCCGGCGGACTACGCGGTGGTGAACGCGCTGCACAACCCGCTGGCGCTCGCCATGTACTTCCTCTTCTACTGCAACTACCGGGGCGACTACAGCCTGAAGAGCTGGCGCTCCTGGGGCTGGTTCGCGCTGGCCTCGCTCGCGGCAGCGCTGGTGAGTTCCCTCGGCTCGTTCATCTCGGAATTCACCGGCACGGCCCTGGTGGGCGGCGGCAGTTTCCTGGAAGCCTGGCTCGGCTGGGTGCCCAACGCATTCCTGCTGTCCATGCTCACCAGCGCCCCGCTGATCCTGCTGTTCTCGCCGGCGGTGGAACGGCTCAAGCAGCGCCACTTCGGCCCGAGCCGCGGGCAGAGCTACACGCCGCGGGAGCTGCTGCTGGCGGCCAGCATGTTCGCCATCATGCTGGTGCTGTTCCTGCTGGCGGAGGACGAGTGGATGGCGAAGCGCGTGGACACGCTGCTGCACGCCTCCATGCCGGAACTGGCCCGCAAGGGCATCGAGGCGCAGTTCACCGCGGAGCGCTTCGTCATCTGGCTGTTCGCGCTGCTGCTCGCGGCCATCTCGCTCGGCGGGGTGTTCTTCACCAGCCGCTGGGCGCAACGCATGCGCTCGCGCTTCGACCGGGAGACCCGGGAGGCGCGCGCGGCTTTGCAGCGCAGCGAGAGCAACTTCCGCAACTTCTTCGAGAACAACCCGGCGCCGATGCTGCTCTATGACCGCGACAGCGGCGACTTCGTGGACGTGAACCAGGCGGCCATGGACCGTTACGGCTATAGCCGGGGCGAGTTCCTGGATCTGACCATCTTCGACATCCGCCCGGCGGAGGACGTGCCCAGGCTCAAGGCCTACATGAAGGAGCGGGAGTACCGCAGCGCCGAGTACCGCCATGCCGGCGAATGGCGCCACCTGACCAAGGGCGGCGAGCTCATGTACGTGGACGTGCGCGTGAGCGCGCTGGTGATCGACAACCGGGCGCTCAACCTGGTGCTGGTCTACGACATCTCGCCGCGCAAGCAGGCCCAGGCGGCGGTGGAACGGCGCGCGCGGGAGTTGCAGTCCCTCGCCGCCTCATCGCTTCAGATCGCCGGCGCCAAGACCGTGGCCGAGGTGCTGCAGGCGAGCGCCGAGCGGGCCCGCGAACTCACCGGCGCGCAGGCGGCCATCGCGCGGGTGGAGACGGGCGAGCTGCGGGCCTCCCTGGCGGACGGCTATGCCGCCTGGCGCGCGCCGGACCGGCTGCCGGACGGGGAAGGGGTGTGGCGGGTGCTCCAGGAGAAACACCATGCCATCCGCCTGATGGCACAGGAGATGCGCGAGCACCCCGGCCTCTGGCACTTCGATGAGAGTTTCGGCAAGACCGCGCCCATGGCGCTGCTGGCGGTGCCGTTGACCCGCAGCGACTCCGAACTGGTGGGGGCGCTGATCGTGGCGGACAAGGAGGGGGCGGATTTCGACGCGGAGGACGAGGCGATTCTGCTGCAGCTCGCCCAGAGCGCTTCGGCCGGCATCGAGAGCGTGCGCCTGCGTGAGGCGCTCGAAGAGCACATGCAGGAGCTGGAGCGCCGGGTGGTGGAGCGCACCGCGGAACTGGACGCCTTCGCCTATTCGGTGGCTCACGACCTCCGGGCGCCGTTGCGCGCCATGCACGGCTTCGCCGATGCCGTGTTGGAGGACTACACCGACAAGCTGGACGACGCCGGCCGGGATTACCTCAGCCGCATCATTAAGAGTGCGAAGAACATGGATGGGCTGATCCAGGATCTGCTGGCCTACAGCCGCATCGGCCGCGAGAGGATGGAATTCCAGGGCCTGCCCCTGGCGGAACTGGTGCAGGAGGTGGTCACGGACCTGCACCACGACATCGAGGCGCGCGGGGCCCGGGTGGAGGTGGCGGTGCCGCCGTTGACGGTGCTGGGCCACAAGGCCACACTAAAGCAGGTGATCCTCAACCTGGTGAGCAACGCACTCAAGTTCGTCGCGCCGGGGACGGCGCCCCAGGTGCGCATCTGGGCGGTATCGCGGCGCGGCACGGTCGAACTGTGCGTGCGCGACAACGGCATCGGCATCGCACCGGAGCACCAGGACCGCATATTCAACGTGTTCGAGAGGCTGCACGGCACGGAGACCTATCCGGGCACGGGCATCGGCCTCTCCATCGTCAAGAAGGGGCTGGCGAGCATGCAGGGGAGCATCAGCGTCGAGTCCGGGAAAGAGGGCAGCACCTTCCATGCGCGTCTGAAGGAGTACCGGTGATGGCGGATATGGGCGACATAACCAAGACCACGATCCTGCTGGCGGAGGACGACGAGAACGACGTCATGCTCATCAAGCGCGCCTTCAGCAAGTCCCACGTGATCAACCCCATCGCCTGCGTGAAGAACGGCGAGGAGGCGGTGGCCTACCTCTCCGGCGAGGGGCAATATGCCGACCGGCTGCGTTACCCGCTGCCGTTCATGCTGCTCCTGGACCTGAAGCTGCCGCGGCTCTCGGGGCACGAGGTGCTGCAGTGGCTGCGCGCCCAGAACGGCCTGCGCCGGCTGCCGGTGGTGGTGCTGACCTCCTCGCGTGAGCCGGCGGACATCAACCGTGCCTACGAGCTGGGGGCCAACTCCTACCTGGTGAAGCCGGTGGTGTTCGAGGAGTTCAGCGCGCTCCTGAAGCAGCTGCAGGTCTACTGGCTGATGTTGAGCGAGCATCCGGAATTGCATTGACGATATGACGGCGAAGGCCGGTCGGACCCGGGAGGGGGCCGCCGGTCGCATCGGATCAGGGTGACGAGGATTTGATGGCTGACGAGAAACAACTCGACAACGAGGCTGTGCGCGAGATCGCCAGCGGTCCGCGGGTGCTCCTGGTCGACGACAACCCGGACGACCGGGCGCTCGTCGAACGGGAACTGCGCAAGGACTTCCCGGACGCCCAGACCTTCCAGGTGAGCACACCGGGGCAGCTGGAGGCGGCCATCGCCCAGCCGGGCCTCGACCTCGTGATCACCGACTTCCACCTCAAGTGGTCCACCGGCCTCGAGGTGCTGAAGCGCATCCGCAGCCGCGACCAGGACCTACCCGTGATCATGTTCACCGGCACCGGCACCGAGGAGGTGGCGGTGGAGGCGATGCGGCTCGGGCTCGCGGACTACGTGACCAAGTCGCCCAAGCACATGCCGCGCCTGCGCCGCTCGGTGAAAGCGGCGCTCTCGGCGGCGACCCATGCCAAGGCCCGCGAGCAGGCGGAGAACTTGCTGGCGGACGCGCTCGGCTACATAGAAGACGGTTTCATCATCTTCGACCCGGATGACCGGGTGCTGGTGTCCAACAACCAGCTGAAGCTGATGTACCCGCACCTGGCCGGCCTCATGGAGCCGGGCACGCGCTTCGAGGACATGCTGCGCAGCGCGATCCGCGCCGGCAAGATCGAGATCCCCGGCGGCGATGCGGAAGCCTGGCTCAAGGACCGGCTCGAGGCGCACCGCCGTTCTTCCGGCAGCCTGGAGCAGCGCCTGCCGGACGGGCGCTGGGTGCTCATCAAGGAGCGCCGCAGCCGCGACGGCGGCTACATCAACCTCTATACCGACATCACGGACCTGAAGCAGCGCGAGCTGGAGCTGGAACGGCTGCTGGCCGAGCACACCATGCTGGCGGCGGCCGTGACCCAGTCCACCTCCGGCGTGCTGGTGACCTCGGCGGAGCCCACCGGCGACGTCTTCCCCATCATCTACGTGAACCCGGCCTTCGAGCGCATCACCGGCTACGACTTCGCCGAGGTGCGCGGCCGCGACTGCCGCTTCCTGGAGGAGAACGACTCCACCACCGCCAACCGCGAGGCGATCCACCGGGCCATGGACCAGCGCCGGCCGGTGCAGGTGGAGATCAGCAACTTCCGCAAGGACGGCGCGCCGTTCTGGGCCGAACTCTCCATGAGCCCGGTGTACGACGATCAGAAGCAGCTCAAGTTCTTCGTCGGCCTGCTCACCGACATCAGCGAGCGGGTGCGCACCCGCGACGTGCTGGAGGAGCGCACCGACCGTCTGGCCGAGGCGGAACGCCTGGCGCACCTCGGCCACTGGCGCTGGGACGTCGGCAGCAACAAGCTCTCCTGGTCCGAGGAGATCTACCGCATCCGCGGCCTCGACCCGCGCAAGGTGGACCCGGACTTCAACCGGACCCTGAGCACCTACCATCCGGACGACCAGCCCTACGTGGAGAAGTTCGTGCGCCACGCGGCCACCACCCACGAGAGCGTGGAGTTCGAGGCACGGGTGGTCCGGCCCGACGGCCAGATCCGCCACGTGCGGGTGAAGGGTCAGTACAGCCCGCCGACGCCGGACAAGGGCGAGTCGGTGTTCGGCATCTTCCAGGACATCACCTCCCAGAAGGAGAGCGAAGCGGCCCTGCGGCGCAGCGAGCGCCAGTACCGCCGCCTGATGGAGGCGGTGCCCCACGGCATCAAGGAGATCGCCCTGGACGGGGTCATTACCTACGCCAACCAGGCGCACCACGAGATGCTGGGCTACATGCCCGGGGGCCTGGTGGGCAAGAAGGTCTTCGACATCATCGCCGACGCGCCCCAGCGGGCCGAGGCGGAGCAGCGTTTCCGCCGCCTGGTGACGGGCGAGCGGCCTAGCATGTCCTTCACCACCCGCTACCTCACCGCCGACGGCCGCACCATCGACGTGCAGGTGGACGCGGTGATCAGCCGCAACGAGAGCGGCAGCATCAACGGCGTGATCTCGGTGACCACCGACATCACCGAACGGGTGCAGAGCGAGAAGCGCCTGCGTTACCTCGCCTTCTACGACCCGCTCACGGGCCTCGGCAACCGGGTGCTGCTGACGGAGCACCTGGCGGACCAGTTCCGCTACGCGACGCCGGACCGCAAGATCGCGGTGGCGCTGTTCAACGTGGACGGCTTCAAGATCATCAACGACGTGCTGGGCCATGACGCCGGCGACAGCGTGCTGCGGGAGTTCGGCACGCGCCTCTCGGCCGCCTTCGGCGGGACCGAGGGCGTGGCGCGACTGGCGGCGGACGAGTTCGCCGTGGTGATCATGGGCGACGGCAGCCGCGAGACCCTGCGCGAGCGGCTGGAGTCGGTGAAGGAGGCACTGGAGGCCCCGCTGCAGCTGCCGGCGAGCCGGCTCGACCTGCGCGTGAGCGTGGGGGCCGCCATGGCGCCCCAGGACGGCGAGAGCGCCGAGGCCCTGCTGCGCAACGCCGACAACGCGCTCCTGGAAGTGAAGCGCCAGGACCCGGGCGCGCTGCGCTTCTACAACTCGGACATGAAGGCGCTGGCTGAGGAATACCTGACGCTGCGCGGCAACCTGCGCCGCGCCACCATGCAGGGCGAGATCTACCTCGAGTACCAGCCCCAGGTGGAACTGATCGGCGGCAAGGTGGCGGGGCTGGAGGCGCTGGCCCGCTGGCGCACCGCCGACGGCACGCTGATCCCGCCCTCCAAGTTCATACCCATCGCCGAACAGAGCGGTGAGATCCTGATGCTCGGCAGCTGGCTCCTGGAGGCCGCCTGCCGCCAGGCGATCTCCTGGAAGAACCTGGGCGTGCCGCTGACGCCGCTGACGGTGAATGTCTCACCGCGCCAGTTCCTGCAGGACGACATGGTGACCACGGTGCGCGGCATCCTGGACCGCACGGGCCTCACCGCCGACATGCTGCAGCTGGAGCTGACCGAGACCGCGCTCATGACCGACAGCCCCGGCGTGCTGCAGCGCATGGACGACCTGGCGGACCTGGGCGTGGGCTTCTCGCTGGATGACTTCGGCACCGGCTATTCTTCCTTGAGCTACCTCAACCGTTTCCCGATCCGCACCATCAAGGTGGACCGCAGCTTCGTGGCGGGCGTGCCGGACGACGCGCGCCAGGCGGCCATCGTGAACGCGGTGATCGCCATGGGCCACGAGCTCGGCATCAAGGTGGTGGCGGAGGGCGTGGAGGCGGCGCGCCAGGGCGAGTTCCTGCGGGAGGCGGGTTGCGACCTGGCCCAGGGCTTCTACTACAGCCATCCGCTCTCGGCGGATGCCTGCGCGGACATCCTGCGGATAGGCAGCGTGCCCATGGACCGCCGGCGCGGCTGAACCGGCCTTGGATCAGGCGCGTCGCGCGACGGCGAACTCAGCCAATTCTTCCAGCGCATCCCTATAGGCCGAAGGCGGCAAGACCGCCAGCGACTCGCGGGCCAAGCGGCTCTCGGTGAGGGCGCGCTCGCGGGTGTAGTCCAAGGCGCCGCTCTCCGTGACGATGCGGACGATCTCCTGGATGTGCTCCAGGCCGCCGTGCTGGACCGAATCCCTGAGCAGGGCGCGTTCCGTGCCGGTGGCCTGCTGCAGCGCGTGGATGAGGGGCAGGGTGGGCTTGCCCTCGGCCAGGTCGTCGCCGATGTTCTTGCCCATCTCCTCGGCGGTGGCGCTGTAATCCAAGACGTCGTCGATGAGCTGGAAGGCGGTGCCGAGGTGGCGGCCGTAGGCGACGAGCGCCTGCTCCTCGGCGGCGGGACGGCCCGCCACCACGGCGCCCAGGCGCGCACCGGCTTCGAACAGCGTGGCGGTCTTCCTGTGGATGACCTCGGTGTAGCGGGCCTCGGTGGTGTCCGGGTCATGGCAGTTTAGGAGCTGCATGACCTCGCCCTCGGCGATGCGGTTGGTGGCGTCGGCCATGATCTGCATGACCCGCATCTCGTCCACCTTGACCATCATCTGGAAGGCGCGGGAATAGAGGAAGTCGCCCGTGAGCACGCTCGCCGGGTTACCCCAGACGGCGTTGGCGGTATCGCGGCCGCGGCGGAGTTCCGAACCGTCCACCACGTCGTCGTGGAGCAGGGTGGCGGTGTGGATGAACTCGATGATGGCGGCCAATTCGATGTGCTGCCGGCCCTGGATGCCGCAGGCCCGGGCCGCCAGGAGCACCACCAGGGGGCGCAGGCGCTTGCCGCCGGCCGCCACCAGGTACTCGCCCAGCTGGTTTATGAGGGCGACGTCGGACTTCAGCTCCTCCCGGACCCGCCGGTCGGCGGCAGCCATGTCGTCCGCCACCAGGGCGCGCATGGCGTCCAGGCTGGGAGCGGCCGCCGGGGGGGTGGGTGAGGGTCGGGACATGGGGGCCGGAAAGGGGCGGCGGACGCCGCGGGAAGGGCGATGCTAGGGGGAGGCTCCCAAGGGTGTCAAGCAAGACGGGTGGCGGTTTGACCGGGAGGCCATAACCCCTTAAAATGCGCGCCCTTTGACGCTATTTTGACGGTTTTTTGGAGACCCCCATGTACGCTGTTATCGAGACCGGAGGCAAGCAGTACCGCGTTGCCCAGGGCGACGTGATCAAGATCGAACTGCTCGACGCCGAGGCCGGCAGCGACGTGGCTTTCGACCGTGTCTTGATGGTGGGCAAGGACGGCGAGAAGCCGGTCCTGGGCGCCCCCTTCATCTCCGGCGGCAAGGTCACCGGCAAGGTCAAGAGCCTGGGCCGCCACGACCGCCTGTTCACCTTCAAGCTGCGCCGCCGCAAGAACTATCGCCGCCGCGCAGGGCACCGTCAGCATTTCACCGAAGTCGAGATCACCGGGATCTCCGGCTGATTTCTTTAAGGAAGTAAGACCATGGCACACAAAAAAGCAGGCGGCAGTACCCGTAACGGCCGCGACTCCGAATCGAAGCGCCTGGGCGTCAAGCTCTATGGCGGTCAGCTGGCTGTGTCCGGCAACATCATCATCCGTCAGCGCGGCACCGAGTACCGCGCCGGCGAGAACGTGCAGATGGGCCGGGACCACACCCTGTTCGCGGTGGCCGATGGCCACATCAAGTTCGAGGAGAAGGGCAAGCCGGTGCGCCGCTACGTGAGCGTCGTGGCCCTGCCTGAAGCCAAGTAAGACCAAACGGCATTACCGTACGGAAGGCCTCGGTGAACCCGGGGCCTTCTTGTTTATGAGGGGCGTAAGCTTCCAAGCATGAAGTTCGTAGACGAAGCCACTATCAAGGTGATCGCCGGCAACGGCGGCAATGGCGTCGCGAGCTTCCGCCGCGAGAAGTTCATCCCCATGGGCGGACCCGACGGCGGCGACGGCGGCGATGGCGGCAGCATCTGGCTGGAAGCGACCCAGGGCCTGAACACGCTCGCGGACTTCCGCAACACCCGCACCTATGAGGCCCAGCACGGCGAGAAGGGCCAGAGCCGCGACATGACCGGCCGCGGCGGCGAGGACATGACGGTGCCGGTGCCGGTGGGCACGCTGGTCTACGATGCCGATACCGGTGAGCAGCTGGGGGACCTGGTGAGGGCCGGCGAGCGGCTGAAAGTGGCCCAGGGCGGCTTCCACGGCCTCGGCAATACCCGCTTCAAGAGCAGTGTGAACCGTGCGCCCCGCCAGACCAGCCCCGGCTCCCCCGGTGAGCGGCGCATCCTGAAACTGGAACTGAAAGTGCTGGCGGATGTGGGCCTCCTGGGGCTCCCCAATGCCGGCAAATCCACCCTGATCCGCGCCGTCTCCGGCGCCCGCCCCAAGGTGGCGGACTACCCCTTCACCACCCTGCACCCGAACCTGGGTGTGGTGTCCGTGGGACAGCACCGCAGCTTCGTGATGGCGGACGTGCCGGGGCTGATAGAAGGTGCGGCTGAGGGAGCAGGGCTCGGCATCCGCTTCCTGAAGCACCTGCAGCGGACGCGTCTCCTGCTGCATCTCGTGGACGTGGCGCCCTATGAGGGCAGCGGCGATCCGGTGCAGGACGCAAAATCCATCGTCAAGGAATTGGAGAAGTTCAGCCCGGAGCTGGCCGCCCAGGAGCGATGGCTGGTGCTGAACAAGCTGGATCTCGTGCCTCCCGACGAGCAGGACGCCCGCTGCAAGGCCATCGTGAAGGGCCTGAAGTGGAAGGGCGAGGTGTTCCGCATCTCGGGTATCTCCGGGGCCGGCACCCAGGATCTCTGCCAGAAGATCATGGTGCGGCTGGAGGAGATCGGCGTGGCGGCACCGCTGTTCGCCGACGAAGCCCAGGCGGGCGCCGGGACAGAATCAGCAGAATGAAAAAGCCGGCTAGAAGCCGGCTTTTTTTATCTCAAGTGAGATGAGGCCTTAGGCCTTCATCGCCTTGATGTGCGCGTTCAGGCGGCTCTTGTGGCGAGCGGCCTTGTTGCGGTGCAGCAGGCCCTTGTCGGCCATGCGGTCGATGACCGGCACGGCTTCCTTGTAGGCGGTCTCCGCATCGGCCTTCTTGCCTTCGCCGATGGCCTTCACGACCTTCTTGATGTAGCTGCGCACCATGGAACGCATGGTGGCGTTGTGGTCGCGGTGCACGATCGCCTGGCGGGCGCGCTTCTTAGCTTGCTTGGTATTGGCCAAAGTACTGCTCCTGGAACCTGTATCTGGTCGGGATGGCCCCGAAAGGGTGCGTACTATACGGATTCCGGGCGGTTTTCGCAACGAAAACGCCTCTAACTCTCTGCCGGGGCTGCCTTTTCAGGCTTCCGGCATGGCCTGGAGGGCCCCCGGCCGGTATCATGACGGGCCGTCACGCCGCTTAAAGCCCCAAGGCCCCGAACCGCATGTCCCGCGCCCTGTTCAAGGCCACCTCCCTGGTGGGAGGGATGACCTTAATCTCCCGCATCCTGGGCTTCGCCCGGGACATGGTGCTGGCCCGCTATTTCGGCGCGGGCATGGTCATGGACGCCTTCACCCAGGCGAACAAGATCCCCAATTTCATGCGCCGTACCTTCGGCGAGGGCGCCTTCACCCTGGCCTTCGTGCCGGTGCTCTCCGAGCACAAGGCCACCCGCAGCCATGATGATGTGAAACTGCTGGCGGACCGGGTGGCGGGGAGCCTGGGTCTCACGCTGTTCGTCGTGACCCTGATAGGCGTGATCGGTGCGCCGGTGGTGATGTGGGTCTTCGCGCCGGGGTTCACCAGCGATCCCAACAAGTACGACCTGGCCGTGCGCATGTTGCGCGTGACCTTCCCTTATCTGATGTTCATCTCGCTCACGGCCATGGCCGGGGGCATCCTCAACACCTACGGCCGGTTCTGGGTGCCGTCCTTCACGCCGGTACTGCTCAACATCAGCATGATATTGGCGGTCATCTGGCTGTCACCGCACCTCGCGCAGCCGGGCATGGCGCTGGCCTGGGGCGTGTTCATCGGCGGCGTGGTGCAGCTGGCCTTCCAGATACCCTTCCTGATGCAGATAAGGCTGCTGCCGCGGCCGCGCTGGGGCGAGACCCACGAGGCGGTGACACGCATCATGAAGCTGATGCTGCCGACGGTGTTCAGCTCCTCGGTGGCCCAGGTGAACCTGGTGGTGGACTCCATCATCGCGTCCTTCCTGGCCACCGGCAGCGTGAGCTGGTTGTACTACGCGGATCGGATGATGGAGTTCCCCCTGGGCGTGTTCTCCATCGCCCTCGGTACCGTGCTGCTTCCGAACCTGGCGCAGCATTACGCCCTGAAGAACATGTCAGGGTTCTCGGCGACCCTCGATTGGGGATTCCGCATCACCGCCGTGGTGGTGCTGCCGGCGGCCATGGGCCTTCTGATGTTCTCCGGGCCGTTGATCGCCACGTTGTTCAACTACGGCGCCTTCGACGCCCATGACACCCTGATGGTGACCTGGGCGCTGACGACCTATTCCATGGGTCTCCTGAGCTTCACCATGGTGAAGGTGCTGCTGCCCGCCTACTACGCGCGGCAGGACAGCAAGACGCCGTTCCGCACCGCGGTGGTGGCGGTGGCCACCAACCTGATCCTGAACCTGCTGATCACCGTGCCCTGGGCGCGGGCGGGATACATCGCGCCGCATGCCGGCTTGGCGCTGTGCACCTCGATCGCTTCCTTCGTGAACGCCTGGCAGCTCTACCGGGGCCTGCGCAAGGCGGGCATCTATGCGCCTACCGACGGCTGGAAGAAGTTGCTGATGCGCGTGCTGGTCGCGAACGGCGTGATGGGCGCCATGCTGCTGTTCTTCACCGGCAGCCTGCAGACCTGGATGGAGCGGAGCGCGCTGCACCGGGTGGAATGGCTGGCCCTGTGGATGCTGCTGGCGGTGGCGGCCTATTTCGGCACGCTGTTCGCGCTGGGCTTCCGCATCAATGACCTCAGGGTGAAAGGCACCCAACTGCCGGCGAGCGGCGCGACGCCGGTCTGAACCCCATGGAACTGATACGGGGGCTCGTGAACCTGAAGCCGCGCCATCGCGGCACGGTGGCGAGCATCGGCAACTTCGACGGCGTGCACCTGGGCCATCGGGCGGTGCTGCAGGACCTGGTGCGGCGCGCCAAGAGCATGGGCCTCCCGGCGACGGTGGTGCTGTTCGAACCCCAGCCCCAGGAGTATTTCGCCGGGCCCAAGGCGCCGGCGCGGCTGACGCGTTTCATGGAGAAGTGGCCCGAACTCAAGGCCACGGGCGTGGACCGGGTGCTGTGCCTGAAGTTCGACCGGAGCTTGGCTGCGATGCCGGCGGAGGATTTCATCGCCCGGCTGCTGGCGCAGGGCCTCGGGGTGCGGCACCTGACGGTGGGAGACGACTTCCGCTTCGGGCATGACCGGCGCGGCGACTTCGGGATGCTGAAAGCGGCCGGCGGGAACTTGGGTTTCGAGGTGGCGGACACCACTTCAGTGATGGTGGCGGCAGAGCGGGTGAGCAGCACCCGCATCCGCGCCCTGCTGGCGGCGGGCGACATGGAAGGCGCTCAAGCGCTGCTGGGGCGGCCCTACAGCCTCACGGGCCGGGTGATGCACGGCGAGCGGTTGGGCCGACGGCTCGGTTTCCCCACCGTGAACCTGGCGCTCAAGCGCGAGACGCCGCCGGTGAGCGGTATCTTCGCGGCACGGGTGACCGGTCTGGCCGGGGGCAGCCGGGATGCGGCCGCATATATAGGAAGGCGCCCGGCGGCGGGCGGCACGGAGCTGGTGGTGGAAGCGCACCTCCTGGACTACGACGGCGACCTCTACGGCCGGCGCCTGGAGGTGCAGCTCCTGCAGCGACTGCGGGACGACCGGCACTTTGATAGTCTGGACGGCCTTGCCGCCCAGGTGCGCCTGGATCTCATCGCCACCCGCGCGTGGCTGGACGAAAACGTGGACCGAAAGACGGACTGATGGACAACACAACCGACAACGCCCCGGACTACAAGAGCACCCTGAACCTGCCCCGCACGGACTTCCCCATGAAGGCCAACCTGCCGGGGCGGGAACCGGAGTGGCTGAAGCACTGGGCGGACGAGGATCTCTACGGGCGCATCCGCAAGGCGCGCGCCGGCAAGCCGCGCTACATCCTGCAGGACGGCCCCCCGTACGCCAACGGCGACATCCACCTCGGCCACGCGGTGAACAAGGTCCTGAAGGACATCGTGGTGAAGTCCCATTCCCTGGACGGTTTCGACGCGCCCTATGTACCGGGCTGGGATTGCCATGGGCTTCCCATCGAACTCCAGGTGGAGAAGAAGGTGGGCAAGCCAGGGCAGAAGGTGGATGCGCGGACGTTCCGCGCCGCCTGCCGCGAGTATGCGAAAGAGCAGATCTCGCGCCAGCGGGAGGACTTCAAGCGTCTGGGTATCCTCGGCGCCTGGGACGAGCCTTACCTGACCATGAACTTCCAGTTCGAGGCGGACCAGCTGCGGGCCCTCTCGGAAGTGATCCAGCGCGGACACCTATATAAGGGTCTGAAGCCGGTGTACTGGTGCCTGGACTGCGCCTCGGCCCTGGCCGAAGCGGAAGTGGAATACGAGGACAAGACCTCGCCCACCATCGACGTACGCTTCAAGGCCGTGGACGAGAAGGCCTTCCTGGGGAAACTCGAGGGTGCCTCGGGCACGGGGCCGGTATCGGTGGCCATCTGGACCACCACGCCGTGGACCATGCCTGCCAACCAGGCAGTGGCTCTCGGCGCGGAGATCGAATACGCGCTGGTGCAGTTCGATCTGGGCGCAGGCCCGGAGCGGGTGCTGCTGGCGGAATCCATGGTGCCCGGCATCATGCAGCGCTGGGGTGTGGGGAGCCACGAGATCGTGGGCCGCGCCACGGGCAAGGCTCTGGAAGGCCTGATGCTGAAGCATCCCTTCTACGACCGCACGGTGCCGCTGGTGCTGGGCGAGCACGTGACCCTGGATGCAGGCACCGGTGCGGTGCACACGGCGCCGGGCCACGGCCAGGAAGACTTCGCCTTGGGCGTCGCATATGACTTGCCCATCAATAACCCGGTGGACGGCAACGGCATCTACCTGCCGAACACGCCCATCTTCGCCGGCGAGCACGTGTTCAAGGCCAACGACCACGTGATCCAGGTGTTGAAGGACCACGGCACGCTGCTGCACCAGTCCACCCTCAGGCACAGCTACCCCCATTGCTGGCGCCACAAGACGCCGGTGATCTTCCGCGCCACGCCGCAATGGTTCATCGGCATGGACCACAACGGCCTGCGCCAGCACGCCATGGACGAGATCAAGAAGGTGAAGTGGATCCCCGACTGGGGCCAGAACCGCATCGAGGCCATGGTGGGCAACCGCCCGGACTGGTGCATCTCGCGCCAGCGCACCTGGGGCGTGCCCATCGCATTGTTTGTCCACAAGGAATCAGGCGAGTTGCATCCCCGCACTTCGGAACTGCTGGAGGCGGTGGCCAAGGGCGTGGAGAAGGAAGGCGTGGACTACTGGTTCGACCGGGAGGGCAAGGACTTCCTGGGTGACGAGGCCGGCGACTACGACAAGGTCAAGGACATCCTGGACGTGTGGTTCGACTCCGGCGTGGTGCACTACTGCGTGGGTGAGAAGCGTCTCGGTATCGGCAAGGAAGACCGGGCTGACATCTACCTGGAAGGCTCGGACCAGCATCGCGGCTGGTTCCAGTCCTCGCTGCTGACATCGGTGGCGATACGCGGCAAGGCGCCCTATAAGGACGTGCTGACCCATGGCTTCACCGTGGACGAGCAGGGACGCAAGATGTCCAAGTCCATCGGCAACGTGGTGGTGCCCCAGAAGGTCATCGCCAACCTGGGCGCTGACGTGCTGCGCCTGTGGGTGGCATCCACCGACTACAGCGGCGAACTCACGGTCTCGGACAACATCCTGAAGCACAACGCCGAGGCCTACCGGAAGATGCGCAACACGGTGCGCTACCTGCTGGCGAACCTCTATGACTTCGACCCGGCCCAGCACACGCTGGCGCCGGCCAAGATGCTGGCCCTGGACCTGTGGCTGGTGGAGCGGGCCCGGCAGCTGCAGAAGGAGATCGTGCAGGCCTACCAGGACTACCAGTACCACCTCATCTACCAGAAGCTCTATGCCTTCTGCGTGGTGGACCTGTCGAGCTTCTACCTGGATGTGATCAAGGACCGGGAATACACGACGCAAGCGGACAGCGTGGCGCGGCGTTCCTGCCAGACGGCCCTGCACCACGTGGCGGAAGCCATGGTGCGCTGGCTCGCGCCGATCTTGAGCTTCACCGCGGAGGAGATCTGGCATCACCTGCCGGGCAAGCACGAGGAATCGGTGTTCCTGGCCACCTGGTATGCGTTGCCCGAAGCGGCCAAGACCGACATGCGGCTCTGGCAGCAGGTGCTCTCGGTGCGCGACGCGGTGCGCAAGGAGCTGGAGAAGCTGCGGGTGGACGGCAAGATCGGCTCGCCCCTCGATGCGGAAGTGGATCTCTACTGCGAGCCGGAGCTGGCCCAGGCTCTGGGGGGCCTCGGCGAGGAGCTGCGCTTCGCGCTCATCACCTCCTATGCCCGGGTGCATGGCGATGAGGCGCGCCCGAAGGACGCGGTGGCGGGTGAGGAAGTGTCAGGCCTGTGGCTGAAGGTGAAGCCCTCCGAGCACGTGAAGTGCGTGCGCTGCTGGCATCACCGGGCCGACGTGGGTCAGGACAAATCCCATCCCGGACTCTGTGCGCGTTGCGTGACTAATATCTCAGGGTCCGGTGAAGTCAGGAAGTTCGCATGATGCGGCTCCCCGGCAAATCCGCCTGGCTCGGGCTCTCCCTCGCCGTCATCGTGCTGGACCAGGTCAGCAAGCGGCTCGTGGCGTCGCAGATGCACGCCTTCGAGACGGTGTACGTGCTGCCGGTGTTCAACATCGCGCTGCTGCACAACACCGGCGCAGCCTTCAGCATGCTGGCGGGGGAATCCGGCTGGCAGCGCTGGTTCTTCGTGGTGCTGGCCCTCGTCATCCTCGGCCTGATCGTCGCCTGGCTCGCGCGCATGCCGGCGAGCGCCGGCCGCTGGGTGCCGGCGGGCCTCGCGCTGGTGGCGGGCGGCGCGGTGGGCAACGTGTGGGACCGCCTGAGCCTGGGTTACGTGGTGGATTTCCTGCAATTCCATTGGCAGGGCTGGTACTTCCCGGCCTTCAACGTGGCGGACTCCGCCATCACCGTGGGCGCCATCATGCTGATCCTGGACGGCGTGTTCCTGCAGCGCCGCATGCGAGTAGTAAAATAGATCCGATGGATATCCTGCTCGCCAATCCCCGTGGTTTCTGCGCCGGTGTCGACCGGGCGATAGAGATCGTGGAGCGGGCCATCGAACTCTACGGCTCGCCCATCTACGTGCGGCACGAGGTGGTGCACAACCGCCACGTGGTGGAGCGGCTGCGCAACCTGGGTGCCGTGTTCGTGGACGAGCTGGATCAGGTGCCCGACGGGCGCATCGTGATCTTCAGCGCCCACGGCGTCTCCAAGGCAGTGCGTGACGAAGCGGAACGCCGCGGCCTGCAGGTGTTCGATGCCACCTGTCCGCTGGTGACCAAGGTGCACATGGAGGTGAGCCGCTACGCCCGCGACGGGCTGGACGTGGTGCTCATCGGGCACGCCGGGCACCCGGAAGTGGAAGGCACCATGGGGCAGTTCGACACCGGCTTCGGCGGCAGCATCCAGCTGGTGGAGACGCCGGCGGACGTGGAGAAGCTCAAGCTCAGGGATCCGGCCCACAGCGCCTTCGTGACACAGACCACGCTCTCCATGGATGACACCGCGCGGGTGATAGACGCCTTGCGCGCGCGCTTCCCGGCCATCCACGGCCCGCGCAAGGATGACATCTGCTATGCGACCCAGAACCGGCAGGATGCGGTGAAGAAGCTGGCACGCCAGTGCCAGGTGCTGCTGGTGGTGGGCTCGCGCAACAGTTCCAACTCGAACCGGCTGCGGGAGATCGGCGAAGGGGAGGGCGCGGCGTCCTATCTCATCGACGGGCCCGAGGACATGCAGCAAGCCTGGTTCGCCGGCAAGCAGGCGGTGGGCGTGACCGCAGGCGCCTCGGCGCCGGAGGTGCTGGTGCAGCAGGTGGTGGAGCGCCTGAAGGAATGGGGCGGGCTCACGGCCCGCGAGACCCAGGGTATCCCCGAGAACGTCGAGTTCGCTCTCCCCAAGGTGCTCCGGCGCGCCGACCGGGCGTGAATATCCAGGTCGCCCGGTAGGGATAGGCCTACTCGCGGCAGGGCCCCGCCCCGGCCGAACCCTCCTGCCTTTTTCTATATACTTTGGCATCGGTTGGGACATTTGTCCCTCGAGATGCGGATGGGTATGGGGAACAAGCAGCACGTGATCGTGGTGGGCGCGGGTGTCGTCGGGTTGCTGGCGGCCCGGGAACTCACGCGCGCCGGTTTCTCCGTGACGGTGGTGGAGCGCGGCCTCACGGGGCGCGAGGCCTCGCGCGCCGCGGCCGGCATCCTCTCGACGCTCTTCCCCTGGCGCTCGCCGCGGCCCCTGGCACTGCTCTCGCGCTGGAGCCAGTCCTCCTACGCGATGCTGGCGGACGACGTGCGCCGCGCCAGCGGCATCGATCCCGAATGGACCCCGAGCGGACTCCTGTGCTTCGACCTCGGGGAACGCGAGGCGGCTCAGGCCTGGGCCCAGAGCACCGGCCGCGCCATCGATTTCCTGGAGGCGCACGAGGTGCGGCGCCAGGAACCGGCGCTGGCGGACCACGCGCGCCCCGCGATCTTCCTGCCGGGCATCGCGCACATCCATATCTCCCGCTTCCTGCGCGCGCTGCGCGAGGCGATGCTGAACGAGGGCGTGCCGATCAAGGAAGAGACCGGCGTGACCGGACTGATCGAGAAGGGCGGCAAGGTCACGGGCGTGCGCACCGACGCGGGCGAATTGCACGCAGAGCACGTGGTGATCGCAGCCGGCGCCTGGAGCGCGGGTTTGGCGGAGACCGCCGGCATCACGCTGCCGGTGGAACCAGTACGGGGCCAGATCATCCAGTTCCGCGGGCCGCCGGGCCTTCTCGGCCGCGTGCTCTGCGAGGGCGACCACTACCTGCTGGCGCGGCGCGGCGGCGAGATCATCGTGGGCAGCACCCGTGAGCACGTGGGTTTCGACAAGGGCGTGACCAATGAGGCGCGCGAGGAGCTGACGGAGGTGGCGGGCAGGCTGCTGCCGGTGCTGAAGGGGGCGACGCCCGCGCGGCAATGGAGCGGCATCCGCCCCGGTTCGCCGGAAGGCGTCCCCTATATCGGACCGCATCCGAAACTGCAGGGCCTGTGGTTCAACACGGGGCATCACACCAACGGCATCACCCTGGCTCCGGGTTCGGCCCGCCTGCTCGCGGACCTGATGGCGGGCCGCGCACCCATCCTGGACCCCGCACCGTACCGGCCTGAGCGCTGACGGCGTGGACACTGGGTATTTTTTGCGCATATACTTAGTCTTATGCCCGATACCCATCGCCCCCTGAACGGTCCTGCGCTCGAGACCCATCTCAAGAAGCACGGCGTGATCCCCACCCCGCAGCGTCTGGAGATCGCCGAGGTCCTGTTCCGCCGTCCGCAGCACATGTCGGCCGACCAGATCATGGCCGCCGTGAACCGCAGCGAGCGCCCGAAGGTCTCCAAGGCCACGGTCTACAACACCCTCAAGCTGTTCTCGGACAAGGGGCTGGTGCGGGAAGTGATCGTGGATCCGGCGCGGGTCTTCTACGATTCGACCACCGGTTCGCACCACCACATCTACAACGTGGACAGCGGCGAGCTGCAGGACATCCCCTCGGACGAGGTGGCTTTCTCCAAGCTGCCATCGCTGCCCGCGGGCATGCAGCCGGACGGCATCGAAGTCATCATGCGGGTGCGCAAGCGCCGGGACTGAAGGCGGCTGGCGGGCTGGGGCCCCCTTAATCTATAATCCGCGGCCTGTCTTCATCGCTCAAAAACGTGCCGACGTAGCTCAGTTGGTAGAGCAACGCATTCGTAATGCGTGGGTCGGGGGTTCGATTCCCTCTGTCGGCACCACTTGAGCTTTAAGAGGGTTCCATGGAGCCGTCCATGGTGCAGCGACCAGCCCGGCCATCCTTGGCCGGTCGCTCAAGCGGACGCGAGCCGTGCTCGCGTGAAGGCACCGCCTTCGCCCCCTCTGTCGGCACCACTTGAGCTTCACGAGGGGTTCCATGGAACCTTCCACCATCAAGCGCGTCACCGGCATCGGCGGCATCTTCTTCAAAGCCAAAGATCCAGCCGCATTGCGGGCCTGGTACAAGCGGCACCTCGGCGTAGACGTGCAGGAGTGGGGCGGCACGGCCTTCACCTGGGCTGACGCGGAGGGCAAGCCGACGGGCGGCACGACGGTATGGTCGATCGCCTCTGCCGAAACGGACCAGTTCGCGCCCGGCAAAGCGAGCTTCATGATCAACTACCGTGTCGATGACCTCCACGCGCTGGTGAAGGCCCTTAGGCAAGAAGGCTGCAACGTGCTCGACAAGGTGGATGAGTCCGAGTACGGCAAGTTCGCCTGGGTCATCGATCCCGAGGGCAACAAGGTCGAATTGTGGGAACCTCCCGCAGGACAATGAACGCCCGACACGCCCTGAGTCCCAACTCGTGAGCCTCCCTTGGCGTTAGTCCGCGGATATCCCGTTATCAGCGCGGCCGCATCCCTCACGCTGCTCGTGTTGCTGAGTGCGCATGCCTGGGCAGCCAGCTCCAAGGTCCTCAAGAAAACCGATTCACTGGACCTTCGCACCGGCATCCGGATCGATGTGAAAGAGGGGCTGGACCTGGGTGGCAAACCCGGGTTCAAGCTGGCCTTGAGCGGTTGGACACCCGGCGCAGGTTTCGCGGTCTACGGTTTGGACACCGAAGGGGACAGCGTGGCGCTGGTGCCGGCCGAGGCGGGTCGCGCGGCGGACGCGGCGGGGAGAGCGGCAGTCAACATCCTCTATGAGACTCCGGGCCTGCATCCTGGCCAGTGGGTCATCGAGGTGTCAGGGAAAGGTACAGATCGGGCCGAGAGCTTATCGATACCGGCCGTGGTGCACGGCAAGCACGGCTGGCGCCTGGACTTCCAGGCGGCGCGGGATTGGGATGCGAGACATCCGGGCGAGACACCGGCGCCGCCCGGCTGAACCGGGGCGGCGCCGCGCGGCGATCAGCGGCTGGCGTAGAGCGGCGTCTGTTCCGAGTGACGCACGGTCACGGGCTCGGTGGCTACGTCTTCATCTTCCTCGACGTGGGGCTCCAGGAGGTCCGTGGAACGGACCCAACCGCGGTTCTCCACCAGCACATGCAGATGGCCGTGGTCGATGCGCGCATCCAGCGCGTGCACTTCGGCCTTGGCGGCGACCTGCTGGACTAGGCTCTTCACGTCTTCTTCGATACCTGCGAAGCACATAGGTTTCCTACCTCCAGAGTCCATCGTTGATCCTCATCGTCGGCTGGCCATCGTCACGCATCGTCCAGCACATAATCCGCGACCTCATCCACTATCGCGTCCGGCAGCAGCGGTTCCACGTCCTCTCCATCCACTTCGAGACGCAGATCCTCCATGATCGGGCGCCCGGTGAGCTCGCTCTTGCCGCGCCGGCCGAAGACATCCAGCGTGAGCCAGCCTTGGGCCGCCCGTTCCCAGATATCCTGCGGCACCCGCTTCGGGCCGCCGCTCTGCAAGCCGGGATGGAAGAGCAGTAACACTTCCACCTGGGCCAAGGGCCGCGGTCGGTGCGGCGCCGGTGGCATATTGGACTGCGTCAGGGCATACATAGTCACTCCGGTAAAAGCCTGATTCAGGGGCAGGCATGCTGCACGCGCAAAGTAAAATGCTCCAGCCCCTCTCCGTGGGGACTGGGCTGGCAGGACGTTTCTTCAGGGAGACAGTGGGGGAAGAGGAAAAGACCGGAGCCTTCGCTCAAGGCCTGCGGTGCAGGAGGCGGGAATCGCCCTGGCGGATGATCCAGAAATCATCGCTGCCGAGGTCGCTCTGGCGCAGGGCTTGCTGCAGCAGGTCCACGGGTTCATCCAGGCTGTCATCGGCCAGCTCGAAGGTGCCCCAGTGGATGGCGAGGGAATGGCGCACGCCGAGTTCCCGGTGCAGCTGCACGGCTTCCGGCGGGTCCACGTGCTGGGGGCGCATGAACCAGCGGGGTGCATAGGCCCCGATGGGCAGGGCGGCGAGATCAGGCGGCCCCAGGCGGCTCGCGATCTCCTGCAGGCGCGGGCTGTAGCCGGTATCGCCGGAGAAATAGAAGTTGAGGCCGTGGCCCTTCACCACCCAGCCACACCAGAGCGTGCGGTTGCGGTCGAACAGGCCGCGGGCACTCCAGTGCTGGGCCGGGACGCAGTGGATATCCAGCCCATCATGGCCGTGCTTCCCCCACCAGCCGAGTTCATGCACGTGCCGCACGCCGCGGCGCTCGAACCAGGGCTTGAGGCCGAGAGGCACGTAGCAGACGAGTTCAGGGTTCACGCGCAACAGGGCGCGGATGCTGCGCTCGTCCAGGTGATCGTAGTGGTTATGGGAGATGAGCGCCACGTCGATCTTGGGCAACTGGTCGGCACTCGCCGGCGCGGGGACGAAGCGCTTGGGACCGATGAACGAGAGGGGCGAGGCGCGCAGGCTGAGATGCGGATCGGTGATGACGTGCAGGCCGCCTATGCGCAGCAGCACGGTGGCATGACCCAACCACCATGCGCGGGGAGCCGCATCCAGGGTGAAATCCGGCCGCACCCGCCAGCGCTCAGCGAAATCCCGATAACCTCCACGGGGTGGCTTGGGCAAACCGGCAGCGAGCTTCTGCAGCTGCCAGCGCAGCACATGCCTGCCGATGGGCGGATGGAGGTCCAGGTTGGCGTAGCGCTCGGACATCAATCCTCGTCGATGATGGTCTGCACCACCACGCCGCAGAGGGTGGCCTTGCGGTCCAGCTTCATGATGGGGTACTTGGGGTTGAGGGGCTTCAGGTAACGCACACCGCGCTCGATCATGAGCTGCTTGAAGGTGGCCTGCTTGGAGTCTTCCAGCCGGACGATGACGCGGCTGCCGTGCATGGCCTCGCGGTCCGGGTCCACGATGATGATGGAGCCGTTGGGATAGGTGGGGCGGCCGTCCGGGTTCTCCATGCTGTCCCCCACCACCCGTAGCGCATAGGCGCGCGGGCCCACCTTGCGGGTGGTGTAGACCTGCTTCTCGCCATCACCGGGCCGATAGGCGTCCACCACATCGTTCCACTGGCCGGCCCTGACCCAGGAGATGAGCGGCATGGTGAAGATGCCGGGCCCGGGGCTGTTGTCCTGCGTCTTGCGGTTGGGCTTGAGGCGGGCGGCGCCGGCGCCGGTGGCGATCCACTCGGCGGAATAGCCGCTCAGGTTCTGGACGGCGAAGAGATTGGCGGGGCGCAGGTTCTTGGTGTCGCCGTTCTCCCACTGGGAGACGGCTGCCTTGGACACGCCCATGTGGCGGCCGAACGCCTCCTGGGAGAGTTCGAGTTCCTCGCGGATGTGACGGATGCGGTCGCCGGAGGTCTTCATGGTAAAGGTAACTTTACCACTCGTTCAGTATGCTTGACAAGCCTTGTTCAGTATGCTTTACTCACGCTACGCAGCACGTCCCCCATACGGATCCGGCCCGACCCGCCGGTGCGGATGAGTGTTGCCGGCAGGGAGTCATCAGCAACGGAACGAGGGGAAACATGAGCGCATACGTGGAAGTGGTGAGCAAGAAGGAACTGGCGGTGAAGATCCATTATTGGGCGCAGGACATCCTGAAGCTCAACGCCACCTGCGGCCTCGGCAAGACGCACCTGGGAAAATACCAGGTGGTGTGGCCGGGCCTGGTGGACCAGTGGATCCACTGCCCGGAGGAGCACGGCCAATATCTCGGCACCCTGGACCGCGGCAGCGGCACCGCGGACGTGGAGCACATGCTGGAGGGCGAGGAGTGAGGCGCCGGCAACGCTATGCCCGGGAGCGGCACCTGTTCGACACCTGGGCGCGATGGTGCGAGCGGCAGTGGGACGAGTCCCTGGGGCTGCCACGGGTGACGTGGCTGGCGAAGCTGATGCAGTACGGGGAGCGCATGGGTGTCATGCATTCGGCCAGCGAACATCTGCCGCCCGACCATTCGGATGCGGAATCGGTGGAGCGTTACATGGGCTGGCTCAAGGGGGCCTGCCCGCCGATGCATGCGGCGCTGATGGCGCGGCACCGGGGCATCTGCCGGGAGCGGAAGGCAGGCGCCGAGGGCGCACGGCAGGGTGCGGAGCGCTACTACGCGGCTTGCCTGCTGGCGGACGGCTCACCCGCCGGTGTGCAACGGTTCCGTCGCCTGTGCGAGCAGGGTTACCGGCTCTACCAGGACGGCGCGGGCCAGGCCGATTACGGAACTGGATCCCGGCCTACGCCGGGATGACGCTGCCTGCCGGCAGCATCACTTGAAGATACGGCGGATCTCGGGTTTGATGCGGGCCAGCTCTTCGCTATGGGACTGGGCCAGGGCTTCCAGGCGAGTCTCGCCTTCATCGGTCAGCCGCAGGTGCGCGACGCGACGGTCACGCTGGGAGCGGGCACGCACCACGAGGCCGTGAGCTTCGAGGCGGTTGATCAGGCCGACGGCGCTGTTGTGCCGCACGCCGAGATAGGCGGCGAGGGCGTTCATGCTCATGCCTTCCGGCTCGTCGCTGACGCGGATCGCGAGTAGGGTCTGGTACTGCATGGAGGTGACTTCATGCCGCTTGAGGATCTCCTTGCTCGCGGCCATGAAATCCCGCAGGGTCGCGCGCCAGTCGGCGACCAGGCGGTATACGCTGGGCACTTCGCCTGACTGCTGAGGGATGATATTGGGGGAAGTCGAGGTCTGGTTTTTGGACATTTCCATCATCGCGGGTAGCCTCCTGACGTGGCTAGGATAGACCCGTAATCAGCACCGGAATATGTCCGATACATTACGTTACAGGTCACCGGCCAACTAAGAAAAACGCTTTAAGCCACATGTCGTTGACTCATAAATATCACCTTGAATCGTGACATGTCGGGGGCTAATGAATAATCGGGTAATATCCTTAGTCTTGCCCGTTCATAGCCGTAGTCCTGTTTCAGAAGATGCACAACCCACTACAAGGTTACCTCTCAGTCCGCGACTGGAAGACCCGCCTCGTATTCTGGTCGGGGGCGCTGACGGTGGGCATGGTGGCGGCGAGCTTCGCCTTGGCCACGAATTGGATGCTGGCCCTCCATGGACGTATCCTCGAGGCTTCCCCCTGGTGGTCGTTGCTGCTGGCGCCGTCCATGCTGATGGCAGTCGTATTCCTGACTCGCCGCCTGTTCCCGGGCAGCCAAGGCAGCGGCATCCCGCAGACCATCGCCGCATTGCGCACGGACGACGACGGACTGCGCAAAAAGGTGCTATCGCCGCGCATCGCGGTCGGCAAGGTGCTGATGACGCTGCTGGGATTCCTGAGCGGGGCTTCGGTGGGCCGCGAGGGACCGACGATCCAGATCGGCGCCTCCATCATGTATTCGCTCGGACGCTTCACGAAGTTCCCTCGGCACTATGTACGCCATGGGCTGATCATGGCGGGCGGCGCGGCGGGCATCGCGGCGGCGTTCAACACGCCCATTGCCGGCATAATCTTCGCGATCGAGGAGATGGCGCGCTTCTACGAGGAGCGGGCCATCGGCACCATCCTGGTGGCGGTGATCATCGCCGGCATCACGGCGCTCGGGTTCCTCGGCAACTACAGTTATTTCGGCGAGAGCAGTGCGCACTTCGACCAACTCAAGGACTGGATCGCGGTGCCGGTGTGCGGTGTCGCCTGCGGCCTGTTGGGCGGCGGCTTCAGCCGGCTCCTGATCGAGGGAGTGAGGTACCTGAGGCCTTTCGCCGGCCGGCATCCGCTGCTGCTGGCGGGCATCTGCGGGCTGATCATCGCCGGGATCGGTCTCCTCTCGGGCGGAGATTCCTACGGTAGCGGCTACATCCAGGCGCGGCACGTGCTCATGGGAAATGCCGGCACGGACCTGGCCTTCCCGTTCTACAAGATAGTGGCGACCCTGACGTCTTACTTCAGCGGCATCCCAGGCGGCGTGTTCGCGCCTTCGTTGTCCGCGGGCGCGGGCTTGGGCGCCGACCTCGCGCCGCTGATGCCCTACGTCTCGGTGAACACAGTGGTATTGCTGGGCATGGTGGCGTACTTCACCGGGGTGGTGCAGACGCCGCTCACCGCTTCGGTGATCGTGATGGAGATGGTCGACGACAGGAGCATGGTGTTCCCGATCATGGCATCGGCTTTCATCGCGTTGGCCGCTTCCAAGCTCATCTGCCGCAAACCCATCTACTGGGCGTTAGCGGAGGAGTTCCTGGGCGGCGAAGCCGCCCAGGAACCGGAGTCATCGAAAGGCAAGCCTCAGAAGTCGAAGGCGGCGGAGAGTTCGATGAAGCGGGCCGGCAGCAAGTAGGACTGGCTGTCACCCAGTTCGCTGTTGGAGACCGGGTCGCGCCGGTCGTTCAGGTTGCGGCCTTCGAGGTTCAGACGCCACTTGTCGAAGCGATAGCCCACGCCCGCATCGAAGGTGGTGTAGGCGCCGGTGGAGACGCTGTTCTCCGGATCGAAGTAGCGGCTGCCCACATAGTGCAGCACCGCGTTCAGGTTGAAGCCGTGGTCCGGCATCCAGAAGAGGCCGGTCTGGAACAGATCCAGCGGCGACAGCTCCAGGCGATTACCGGAATCCTGCACCAGGCCCGCCGGCGTGCCGTCGGTGTCATGCAGGAAGTTGCGGTAGGTGGCCTTGTGATAGCTATAACCCGCCTGCCAGCGCCAGTCACCGCTGAAGCGCCAGTCGGCCTCCAGTTCGATGCCCGTGAAGCGTTGCTGGCCGCCGTTGGCGATGCCGGGCGAGCCGCCGGTGTCCACCGCGACGACGGTGTTGTTCATGTTGGTGAGGAACCAGCTCGCTTCCCAATCGAAGCTGCCCTGGAAGGCGACGCCCTTCAAGCCCAACTCATACTGCTGTGCAGTCTCGGGCTCGAGGATGTCCGGCTCGGCCTCGGGGCCGAAGTCGATGGCGGCAGGCTTGAAGGTGTAGCGGTAGTTGCCGTAGACCACCATGTCATCGGCACCGTCAGTCCAAGCCTGGTAGCTCAGGGCCGTCAGGCCCGAGAGGCGGGTATCGCTGCGATGGTCGCCGTCCAGCTCCGCCGGCACGGTCGGATCCGCGGAGAGGAAGGCGGTATCGGTGCTCTCCACGTCGTGGTTGAGCTGCAGGCCGAGCACGTAATCCCAACGGGGCGCGAAGGCCCAGTCCATGCTCCCGTAGATGCCGCTGAAGGTGCGGCGGTCCGAGAGGCGGGTCTGCTCGTCCACCGGCACCGAGGTGCTGGGGGGCGGGTTGGAACCATCGAGGTGTATGAAGTACTCGAAGTTCGAGCTGGCCTCGCTGCCGCTGCCTTCGAGCAGGCTGAAGCCGCCGACGAAGTTGAGATCGTCCCGCGCCGGGATGGTCAGGTGGCTGTCGAAGTAGACGTCCGTGCGGTCCTGGCTCTGGTTGAAGCCGTCCGCGTTCGGCGCGCCGGTGTCGGTGAGCTGGTCGGCGCGCAGGAAGCCGCGGATGTTGCGCTGATGGGTGAAGACCGTGGAGAAGGTGGTGCTCCACTGGGCCCACTTGAGGTCGGCATCGTCCGCGAGGGTGATGCCGACGCGATCCTCATCCATGCGCGCGTCGCTGGGATTCTGGTTGCTGTCCACGGGCACGAGGGTGGTGAGGGCAGTGTCGCCGGGAGCGAGCGGGGTCGGGCTGCCGGGATCCGCACGCAGGATCATGCCGTCCAGGTCCACGCGGAACTCGCCGCTGTCGGTCGCGACGGCGTTGCGGAACAGGATGTGGGAACGGTCCCACTCGGTGCGATCATCGGAGAAACCCTGCTGGGTGTGGTCGGCGATGAGGGTCTGCTTGAGGGCGCCGTCGCCTGTGCCGAGCGGGGTGACGAGGCTGACGCTTGAGCTGCCGTAGGAACCGAAGGACACGGCGGCCTCGTTGCCCGGCGCGCCGGCCTTCACGTGTATGACATTGATGACGCCGACGAAGGAGGTGGCGCCGTACTTCACGGGGGCGGAGCCGCGGATCACCTCGATGCGGTCCACGCCGGTGAGATCGAGGCTGGCGAGGTCGGGGTTGAAGGTGCCGCCCACAGGCACGCCGTCCACCAGCAGCAGGAAGGCGTCGAACTCGGCGAGGCCCTGGAACTGGGGTACGGAGGCCGCGGGGCCGTTGTCGCCGCCGGGGCCGATGTCCACGCCGGCGGTGAGGGCCAGCGCACTGCGCAGGTCGGTGGCGCCGAGGGCCTGGAGCTGGTCATGGGTGATGACGTCTATGCTCTGGGGCACGGTGCCGAGATGCTCGGGCATGGGGGTGGCGGTGACTTCGATGGCACCGAGCTTGCCGGCCTGGTCATCGGCCTGGGCCAGGGGGCTCAAGGCGATGCCGGCCGCGAGGCAGGCGAGGCTGAGACGTGAGATGCGGATAGCCATGGATGCGCGTTCCCTTTCGAGTTTTAGTGATGAATCGCAGGTATAGGGGGTCGTCAGCCGGTTTTGACGCCATGACGGCCGCAAAGTTCCTAGAAGACCCCTCATACCGAAGTACGCAGATTATAGTAGGACGGCACCGCGCGGTAGCGCCCTACCCACGCTGCAACCCCCCCTCCTGAGGGGGGAGGCTAGACGGGCCGCGTAAGTGATCCCAAAATCACGCCACGCTGGATGTGCGTGCGCAAAAGCTACTGCGCTTGGCATAACTTCGTTGCGGTCCGGCTCGCCGTCCTCACGTGCATTAAGAGCACGCTCCGGGGGCTCGCCTCCCGCGCCTTGTTCTGCCGTCGCTCGTAACGCTTTTTGCGGGATTCCACATAGCCCCGCTTTGGCGGGGCTTTTTCTTTTCCATGCGTCGTGTATAGCCGGGTCAATGCCATAGCGCGCCGAGGCTTCCGGGAAACCGGCACGACGTACCTATATAGAGGTGAGGGATGCTGCCGGACTGGAACTACGTACGCCAGGTGCAGGGCGAGCGCATCGTGCTGGCCAACGCCTATCTCGACATGGCGAACCGCTGCCGCGCGGCGCGGGACTATGCCGGAGCGCAGGAGCTGTATCAGAAAGTGGTAGGCATGGTGCCCCACGACAAGGTGGTGTGGACCTGCCTCGGGGAGTGCTGGACCAACCTCGCCAAGTACGGCCGCGCCCATGCCTGCTATAAGCAGGCGCTGGCTTGCGATCCCGGTTTCGTGCCCGCACTGATGGGGCTCGCGGACTGCGTGACGCTGGAGAAGCGGCCGAAGCAGGCGCTGAAGCTGCTGAAGCGCGCCGAGGCGCTGCTGGATGACGATGCGACGGTACAGTGCCAGCTGCAGGTGGCGCGGGGCAACGCTTATTTCTCGATGCAGGACTTCGGCAAGGCCGAGCGGGCTTATCGGCGTGCCATGAAACTCCGGCCTGACTACTACCCGCCCTATGGCAACCTGGGGAACATCCTGGGGGCGCGGGGCGAGTTCGACGAGGCGCGGGCACTCTACGCCAAGGCCTATGAGATGGGCCGGGATCCGGTGATGGCCATGAACCTGGGGATACTCGATCTCTTGCGGGGGGATTACGCCGAAGGCTGGAAGTGGTATGGGACGCGGCTCGAAGATCCGCGTCATCTCGAGTTCCAGCGCTTCAAGGGACGGAAGCTCTGGCGCGGGGAAGAGGTGGGGATACTCTATATATGTGGTGAGCAGGGCTTGGGGGACCTCACCCAGTTCATCCGCTACCTGCCGCTGGCGCGGCAGCGGGCCAGGCGCCTGGTGCTGGAGGTGACGGCGGGCTGGGAGGAGTTCGCGGAACTCTTCGGCTACGCGGACGAGGTGGTGACGCGGCAGGACGGCATGCCGCTCGCGGCGGAATTCGATGCCTGGGTGCCTTTGCTCAACCTGCCGCCGGCGCTGGGATTGCCGGAACCCAGGCAGGCGCCGAGGGCGCCGTACCTGAAGGCGGCGGGGGTCGCGCCGCGGGAACGGCCGGCGGTGGCGCTCTTCTGGCGAGGGAATCCAGAACACCCCTGTGATCAGGACCGTTCGATACCGCTGGAGTCGCTGGTGCCGCTGGTGCGTTCGCAGCCCAACATCCATTGGTTCACGCTGCATCCGGAGGACGAGGCCGCGGAGGACATCCGGCGCACGGGGTTGCCGGTCACGCAGGTCAAGAGTCCCTTGCCGGAAGCGACACGCCGCCTCTCTGAAGCAGATCTGGTGATCGGCGCGGATACGGCGCCGCTGCATATCGCAGGGGCCTTGGGCGTGCCCACATGGATGCTGCTGGCGCCGAATCCCGACTGGCGCTGGGGACTTACGGGCGAACGCACCCCCTGGTACCCCGAGATGCGCCTCTTCCGCGGTGCCGAACGGCGCGCATGGGGCAGCGTGGTGCGGCGCGTGACAAGGGCACTGGGAGCCCTGTGACAAGACTGGCGGCAGTGAGCGGGCTCGTCTATAAATAGGCACGCTTCATCCACCAGGGGCCCGGGATTATGAAAAACCACACTCTCACCCAGAGCGCGCTCGGCTGCGCCATCACGCTCATCCTCGGCCTGCCGCTGACGGCACAGGCGGACATCAAGATCGAGAACACGATCCACTTCGGCGGCGTGTTCGGCATGGCGGCGAACGACACCGCCACGACCATGTATATCCAGGGCCTGAAGAAGCGCGAGGAGAGCAACACCAAGTTCACCGGTTCGGTGCTGGGCACGCTCCAGAAATGGAAGCACGGCGACAAGGGCTCGAACAGCGTGGTGATCATGCGGGTGGACGAGAACAAGGTCTACACCCTGGACCCGGACGAGAAGACCTATGACGAGCACCCCATGTACCAGCCCGAGAAGAAGAAGGGCGAGACCGGCACCAGCACGGGCAAGGAAGACAAGGACACCAAGATCATCCGCAACGACGTGGAGGTGAAGGACACGGGCAAGACCCAGAAGATAAACGGGTTCGACACCCATGAATACCTGGTCACCTGGAACCTGGAGACCGAGAACACCAAGACCCATGAACGCGCCAAGAGCCTGATGACCACGGACATGTGGAACGCCACCGAGGCGAAGCTGGATAAGGCCCGCCAGGAACAGACCACCTATACGTTGGCCTATATGAAGCTCATGCACCTGCCCATGACCGCGGACGACCTGAAGCAGTTCGGTTTCAACAACGTGACCTTGAGCGGGGCGGATTCCAAGGCGTTCATGGACAAGTTCAGCAAGATCAAGGGCTACCCCATCTCCATGGACGTGAGCTGGAAGGCTTCCGACACCGGGGCGCCGGCCTCCGGCACGCATCCGGCCACGGAATCCAGCCAGGACGTGGCGAAGACCCTCGGCAACCTGTTCGGCTCGAAGGATGACAAGGACAGCAAGCCCGACGCGGACGGCATGAGCACCGTCTTCACGTCACACATGGAAGTGAAGTCGGTGGCCACGGATGCTCTTTCGAAGGATCTCTTCGAAGTGCCGGACGGCTACAAGCAGGATTGATGGAAAGGCGGCTCCGGCCCGCAAGGGGCCGGAGCCACGATCTCAGTAGAAGAGGGCGAGGGCGGCTATGCTTAAGCCAATGACGGCTGAGCTGCCGCCCAGGATGGGGAAGGACTTCTTCTTCGACAGAAAATAGAGCGAAGACAGCACGAGTCCCAACTCCAGCAGGCCTTCGCCCAGATCGAAATTCAAGGCGCGCTTCTCGGCACGGGCGGTCTCTGCTTCCTTGGCCTCCGCTTCCTTCTTGATCTCATCCGCCTCACCAGCCTCATGGTCGCGCTGGGCAGCCATCTTGGCGGAAGCGTCCTGGGTCTCCTTGGACTTGCCGAGGGTGTCGGCGAGGCTGATACCCACATCCAGCACCTGGCCACGGATCTTCTTGGCCTGGTAGAAGGCCCACTGGTCGTTGGCCTCGGTCTTGAAGATGACGGCGTTGGTGTGCTCCCGGTGGGAAGCGATGGTGACGGCCGCCAGAACGATGCCGATGATGCCGACCATGACGCCGATCCGCTTGCCGAAGGGGTCGGCCTCGTGGTGGCCGTGCTCGTGGTGGATCTCGATCTCAGTCATGGAATTCCCCTAAGTCTTGCGAAAAAAGATGGATATCATAAATATCTTAACCACATCTGGGAACTAGGCAATCTCAAGGTTATAGGCACCATAAGTTTGATACCGTTGGGTGTAACATAGAGCCAATCGAAAGGATGCCGTAATGCCCACGGTTGCTGAGTATCTGGCTACTGTCGATGCATATCTTGCTGCTAGAAAGCAGGCAATCGGTATCGATGCCGCCCAGTTGTGGAGAGAGGGGCGCGCAGTTGGCGAAGACGAGTTGGTTATTAAGTTTCCAATTGAAGTAGCAGGGGAGCAAGCGCTTACTAATTCGCTTGTGCTTTCAGCCTTCCCTGATGCTGACGATCTCAAGTTTTCCATTTCCCTTGTCTGTCATTGGGCCGTCTATCGTCTCGATTACGAGCTTGGGCGTGCGCATGCGAATAACAATAGACCTCATGGTTTGGACATTCCGGCAATGGTGATTGGTCCTCACTATCACCCGTGGTTACAGAATCGTTCCACAATCCACGACGTAAGCACCCCCATCAAGCTGTCGGTCGCATTGCCGCTGGATGTTCACATAAGACAATTCGATCAAGCCTTTCGCTGGTTTTGCCAGCAAACTAATATAGAATTAAGGGACCACGAGATAGAATTGCCCCCGAGGCAGAGACTTTTATGACCTTGCTCGAGGTAGTGCGAAAGGAACTTGATGCGGTTTTTACGCTACGTGAGACCCGCGATGGCGTGCGCGTAAATACCCATTACATCTATCCGAGCAATTCGTTTGTACAAGTAGTGATTAGAGGCGGTCAAACCTCATTTTACGTTACTGATCAGGGCGGCGCGCTTCATGAAATCGAAAGCGCTGGTGTTGAGATTGCGCGAGCCGATAAAATTTTAAGAAATATAGTGGGCGCACATGGTTTGCGCATTGAGAAGGGAGTTATTAGGTCCGATTTCGTGGATGCAAGCGCAATTCCTGGCGCTATGGCGCTCGTTGCAAATGCTTCAAGAGAATGTGCAGAGTTTCTTTTCCATCATGCGAGGATTAAGGTTCAGCGTGATTTGAAAAAACTTGTGGGTCAATATCTTTGGGATACATTTGATGATCGAGTTAGTAAAGATCAATTAATAGTTGGTAAGAGCAATAAACCACATAAGTTTGAGAATGTCGTTAGATTGGAAAATAGACGTCTGATTGTAGATGCTGTTGTTTATCAGCCTACAGCAATTAATGCACATGTAATTGCTAATCTTGATGTCGCAAATGCGAAGCACCCAGGTTTGGAACAACGAATTATTTATGATGATCAAGAGCAGTGGCGTGCTGAAGATTTGAATATGCTTCAAATCGGGGCGACTGTCGTGCCGTTTTCACGAGCGCCCGAAGTCATTCGAAGAATCGCACTAATTCAATAAATAAGCGCGGCACCTAAGGCGGCGCCAAATAAATATGAAAGCCACTATGTAAACATAGTGGCTTTTTAGTCTGAGCAGTATTTAGGGTTTGCTGAACAATGAGATGGCAGGCCTGGACGGAGTGCTCGGGCGTGACGGCTTGCTGTGCACCGGACGGTGAGGCAGGTACAGGTTTCGCCGATAAGCCACGGGAACGAAATCCGATGAGGAATAAATCAGGGGTTCGGTCTCCGGTTCAGGCTGAGACTGGGCCTGCTGCAGGGCCACGAGGGTGGCCTGGAGCTGGGCTTGTTGTTCCGCCAGAGCTGCCGCCTGTTGCCGCTGGGCGGCTTGAGCATCCAGAAGCTGCTGCACGGTGGCAGTCTGAGATATAAGAGCCGCCTGCTGGGCCGCTTGCTGAATAGCCAGCTGGGCGGGGTCCTGAGCCGGGAAGGCCGGCATGTCCAGGGTCTGCAGGTCTGCGACAGATTCCACCGGAGGCTTGTCGCTGTAATGGACGATGTCGGCGGCATCGGTCCATTTATAAATCTGTGCATTGTCTGCGGATGCGAGAGGCGGCAATATAGCGGCCAGGGAGAGCAGGCAGAGGGGCAGGGTCTTCATGATGCGCTCCCGATCCGTAGGGTACCTGGGGACTATACGTCTGAAGCCACTGCGCCGTTGACGGCGTTACACGATGTAACGTGGCGAAATGAGGGGATTCCGATGCTGGATGCTTACGTGGCCATGGGTTTCGTGTCCGCCGCCCTGTTCACCATGGGCTGGCTGACCTATCACTTCGCGCCGGAACTGGGCCGCAACCCCTGGTTCGGCTTCGCGACCGACTGGGCCCTGGCGACGGAAGGCAACTGGATGCGGGCGAACCGCCTGGCGGGCCAGGGCTTCATGATGGCTGCGGTCGCGGTGGTGCCGAGTTCGCTGCTGTTCATGTCCGTGATCCCGCGGGAGCTGGCGCCGGCAGCGGTGCTCGTCGCGACCTGCGTGAACGGCGCGGTGGGCTTGCGCTGGGTGATGAAGCGCTGCCGCTGATATCCCGCCCGAAGGGGGAGGGGGTTGTAGGTTTGCGTCAGTTTTGAAAAAATCTCTGCACGCTGGATGTGCGCGTCCGGCAAGATTCAAACAAAGGCCGCTGTCGAGAGACAGCGGCCTTTTCATTTGTCTTGGAAGCTATCAATACCTGGATCCCGGCCTTCGCCGGGATGACACACGCAGAGGAGATGATCATGAAGATGGGCAAGAACGACCCTCGCAGTTCCATGAGCAAGTCCACCAAGGGCCAGTCGCCGATCAATCCGACGGGCCGTAACCCGATCAAGTCAGCGGGACCCTACGAGACGCCGGGCGTGGGGGAGTGCTGCGCACCAGGAAGTGCCGGCCGGAAGAAGGCGCCGGAGGCGGATCCGGTGCAGGACAAGGACAGCGGCGATTCAGAAGGCTAAGGGTGCCTCACAAAATGGAGGATTTTGGACTTTGGGTAGGCGCGGGTGCCCGAGGACCCGGAGTGTGCTCTTCTGCACATGAGGACACCGAGGGCGCTCGCAACACCGCCAAAGGCCAAAAGAGACATTTTGGGAGGTGCCCGTGAGATTCGGGTGGCAGACCTATAGAAGAGTGCTGCAGGAGGGATTCGATGCCTACAAGGTGGCTGGGCCTTTCGCCCATTGCCCTTACGGTTCGGATGAGCGCAACGGTATCTGGGTGTTCGGGAAGCAGAAGGCCAAGGCGGGCTTAAGCTTCGCCCAGACCTGCCGTGCCTTCAGGAAGATGGAAGGCTTAGGCTGAAGTCACTGCACCTTGAGTTCCGCGAGGAAGCCGGTGCGGGAATCGGACGCGGTGATGTAGTAATAGGTGCCGGCGGCGTGGCCGAACATCCCCAGGTCGTCCCTGCTGCTCTCGTATGCGAGGCCGTTCAGATGCTGATCGCATTGTGACGAAGAACCACTCAGCTGGATGGATACGTCGAACAGGTTCTGGCCCGGTTCGATGAGATCCACTGATCCTGTGAGGCTGCAACCCAGGCCATCGAATCCGGAAATGGAGCCGCCAGGGCCGACCTGGAACGCGATGCCACCACCTCCGATGAAGCCGCCGGACCAGGCACCGGGGACGACCGAAGGAGCGCCATCAAAGGGCTGGAAAGCGGCGAGCTTGAATATGCCGGTACTGCCCTGGATGAGGAACCGGCCGAGGAGCGCGGTGTCGGTGATGGTCGCAGTGACTTCATATTGTATGGTCGGGGCACCCCCGACGAAGATGAAGCCATAGGGCGGGTAGGCGATGGCGTCGCCAGTCACGCTCTTGGCCGGGGTGATCTTGGGCATGGCGAACAGGATGCCGTCCTGGTCGTAGAAGAAGGCCGTCCCGTCGTGCCGGACGACACCGACGAGCCTGACAGGCGGTTCAGTCGGTATAGGTGTGTAGGTGCCTTGCCACAAGCTAGGTGGACCGGAGTCGGTATCGCCGCCGCCCCCGCCGCCGCAAGCGGAGAGGCCGGCGACCAAGACCGCTACCAGTGCTGCTGAGACAAACGCATGCTTGCCCACATCCATATCACACCCCCTCTAAGCCAAGCTAAATAGTATCCCGCGCAAGCCTGCTCTGCATCGGATCAGGGAAGCCTGAGTTCGGCGGCGAAGGCGGCGTTGGAATTGGAGACGCCGACATACAGGTAGTTGCCGGCGGCGCCGCCGAACAGGTTGCCCAGGTCGCTATCGGTGACGAAGCCCAGCCCGGTCATGCTGCCCGCACAAGCGCCCGATGAGCCGCTGCTCTTGACGGTGACGGCGACGAGCAGGGGATTGGCCTGGACCTTGGCGAAGGTGCCGACCAGGTTGCAGCCGTTGGCGTCCGTGCCGGCGAAGACATCGCTGGCTTGGATGGTGAGGGCGACGGCGGCGGTGCCGGAACCGAAGTAGAAGCCACCCGCATTGCCGGCCAGGTCGGCCAGCCCGGACACGCCGGTGGACTGGGTGGCGAGCGAGGTCAGGGCGAAGCTGCCGGTCTCGCCGTTGCCGGAGAAGGTGCCGGTGATGGACGTGTCGGAGGCGGTGCCGCTCAAGCTGAAGCTCTCGGCGGTATGGCCGTCCGGAAAAGTGCCGCCGAAAGCAGCGTAAGCACTGAGGGTGCCCTTGAGGGTGGTGCTGCCGGTGAGCTTGGGCAGCACGTAGACGTTGCCGAACTCATCGTAGAAGAACGCGTAGCCGCCCTCGGCTATCACGGCGATCACCGGCGTAGAGCCGGACGTGCCGTTGATGCTGTAGGAGCCGATCCAGACGCCTTGCACGGCTGCCGTGGCGCCGCCCCCACTCCCGCCGCCACCGCCGACGGCGTAGTCCCCCGTGCCGCCGCCGCAGGCGGAGAGCAGGGTGATGAGGAAGGCAAGCAGGCAACGGCGGAACATCGGATACATGTCGACTCCATGAGACGGCTTCATCCCTGAAGCAACTTTACACCATCTTCGCGAGACATAGATGACAGCAAGGAAGACGGGTGCGCCGAAGGCGCGCGCGAGGAAACCTGCGCCCAGCCTGCGGGAACTGGCGCAACGGCATGCATCCCATGCGCTCACGCGGCTGGTGGGGCTCATCGACAGCAAGAACGAACGGGTGGCGCTATCGGCGACGCAGACAGTGCTGGACCGGGCGCACGGCAAAGTGACCCAGGGCATGAACCTGAAGACGCCGGAGGGGGGGTTGATCGTGAAGATCGTGCGATTCAAACAGGAAGGGAAACATGCGGAATGATCTCGATGTGGAGGCCTGCCGCTGGTGCAACGGTGACGGCAAGGACCATGGGACCCTGGGGATGCCGGTGGTGCGCGATTGCCCGCGTTGCGCGGGCAGCGGTCGGGTCTACGCGACCAGCCGTGAATCCGCCACCGGCCGGCGCCGCGTATATAAAGGACCGGCACCGAAGCCCGGCGTGGTGGCGGCGCGCCAGCAGCAGGAACTGAACGAGACGCTGCAGAAGCCGAAGAGCCGGAGGCCGGGTGCCCGAAGTCACGCTGCCTAACGGTTGGCGGCCGCAGCCACACCAGCGGCAGATGTGGGAATACCTGGAGAGCGGCGGCAAACGCGCAGTGGCGGTGTGGCACCGGCGCGCGGGCAAGGATTCCACGGCCATCAACTGGACGGCCGTAGCGGCGCACCAGCGCACCGGCACCTACTGGCACATGCTGCCGACGGCGACCCAGGGACGGATGGTGGTGTGGGAGGGGCGCGACGGTGAGGGCCGCCGGCTCATAGACCAGGCTTTCCCGCCGGCCCTGCGCGCGAGCGAACGCAACGACCGCATGACGATGGAGTTGAAGTGTGGATCAGTGTGGCAAGTGGTGGGATCGGACAATTACGACCGACTGGTGGGAGCCAACCCCGTCGGGGTGGTGTTTAGCGAATGGTCTCTCACCGATCCGCGTGCTTGGGACTATGTGCGACCGATTCTCGCTCAGAACGGCGGATGGGCGGTTTTTGTCTATACCCCGCGCGGGAAGAACCACGGCTTCGACCTCTATGACATCGCCCGTCATCGTGGAGACTGGTTCGCGGAACAGCTAGGAGTGGAGGCGACGGGCGTGCTCGCGCCGGAAGTTATCGCCGCGGAGCGGGTCAGCGGCATGAGCGAGGCCCTGATCCAACAGGAGTACCACTGCTCCTTCGAGGCGGCGAGCGAGGGTAGCTACTACGGCAAGCTCCTGGAGCAGGCGGAGCAGGCCGGGCGGGTGACGGCGGTGCCGCATCAACCGGAACTGCAGGTGGATACCTGGTGGGATCTGGGCATAGGCGACAGCACGGCCGTCTGGTTCAGCCAGCGCGCCGGGCTGGAGCAGCATTTCATCGACTATTACGAGTGCAGCGGCGAGGGGCTCGCGCACTACGCCAAGGTCCTGCAGGAGAAAGGCTACGTCTACGGCAGCCACTGGGCGCCCCACGACATCGAGGCGCGGGAGCTGGGGACGGGAAAATCACGGTTGGAAGTGGCGAAGGGCCTGGGCTTGAACTTCAAGGTGGCGCCCAGGCTCTCCATAGAAGACGGCATCGAGGCGGTGCGCAACCTCCTGCCGCGGGCCTGGTTCGACGCGGAGCGATGCCGCCAGGGCCTGCGGGCACTCAAGAGCTATCACCGGGACTTCAACGACCGGCGGCAGACCTACCTGCCGCACCCAGTGCACGACTGGTCGTCACACGGGGCGGATGCGTTCCGCACCGGGGCGGTGACGATGAAGAGTCCCACAGCCAAGCCGCGCTCGGAGAGCCGCGGCCGGCGTGGGGGTTCATTCATGGGCAGATAGGCAGGGGCCTATCTCATTCGGCGAGGGTGAGACCGGAGCCGCCCATCTCTTTAGGCAGATCCTTCATCTTCGGCAGACCGTCCTTCATCCGGAGCTTGGTCTCCTGATAGTGGACATGGACGCCGGGCTGATACGGGAAGTCTGGGATGGTGGCGGCATAGACATCCACCAACTCCCACTGCGGGTGATCGGTGAACAGATGACCACCGCAGGTCTTGCACCATTTGCGGGCACTGCGGGGAGTCTTGTTGTAGGTGCCGATGTTGTCCGCGCCCTGGGTGATCTTCAGGGATGCGGGCTTCCAGAGCGTGAAAGCATTGACCGGACCCGCCGACCAGTGCCGGCACGATTCGCAATGGCAATAGCCCATGCCGGCGGGTTCGCCGGTAAGGGTGAACCGCACTGCGCCGCAGAAACAATTGCCTTGATATGTCTTCATGAGCGTGGATCCCTCATTGGTTGAGATGATCCCGAAGCGCCGGCACCCCTGCCTGCGTCACATACCAGCCCTTGCGGGGCCGCAAGATTATAGGACCGGAGCCTGCTCCAGAGGCGGGGAGGACCGGAAAATATCCGCAAAACAGATGGAATAGACATGGATATAGAAGAAGCACAGGGGCTCTTGGCCGCATCCGTAGCCAAGCGGCGCCAATGGCGGGCCGACGCCCGGGAGGACTTCGCCTTCGTGGCGGGGCACCAGTGGAGCGAGGATGACGCCTCGCAGATGGACCAGGCGCTAAGGCCCCGCACGACCTTCAACAACATCGCGCCCATCGCCGATGCCATCGCGGGGCACGAGATCAGCAACCGGCAGGAGGTGAGCTACCTGCCCCGCCAGGCGGGTTCCGCCGGCGTGAACGAGGTGCTGACGGCCGCGGCGGAATGGGTGAGGGAAGAGTGCGACGCGGAGCACGAGGAATCGGACGCCTTCTACGATGCGACGGTGTGCGGCGAGGGCTGGACGGACACGGAGCTGGATTACGACCTGGACCTGGACGGCCGCATCGACATCTCGCGGGTGGACCCGCTGGAGATGGACGTGGATCCCGCGAGCAGCCGCAAGAACCACGCGGATGCGAAGTGGGTGTGCCGCTCCAAGGTGTATGGGCGCAAGGAGGCGCTGGAGCTGTGGCCAGACGGTGATTTCGCGGCACCGGGTGGGGCACGGGAAGCGGATAGCCCGGTGGACGTGATCGCGGCGGCTTTCTACCGGGCCGATTCCGGCAGCGGCGGACGGGACAAGGGCGGCGACAAGGTGATCGTGCATGACTTCCAGTGGTGGGAGCATGAACCGGTGTATCGCGTGCCGGTGCAGCAACTCGGGCCCGAGCGGGCGTTTCTGATGCTGAACACGCCCGATGAAGACGGTGGGTTCCTGCTGCCGGCCCATCGCCTGCAACCGGATGCACAGGGTCTGATCACGCTCGACGCGGAGGAATACGCCAAGGTGGAGGCGTTGCTGGAAGGGGTGCATATCCTGAAGCAGAAGCGGCGGCGTTACCGGCGGATGTGCTTCTCCGGAGATGAGGTGCTTGAACGCAAGGACACACCCACGGGCGACAGCTTCACCTACAAGGCGATGACGGCGAAGCGGGACCGGAAACAGAAGTGCTGGTACGGCATCGTGCGGGCCATGAAGGACCCGCAGCGCTGGGCCAACAAGTTCATGTCTTCGATGCTGGAGATCATCGCGACTTCGGGCAAGGGCGGCATCCTGTACGAACCAGACGCCTTCGTTAACCTGAGGGAAGCGGAGGAGGACTGGGCCGATCCCTCGCGTAACGTCGCCATGACGGACGGGGCCATCACGGCCAACAAGATCATGCCGCGGCCCGTGAACAACATGCCGCCGCAGATGATGACGCTGATGCAGTATTGCGAGCAGTCCCTGAGGGCGGTGGCTGGGGTGAATCCAGAGGTGATGGGCCTCTCCCAGGCGCTGGATCCGAGCGGCGTGTTGGAAGAGGGGCGGCGACAATCGGGCCTGAACATGCTCGCCTACCTATTCGACGGGTTGAGGCGCTACCGCAAGGAGCAGGGCCGGGCGCTGCTGACCTTGATACGAAAATACATACCCGAGGGCCGGCTCATCCGGGTGGTGGGGCAGGACGGCGTGCAATACGTGCCGCTGGTCTATGATGACTTGGCAGTCGAATACGACGTGATCGTGGACGAGGCACCCACGTCGCCGAACGTGAAACAGCGGACCTGGGAGGCGTTCACGCTGCTGGCGGGGACGATGCCGCAGATGGTGACGCCCCAGGCCGCGCTGATCGCGCTGGATTACTCGCCCTTCCCGCAGGCGATGGTGCAGAAGCTGAAAGCCCAGGCCGCACCGCCTCCGGTCCCGCCACCGCCACCTGCGCCACCGGACCCGCTGGAGCAAGCTGAAGTGGCGAATCTCGCCGCTTCAGCAGGGCTCAAACAGGCTCAGGCACAGAAGGTGAGGGCGCAGATGGTGGGCCAATTGCCCCCTTGAGACTGTCACAATCGGCTGCGCGTGGCAGGGCGACGCGGCGCTATGGCAGCGGATCCCCGTTGGTCCGATTCAGGGGAAGCCCGATAGCAGCTGCGAGAGGATAAGCGCATAGTGCTGCGGTGTCCGGAGGGAGGCATCGCCCGCAAGAAAGGGAAATCAATCAGGGATGTGGCGGGGGTGCAGGTCCGGTCAATCGTTTCCAACAGGTCCATCGGTCATGCGCCTTCCTTAGGACGGCAGATGATAGGCCTCCTCGACAGTCTCGATCAGGTGTGCGGTAGGATCTGACGTCCCGCTGGACGAATGCTGAGTCGCTTTGCCCGATCCATCCTGAACCACGAAACCGCCTGGACCCCCCATGAGCGCCGCCGCTTCGGCCGCGACATGGATCATGGACATCAATAGCTCGATCGACGGTCCACCGGCAGTCCCATTCTTCATGGACGCGGCCAGGGCTTGAGCAAGATCGGTATGAAGATTCGGCAAGGCGGCCACCGGGTCTAAGTGAACCCGATGGTAAGACCCGCCGGAGACACCGTTCTGTTCGGTACCGCACATTGGCGATGCCCCAGGTCACAGCTGGCGGTAGATCTCGTGGATCACGCGCTCCTGCGGCTGGTAGTCCGGGCGGGCACCCTCGAAGCAGGTGTCGAGTATGTCCAGGCGGCCTATCTTGGCGGTATCGAACATCTTCCAGCCCACCGGCGCCCGTGAGCCGCTTCCACCGGCTATCTGATATGCGCGCAGCAGGATCACATCGCCACCGTCGTGCCCATAGACGTGGGGCTCGACGATGCGGAATTGTCCCTCGTAGTGGAGCTCGAGGAGGCGGTGCTGTTCGATGGCTTTGCAGATGACGCGCCGTTGCATATGAGGTCCGACAAATCAGTGGCTTACGGCACACACTAAAGAATCACGTGGAAGAATTATGCGCAGGGTGTCACACTTACAAGGAAGGGGATGACATATCGGGTGATGTGCCCGATAGAACATAAAGGAAGCCAGGGATGAGCTGGAAGATCGAGCATCAGCCGTCGGATGACATCGTGCGGATCGTAGCGGAAGGCGCGATCTCCGCTGAGGACGTGTTCGCCCAGGTGGACAAGAGTGTGGCGCTCGTAAAAGCCACCTTCGCGCAGGGCAGCTTAGTCGACTATTCGGGCGCCACCCTGGGGATGCCGGTGGAGGACATCCGCCGATTGCCGGATATGTTCACTGCACAAGGCCTGCCGCGCCGCACCAAGATCGCGGTGGTGCTGCCGGCCGACCCCGAGAACATGCACAAATACACCTTCTTCGACGACGTGGCTTCCAGCAACGGTTACCGCGTGAAGCTCTTCTGGGAACCCACCCGGGCGATGGCCTGGCTGACGGACAGCTGACAGGCCATCCGACCCCCGCCGGCGCATGCAAGCCGGCATCACACACGAATGCACGAACCATCCAGTAACGAGGAGATATCGCTATGTCCGGCGCAATGCCGCAATTGAACGAAGCCGAACACAAGTTCTTCGAGAGCGGGGGCAGAGATGTACCCACCCCGCTTTCCGACAACGACACGGGCCCAGACATCCGAACGGACGCGACCCAGCGGGACTCAGATGAGGACATCAGTCCATCAATCAGTGAGCCGGAGGCACCGGCGCCGGAACGGGCTGAACGGGAGCGGTTCGTGCCTCTGCAAGCCCTGCAGGAGGAGCGCGCCGAGAAGAAACAGCTACGTGAGGAACTGCGGCAACACCGGGAGTGGCAGGCGCAGCTGGCGCAACGCCTGCAGCAGATGCCGGTGGAGAAGCAGCCGCAGATGCCTGATCCCGAGACGCGGCCGCTGGACTACATCAACCACGTGCTGGGGAACATGCAGGCGAGCACGGCCGAACTGCAGCAATGGCGCCAGCAGCAGGAGCAGGCGGCGCAGCAGCGGGCCGCGTTGCAGCAGTATTCCTCATGGGCCACGGTTCAGGAACACGAGTTCGCCAAGAAGGAGCCTGAGTACCCCGATGCCTACCGGTTCGCATCCGAGGTGCGGGACAAGGAACTGCAGACGCTGGGTTATTCCCCCGGCGAGCGGGCGGCGATCTTGCGCATGAATACGGCGGAGATCGTGAACAACGCGATGCAGCAGGGGCGAAACCCGGCTGAGCTGGTGTGGGAATACGCGCGGGCGAGGGGTTATGCGCCGAAGGGCCGCGGCAATGCGGAGGCACAGGCCAAGATCGCCGCGGGCATGCAGGCGGCAGGCGCCAAGCTGAACCAGGGTGGCGCCGCAGGCGATGGCGACGTAAGCGCCAGAGATCTGGCAGGCATCACGGATCCGGACGAGTTCGAGAAGGCGTGGAAACGGGTATTCGGCAAGAAGCGCTGAGCGCGGGTTAGAGCCCGACGATCACGGTCAGGCAGGACCTGCCGATGCGGACCTCATCCTGCTTATTGCGCGGCATGGGACCGCGGAAGTGCTCCGGGAGGATGGCGATTCTGGCCATGGAGGCTAGGTCGAGCACACGCCAACCGGCCCGGCTGTCGCGGCCGCCTCCGCCTTCCACCTGAAAGGCGAGGAGGATGGGATTGCCCCGCTGATCGGAGCCGTACTCGTTGGGTTCCACCACACGGTAATGGTCGTGGTAGCAGATCTGAAGGCGGGAGCGGGTGGCGATGGCTTCGCAGATCAATTCGGCTTTACTCAACTGAGGGACCCTCCTGACGCTGTGGGGCTTATCGCCCGGTAAACACCCTACATGAACAACGGAGCTGATATTGCGCGCACAAAATGCGACATGACCATCAGGAGTTCCCTGAACTCTGTATCGATCCAATAAACTCGAGGTAAACATGGCTCAACCTTATGATGAAGACGATGCCGACCAATTGGGCCTGGCGCATGCATTGCTGGGCCAAACGCCGCGAGCAGATTTCCGAGGCATCGGAGATGCTTTGCTATCCGCAGCACCAAGCAGCGGATCCGTGCCGCTTGAGGCGAAAGTCCAACACGGCTACATCACGGTGAACAAATATGCGGGAGAGGGTGGAAACAAATTTGGACACGTCGGCGTCTCCATAAATGGTGGGCCGGTGTTCGGTCTGGATCCTGCGAACACCCCACTAGGCATCCTATCCGCACTCGTGCCCGTACCAGGCGTGGTTGATCCGGTGGCTCCTGGCCGCTCCATAACCGACCAAGTGCAGGTACCCGCGACAGCTGAGCAGATGGAGAAGGCGCGCCAATACCTGCTCAAGAATGCCGGGCCGACCCCCTATGACTTGGAAGGGAGGAATTGCGCCACGTTTGCCGGCGGTCTGCTCGGGTCTGCAGGGTTGAAGGGCCCAGGGTATCCAGGGGATGTTTCGCCCGACCGCTTGTTGGACGCCTTGCATCGGCTATACGATAAGACACCGCCGTTCCATCCCCCTGGGGTGAGACCGACGTTGCCGGGATACTGACAGTGGGGGCAACATGCACTTAAAACTATCAAAAACAGTCCTCGTATTCGCCGCCATCGGCTTCGTGATTGCGCTCACATACATGACGGCGGATGAGATCTACACTCGCGCAGGGAATCCGGCACTCGACAGAATCCTCTCGTCAGATATCGCGGTGCTCTTGTGCCCTCCCTCCTTCTCGCTGATGGCCATGGATGCCTACGAACCGCCGACCTGGTTCGACATCGCATTCGCCTTCGTGTTCATCGTCGCGATGAACACCGTGTGGTATGGATTCATAGGTTTCGTGTTGTCGAAGCTCTGGGGCCTGCTACGGCATGCCGCCCCTTCCGCGGGGAGGGGCTAGACGCACGGCGTAAGTTCCGGAAGAATCCCGCTACGGTCGAATTCTTGCGACTCAGGAGCCGCGGCGGTGCGAACCCCGCGGCTTTTTTCATCTCAACTCCAATGTAAGGCATGAACATGGGGACATCATTCGATGATGATTCGTTGCAGGAAGGGCTGGGGCACGGTCTGTATGGAGTCTCGCGTAACGCAACTACCAATCCCGGGTTCGGACAGGCGCTGTTGCATGGTTTGGGCGCTGATTCCGGGGTCGTGACCCTCCATCTGTTCAAGGGGCTGGATAGCAATCGTTTCAACCATATAGGCCTGTCGATAGACGGCGGCCGTGTCTATGGCAAAGAACCCATCCCGGGCAAGGACTTCAAATCCCTGTCAGGCACAGTCCCGGGCGTGATCAAGCCTGTGGATCCTGCGCGCAAACCCATCGACCAGATAACGTTGCCAGCTGACCAGGACCAGAAGGCTTACCTGCTCAAATACCTGCGGGACAGGACCGCCCCAACCACTTATCAAGCGGAGACCGATAACTGCGCGGACTATCTCTACGATGGCCTGCAAGGAGCGGGATATAAGCTGCCGCCGCGGGATACGATAGAGTTGCCGGATGATTTGATAGATGAAATGCACAAGATGTACGATAGAAAGCAGTCGCCTCCAAGATGAGACCAAGGGAGCCGGGCATGAAGCTGCGTTTCTCAGGCATCACCCTGGGGTTCTTCCTGACAGGGTTGGTTCTCGGCTTCCTGGATGATCTCGTCACCTTCGCCTATGGTTTCAGCGGCGATGCGGTACAACGACTCATCTCGGACCAAGAACACTGGATGATCTGGCTCTGTCCGCCTTCGATCGGATGGATATCCTTCGATAACAATGCGGCGACGTCAGAGATCGTCGAGATGTACATGACCGTACCCCTACTCAATGCCCTGATCTATGGCGCGGCGGGCCTGGCCATCTCCCAGATCTATCATCTGAGCAAAAGGTTCATGGGACCCAAGGCCGCCTAAGCCTGCGATCCCCACGCACCCGCTGCGCAAACGCGGGACCGCCAGCACGGCGTCAAGTGCAGTCACGGTTAAGCCTTCCGACATAGGCCATCCGGCAACTCGCCGAAATGAGTAATCGCGGCCCATGGGCCGTTCCTTTACTTATCAGGAGGCAGCCACAGTGGCTAACACCAATTTCACGGTCAACGATCCGCTCGCAGTAAAACTGTGGGCCAAGAAACTCGCGGTCCAGGCGATACAGCAGACCTGGTTCCGCAACTTCATCTCGGACGACGGCAACAACGTCATATACATGCTGGACGACGCGGAGAAGTCCGCCGGAGACACGGTGAACGTGGGGCTGCGCACGCAGCTCGCGGGCGCCGGCATCCAGGGTGACGGCACGCTGGAGGGCCAGGAGGAGGCGCTCACCACCTACGCGGACAAGCTGCTCATCGACCAGCTGCGTCACGCGGTGAACGTGGGCGGGCGCATGACCCAGCAGCGGGTGCCCTTCGAGCTGCGCGAGGAGGCCCGCATGGGCCTGCAGGACTGGTGGGCGGCGAGGTTCGACCTCTCTTTCTTCAACCAGCTCTGCGGCTACACGGTGCAGACGGACACCCGTTACACGGGCAACAACGTGGCCACCGCACCGACCCGGACGATCCTGCCTGGGGGCAAGAGCACGGAAAGCTCGCTCACGAGCACGGATACCTTCTCCCTTGCGCTGGTGGACACGGCGGTGGAACGGGCCTATCTCAACAACCCGTACCTGATCCGGCCGATCCGCATCAAGGGCGAGGACAAGTACGTGTGCTTCATCCATCCCTCGCAGGTGACGGACCTGCGCACCTCCACCTCGGCCGGCCAGTGGCTGGACATCGAGAAGGCGGCGATGACGGGCGGCGAGGTCTCGGACAACCCGATCTTCACCGGGAGCCTGGGCGAGTACAACGGCGTGATCCTGCACAAGGCGTACCGGGTCTCGCAGGCGGTGAACTCCGGCGCGGCCATGGCCAACACCTACCGGGCGGTATTCGCCGGTGCCCAGGCGGGCGCGCTGGCCTTCGGCCGCGAAGAGGGCAAGGAGCAGTTCACCTGGAGCGAAGAGCTCTTCGACTACGGGAACATGCTCGGCGTCTCGGCAGGGTCCATCTTCGGCATCAAGAAGCTCGTATTCAATTCCAATGACTTCGGCACTCAAGTGATTAGCACTTATGCCGCGGCACACTGATAAGGAGGACTAAGACATGGCGACTTATACCAGCGCGCAGGTGCTGAGCGGGTCCGTGCCGATCAACGAACGGGGCGCGAGCTTCTTCGTGTACGGCAGCATCTCGCTCACCACCGCGCTCGCGGCGAACGACGTGGTGCAGCTCATCAACGTGCCCAACGGCTACAAGATCCTGAACGTAACACTGGACTCGGACAAGCTGGACAGCGGCGCGGGGCCGCTCATCAAGGCCAACCTGGGGGATGCAAGCGTGGCGACGCGCTATCTCAGCCAGAGCACCCTGGCGCAGGCGGGCGGCGTGGCACCCAATAGCGTGGCGGGGTCGACGGGCTACGTGTATCCCATCGCCACCAGCGGCGGGAACTCAGGGGCTTCGCTGATCCAGCTCGTGTGCACCACGGCGGCCCAGACCTGGGCCAACGGGATGGTGCGATGTGCGGCCGAATTGCAGGTAGATAACGCAAGCTTTGCCTGAACTTTCTGAGACGGTGATTTAAGGGGCCCGCGAGGGCCCCTTTCTTTTGGGGGTGACATGGCATTCAGCGACATGCAGGCGGCGATAGCCGGTGAACTGGCGCGCACGGACCTCACGACGGAGATCCAGCGGGAGATCAACAACGCCATCACCTTCTACGGCAACAAGGCTTTCTGGTTCAACGAGGCCACGATGGCCGAGATCACGACGGTACAGGGGCAGCGTTACTACCCCCTGCCCACCAACTTCGCCTCGGTGCTGGACGCGCTCTCGACGCTGGGTAACTACACCTACCGGCTGGAACCGCGAACGGAGCAGTACCTGGATCAGGTGGATTGGGGCAACGACTTCTGGTCGGGCTACCCCACGGACTATTCATTCTGGAACGGGCAGATACGCCTGTTCCCGCCGCCCCAGGGCGGGCTGCCGATACAGGTGAAGGGGACGGCGATCCTCTCCCCGGCGCCGTTGACGGCGGACGATGACAGCAACGCCTGGCTAACCTCAGCAGAGGAGCTGATCCGGACGCGGGCGGTGCGACAGCTCTATGGGCGCTATATACGAGACCCGGAGCAGTACGCTTTATATACACAGCTCGAGAAAGAAGCGCTGGCGAACCTGCATGAGAAGAACATCGGACAGACGGGGCTCAATAGCATCAGGCCGCATCTATAAGATTCCAAAGCACTTAAGTTGGACTGGATACCCGCTTTCGCTGGTATGACGGATACGAATGGCAAAACTGTTAGCACAATTGAAGTTCGGGGAATGGCTCCCCGATCTACCGGAATACGACAACCCGGGTTCACCCCTGGTGCAGAACGCGCTGTGGGTCAACGGAGCTTATATACCCGCTCCCGGCTTCAGTCCCCTGGGCGTGAGTCTGGGCAGCCGCTGCCAGGGTGCGTTCGCAGCCACGGACACCAATGCGGATACCCATGTCTATGCAGGCACGGGCACGCAGCTGCTCGAGTTCACGGGTGCTGGCTTCACGGACCGGAGCGGCGGGACCTACACCACGGCGGAGGACCAGTATTGGAAGTTCGCAGAGTTCTCGAGCCCGGGCTTCCCGACGCTCTTGGTGGCCACGAACTCCAACGACGTGGTGCAGGGGATGGAAGTGGGAGATGCGGCCTTCGCGGCGCTGGCGGGCACGCCACCCAAGGCAGCGGCGGTGGGGGTGGTGGGGCAGTTCGTGATGCTGGGCAACACCCACGACAGCCTGAACGGCGCGGTGCCGAGCCGGGTGCAGTGGTGCGGCATCGGCAACCCGAACAACTGGGACTTCGGCACCCTGGCGGCGCAGCAGGCCCAGGCAGGTGAGCAGTTCCTGAACGCAGTGTACGGGCCGGTGACGCATATCGCGGACGGCTATGCCTATGGCCTCATCTTCCAGCAACGGGCCATCACCCGCGCCTATTACACGGGCGGCGATGCGATCTTCGCCTTCGACACCTACGAGAAGCAGCGGGGCGCCTACTACCCGAACTCGCCGGTGCAGTTGGGGAGCCTGGTGTACTTCATCGCAGAGGATGGCATCTGCCTGACGGACGGACAGCAGGTGACCCAGATCGGCCATGGCAAGGTGGACCTGACGTTCCTGAGCGACGTGTCGCAGGCCTATGCGGACCGTGTGCGCGGGGCCTATGACCCGGTGAACAAGCTCATCTATTGGTGCTATTGCAGCAGCGGCAACGGCACGGGCATACCGGACAAGGTGATCGCCTACAACTACGCAGAGCAGCGGTTCATGCCCACCTCGAACGCCGTGAGCTGCATATTCACCAGCAAGAGCTTCGGTTACACGATGGACACACTGGATGGCGTGAACACGGACCTGGACCTGATCACGCCGTCTCTGGACGATCCGTTCTGGCAGGGGGGCAACCTGCAGATCCAGGCATTCGACAGCAGCAATGCCTACGGGCAATTGGGCGGGGATGCGCTGGACGCGGTGATCGACACCCTGGAATCCAGCCCCGGTGGCGGAGGCATCACCTATCTCGACGGCGCGCGGCCGATATTGACGGCGCCTGATTCAGGTGACGCCAGGCCGAGCTTGCAGTTCCTGACGCGACAACTCGAGAACCAGGGCTATTCGACCGGTCCAGAGATGGCACAGAACCCGGCAACGGGGATCTGCAACGGGCGTGCGGCTGCGCGCTACGTGAGGGTGCGGGTGACCATCCCGGGCGGCGCGGGCGGCGGTTTCGGCCAGGCCACCGGCGTGGATGTATACGGGACTGCGGGAGGCCAGCGATGAGCCAACTCCAGCAACTGCGCACGGCACCACCTTATGACGAGGGGTGGAAAGTGGCGACGCTGGTGAACATGCTCGCGGGAGGCCATATCAACAGCGTGGGCCAAGTGACGCTGGCCCAGAATGCCGCCAGCACGGTGCTCAGCGACAACAACATACGACGGGGCAGCAAGCTCCTGTTGATGCCGATCACCGCGCACGCGGCGACAGTGACGGGGCTGTGGTACGACCCGGCTTCGATACCTGTGGATGGCGGCACGCTGACGCTGAACCATGGCGCCGTGAACCAAGCTGACCTGACGTTCGACTACCTGATCGTGCAATGAGCAAAGGAATGACTTATGACACCCGATGACGAGACCTACGGTGAGGGATATGGGCGCATCAATAGCCGCATCCCGACTCTGCCACCCACGACGCGCCAGCAAGCGATAGATGCGCTGCTTTCTCCCTTGGGCTTGGCGAGTTCCCTGATCCATTCTCCCGTGCCCACGCAGCCAGGCTTGGGTTCCATGCTCGGGTATGACGGGCCCATGGCCACCCCGCTTCCGGGGTTGGCGGGGGCATTGGTCAACCATGGGATCACCACATTGCCGGATTCGGATCCGAGGCTGGTGAACATGACTACGGACCCCCAGCATCCTGCGTTCCAGACGGCCAAGGGCACCGTCATCAACGTGAACCACCCGAGACCCGACAGCCCAGACCCAAAGGCAATAGGCACATTCCTGCCATGGGGCGATAACCTGGACCACCTAGTGCGCACTGCGGATGCTGTGGGTGGGATCACCCTGAATGGGGGCAGTGAAGCGAACGGGCATAAAGAGAGTCCACTCGACGCCCACCACAGGAACCTCGCCATCGACGTGGCCTGGGACCCGAAGCTGGACCCTGAGACGCTACGCAGGGCGGCGATGTCCGCGGGATATACGCACGGCATATATGAGGGGAATCATTGGCACTTCCAGGTGGGGCCCGACAACATCAAGGATGACCCCAGCGTGTATGAACTAAGCGCTGGACCCATACGTCCGACGGGCTATACTAAAAAGCAGAAGGGAAACGAGCCCGGCAAATGAGGTCGGATATGCGGATGACTACACGAGCCTGGATTGTGGCATCGGCGCTCCTGGCAGCCAGCGCCGCCAGTGCGGCGGACAAGCCCGACACACTGGCGCTGCTCAAAAATTATCCCTCATTCGCACGCATCACCAAGGAGACGCGACTCTCGGATGGCGATGTGAACATCATCATCAGGTTGTGCCGCGGGGCCAACCGAGCCTGCGAGATGTTCACGGCCGATGGCGACGACATACAGACGCTGACGGACTACGTGTATCTTTTCGCTACATACAAGGGTGGCTATGCCGAAGGCAAGCCCACTAGCCGGAACGGGCAAGCCCTGGTGGAGGAAGCCGACACCCGCGGTTACGGGAAGGCCCTGCTGGACTTCTATCAGGCCAAATATTCCTGCCAGCACGAGAAGGATGGCGTAGCCTGTGTGATGCATGGTCTCTGGACGGAAGGCTCCATAAAGAGGCAGGTCTACGTGGACGAAGGCGGCGGTGACTTCGGGATCGTGGGTGCCGACGAAGACGGCAACACGATCTTCGAGTATTGAACATGATGCAACGAACCCTCTATACCATCCTGTTGCTGGTGCTGCCGCTTGTAGCGCGTGCTGCTCCGACAGCCGGCAGGCCGGATACCGTGTCGATCCTGTCCAAGAACCCAGCTTTCGTGTACCTCCACAAGATGGAGAATCTGACGGATGGTTCCATCCGATACCGCATTAAACTCTGTCTCGGTGATGGTAATGGTTGTGATTTGGTGGCCTATAGCCGTGACCTGACGGCACTGGCGGACTATGCCTATCTCTACCTGATCCATGATAAGGAAGCAGACGTGCAGAACAGGCCCTCAGCGGCGGACGTGATCAAAGAGGCGCGGGACAAGAAGTGGGACCAGGGGCTGCTGGACGCCTATGCGCCGGGCGTGCACTGCGTGAGAGACAAAGACGAAGCCGATTGCGTAATGAAAGGCCTGATAAAGTCGGCTGGGATCGTGCGGTATTGGAGTAACCTCGATGAAGATCAAGACATCTATACCCTGATGACCCACTGACCAGATAGCGTACCGCATGAATTCCAAGACCGGCCCTGAGCCGGTCTTTTCTTTTGGCATTGCCGATGAGCCATGCGCAGTCATGGTCATCGATCCAGGCCACGCCCACCCGACCAACGGATGTCCACGTGATACGCCAGATCCCTTACTACGAAGTCGAGGCCCTGTGGGCCGAGGTGCTGCCATACCTGCAGAAGGTGATCGCGGTGCAGGACGAGTGGACCGCGGACGCGGTGTTCGCGAAGCTCACCAACCCCTATGACCCCACGCCGTTCCAGCTCTGGCATGAGCCGGGCCGGTATGCGCTGGTCACGCAGATACAGGCGTTCCCCAGCGGCAAGCGCAAATGCGTGCTGTTCCTCTGCGGCGGCGAGGACGTGGCGGCCATGGCGGATGCGCAGAAGGCAGTTGAGCGCTGGGCGCTGCGGTACATGGGCTGCCACAGGATGCTCATCAGCGGGCGCAAGGGCTGGCTGAAGGTATTGGACGGATACGAAGTGACGAACACGGTAATGGAGAAGAACCTATGCAATTGATACCCATGGCTGTGGGGATGGGGCAGCAGGCTGCCCAGAACCCGAACGCTTCCATCGGCGGACAAGGCGGCTTCGGCCTGGACAAGGTCGATCCCATCGGCAAGTGGATCGTGGGCAAGGGCGGCGATCCCTACAACCTCTACGGTGAGAAGGACAACCCCGGCGCGCTGTTCTTCCCGAGCAGCATGCCCGGGAGCGGCGGTGTGCCGGGAGCGCTGCCGAACCTGGGGGCTCAATCACTCATCCCACGGGCACCAGGCGGGGCATTCATGCCGCCGAACCTGAATGGCGGCCGCTACAACGACATGGCCGCCCTCAGTGCTGGCCCCTTATTCAATCCATCGGCTGGACCCGGCGGCTCCGGCGGGAAAGGCGGATCACAGGGCAGCGTAGGGCAGGTGCCGCCCATGCCGCTGGCGCCGGGAGGCAAAGGCGGCATGACGGGCAGTGGCGGCATGATGCCTATCAACCCTGAGCTGATCCAGAGACTCAGGCTCCAGCAGAGGGGTTTGAAATGAGCGGCGGGGGCAAAGGCGCGCTGGGCGGGACGCAGCAGACGGGCGTATCGACGACGACGCAGGCACCGCCGCCTTTCATGATGCCTTACATCGGCACGGCCTACGGGCAAGCCGCGAACCTGCTGCAGGGCGGCGGCCCGCAGTATTACCCGGGCCAGACGGTGGCGGGGTTCAATCCGATGCAGGACCAGGCCTTCAGCGGCATCCAGAGCCTGGCGGGGAGCAAGCCTTTCGCTGCGGCGACGCGCTTCAACAACGGCCTGCTCAAAGGCAAGTTCAGCGGGCCGGAGGCGGAGTTGCAGCAGATGGGAGAGGGCGGTGCGAGCAACCCCTATCTCGACTCCATGTTCCAGCAGGCGGCGGGCGCGAGCCAGAACCAGCTCAGCAGCGAGTTCGCGGGGGCGGGCCGGAGCATGGGGGCGGCAGCGCCCTTGCGCGGGGAGCAATTGAACAACCTGGCCACCAGCATGTATGGCGGCGCGTATGCGCAGGACCGGGCCAATGCACTGGCAGCGAACCAGGCTTTGGCAGGCTTGCAGCAGGGAGCAGTGGGCAACGCGCAGAACCTGGTGGGCGGGCGCCTCGGCCTCAGCAACGCGCTGGGCAGCGCGGGCCAGCAGATCCAGAACCAGAGCCAGAAGATGCTGGATGCGAGCAAGGCCGCATACGACTACAACCAGAACTTGCCGTACCAGAACCTGGAGATGTTCGAGCACGCCTTGTCGGCGCTGCAGCCCGGTTCCCAGAGCACCAGCCCTTATTACAGCAACCCGACCGGCAACATGTTGAACACGGCGCTGATGGCACAGCAGCTCTATAACGGATTCGGCGGCAAAGGTGGAAGCAGTCTCGCGCCCACCACTTACGATGATCCTCCGTTCCCGGACAGTTTCGCGCAACCCATGACGGGGACGGGATGGGACGGCGGATCGACATTGCCTTCCTTGTCTTGACCTGATCCGTGGACGATGGAGTAGGACTGCGATGGCAGAAAACTTGAATGGCACCGGTGCGATGCCGCTGGGCTTGGGCGCGGCGATGTTGAAGTGGTTGGGCGATCCGGATGTGGGGCAGGGGCTGGGGGCCATGCTGAACAGCGGCGCCACAAGTGCCGCAGCCTGGCCGCCGAGCGGAGCTGGCAGCTCCATGATGGGAGATCAAGATGTGGGACCTTCGGGACCTGTCCAGCCTCCGAATCTGAGACTCACGCCGGAGAACATCGAGAGGTTCGCGCGAATCTTGCAGTCTGAATGCGGCGGCACCTGCAATCCAGCGGAACTGCAAGGAGTCGGGTCTACGATCATGAACAGGATGGATCGTGACAAGACTGATAGCGTATCAGACGCCAGCAAGGGCACTTACGCACTGGACAAAGATCCGACGGACCCCATGAAGGATGTGGCACTGCGGATGCTCTCGGGCCAACTGGCGCGCAACACCGATGCCACGCATTTCTACTCTCCACGTTCCATGCCAAAACCGGGCATAGCCTGGAATGGGCCCAAGCAAGATACAGAAGGAGGGATGGAATTGGTGCACGGCCAGGGCGTCTCCGATGACCTGACGGCACTGAGGAAACTCGGCACCGAGCCCTCGGGTATCCCCGGGATGGATGGCCCGATAGACCCCAGCCTGAAAGACGCTCCGCAGCTTGAACTATGGAATCTCCGGCCGAAATTCTCGAAGGACTATCCCCAGGCCAGCATCCCAGGGGTGCGGGACTGGCACTTCAAGTTCTATACTCAACCCCGTAAGGGATGGGTCTATTAGACCCGCGAAGGGGGTAGATATGACGAGATTCGGCATCCTGTTGGTGACCTTCGGCATCGCTTGCCTCGCAGCGGGCGCAACAGCGTGGGCGGATGACCAGCCGTCCCCGGAGAGCCAGCTGGCGGTATTCACGAACGCGAAGACTTCATGCGACGCGGTGCATAAGCTGGTGGTCGAGCAAAAGAGCTTCAAGGGCACCGACCGCATGATCGACCGCGACTACGACCCGGGCATGATCGCGGCCGTGCTCCATGACTGCCTGGGTGAGGAGAAGCTCTATCAGGCACTGGATGTCGTGACGGACTACAAGCAAGTACAGGATTGGGAGTACAACCCCTATGCCGGCCGGAAGGCCCGTGACGAAGGCTTGAAAGCCATAAACGGTTATCGTAAACGGTTCAAGGCTGGGACGCTGGATGAGACTTCCTTCAAGGCGGTGCTGCATTACTTCATCTGGCAGTCGCACAACTACGTTATAGGACGGGCCGGGGCCGAATTAGCCGCAAGGATGTATCCCAAGGAGTATGCCAGCCTGGAGCCATTGAGCAGAGACCAGCACTACATCGAGTCTGACGACCCCAACGCCAACGCATGGGTTGACATGCGGCACGACTGGCTGCCGGAGCTGGAGAAGGCAGACAAGCATTAGGCTCAGGCGATTCAAGACACATCGAAACCCCGCTACGGCGGGGTTTCTCATTTGGAGCATCCCATGTCCATAGATCAGTACAATGCGGTGCCGGGGAGCAACGACCTGGCTAACTACTTCAAGACGGGCATGCGCCCTTCGGCGGTGAAGACGGCGGGCTGGGACATCATGGCGGACCTCGCGTCCTATATCGTGGCGCTGCCGACAGCCGGCGGGACAAGCAATGTGCTGACGGTGACCAACGGGCGCCCCTTCGGCGCCCTGGTGGCCGGGCTGTTGCAGGTGCTCAATCCGGCCTCGGCCAACACGGGGCCGGCGACGCTCGCACCGGATGGCCTGGCCGCGGCCCCCATATTCACCAATGGCGCTGCCTTGGCGGGAGGGGAGATGCAAGCCGGGGTGCCTATCCTGCTGAAATACGATGGGACGAACTGGAACCTGCTGAATCCGGCGCCTCCCGGCAGGAATCTCTTCGTGGACCCTTGCTGTCGCGTCGCCTCGAGAGGAAACAGCGGCGCCAAGGGCCTGAACTCGAACTACAAATACGGAAACGTGGATCTGGTACAGATGAAGGCTACTGGAACGCTCGTGAGCGCCGGCAGCCTCACTCAGGACACGACGGGCACCATCACAAGCGCAGCCACGCCTTACGCTATCAAGGCTGCAGGCGTCACCATCACCGGCAGCGGAAAGGTGTTCGTGCGCCGGTGGATAGAAAGCGCAGACGCGATCTCGCTTAAGAATCAGATCGTCCTATTCTCGGTACTGGTCCGGCACGATGTGGGCTCCAGTATCAATGGATTCCTGACCGTCAACAAGGGCGGCGCGGTCAATGATTTTTCCAGTCCAGTGACCATTGCGACGGGGGTAACTGTATCTGTCGCTACCGGAACCGATACGTTCGTAACCGCTGCCGTGAGCATGGGTGATTGCAGCAACGGGATCGAAGTCATCCTCGAGCTGGATTGCGGCGCTGTGACGGCAAAGAACTTCTACGCTACAGATTGGCAGGCTTGCCCGAAGACCCTGGCCCAGAAAGTATCGCTGCCCACGTTCGAGGATGATGTCAATCGGGCGATGCGGTATTACGAGCAGAGTTATACATACGGGATACAAGAAGGAACTGCGACGGCCGCGGGGCGTATCCGGACTACGGCCTTTGCAGCAGTGGGAAATGGGCAGGGTTTAGGTAATTCAATTTTATATGCGGTACCCAAGGTAGCAGCACCGAATTTCTCTCTCACTATCTATTCCACTAGCACAGGTAGTACTAGCAACGTGTTCGACCTCAATGGGTCTGCTGATGTCGCAGTTACGGCGGGCTCGTCATCAATTCGTGGTTATGACTTACTGAATTCATCGGGCAGTTCTCTGACCGCAAACCATGCCTTGACTTGGCAATTCGTCGCAGATGCGCGGCTCTAGTTGTGTTTCTGTCTGTCATACCAAGCTTGTTCGATAGTCTGTGCGACCTGAGCACCCATTAGACGGTAACCTTCGTTCACATAATGCATGCTAGTGGGGAACGGATGCAGATTGGGATAGGGCAGCATGAGCGTGTAGAGATCATCCACGATGTAACCATGCTCCTGAGCAATGTCTAAGATTACTTGGTTATACCGCTTCTCTATCTCGGGTGGGGTCCCGGGTATCGGAGTAGTCGTAGCGATGATGACGATGGCGCCGGTTTTGTCCAGGCGATTAGCTATAAATTCCATATTGGCACGATAGGTGGCGATGGTGTCAGCTGTCCGTGCTTCTGTGAAGTCTTTGCTCCAGTAGTGATGAATATCCCAGATGCCATTGTTCCAGTGAATGATGTTCCATTGGTGAGGGGCCAACCACTCATCCAGATGCATGATGGTGTGGTCGCTAGTCTCAGCGTTACCTGGGTTGTGCCTGATATAGAAGCCCGGCAAGCGATCAACGCCCTTTCGTTTGTTACGTACGCCATGGGTGTATCCGATGGAGATAGAGTCTCCAATGATGAGTACGTTCGGTTCAGTGACTTCGCCGGCACAACCGGCCAAAAGCAGAACCAATACCATCCATAGCTTATTCATTTCCGCGATTCCCTCTTCTCGATTTTAAACAGTTTTAGAACGCTGAGTGCATTTGCACTTTGCAGCTTCCCCCGCTGCTGTCAGCGTGATACGCGTACTGTTCAATAGTCAAAATATCGGAGAAACCATGCCTACGCAAGGCGAGCGACTTACTGCAGTAGAGACAGAGCTCAAAGCTATACGAGCGGATGTCACCGAGACGAAAATTGACGTGAAGACCCTCTTGGAAGCGCATAACCGCCAACGTGGTGCTATCAGATTGCTGGCCCTTCTGTGGGCTGGTTTCTTGGCCGCAGGTGGCCTCATGGGGGGCTTGTTCTTGGGGAGACCGCATTGACCCCATTCGACGCTGCGCTGGCGTTTACCCTTCCTGCTGAGGGCGGATTCGTGAACGAACCCCATGACCACGGTGGATCAACTAACCGCGGCATCACTCAGGCGAGCTATGACGAGTGGCGGATGGCCAAGGGAGAAGTCTGCCGCAGTGTGCGTGAGATCGAGCAAGCGGAAGTCATGAGCCTCTACGGGATGATGTATTGGATGCCAGCGCACTGTGAAGCGATGGCTTCGGCTTTGGCTGTCTGCCATTTCGATTGGGCCGTGAACCATGGGGTGCAGAGTGCCATCAGTACACTGCAAGAGGCATTGCATGTGGAAGCAGACGGGGAGTGGGGACCTAAGACCCAGGAAGCGATGGATACCTGTAATCAGGATGGGTTGCGGCACGGCTACAACGCCCTAAGGCGGGACTGGTATCAGGTGAGGGTGGCTGCGCATCCAGACCAGGCGGTATTCCTTAAAGGCTGGCTGAGCCGGGTAGACCGGCTGGATGCCTATGTGGAGGGGTTGAGATGAGCGTGCTGGGTACGGTGGCGAACCTGATACTGCCGGGAGTCTTCAAGGAAGTGGACAAGGCGATCCCGGACCAAGATCTGGGCGCGAAGCTCAAGGCGAGCATCCAGACGGCGGTGCTCTCGGCGGACGCATCCGCGCTGGAGGCCCAGGCGGGGGTGGTGACGGCCGAAGCGAAAGGGGAGAGCTGGCTGCAGCGGAACTGGCGGCCGCTGACGATGCTGGTGTTCGTGGCGATCGTGGTGAACAACTACATCCTGGCGCCCTACCTGCAGGCGATCTTCTCCTGGTCGGTCTCGCTAGATACGCCGCCGGACCTGTGGGCGCTGATCAAGCTGGGTCTGGGCGGCTATGTGATGGGACGGTCCGCCGAGAAGTGCATCCAGGCTTGGAAAAGCTGATGAGGTTGAGACGGCTCAGGATAGGCCGCCGGAACTACAGCGTCATCCACCAACATCTACCCGGTGACTACGGGCGGGTGAACCTCGCCAAAGGCATCATCCGCATAGATGATCCCCAGCCCCCATTCGTGGTGGTGGATACGACTCTGCACGAGATACTTCATGCCATCTGGGCGGATCGCAGGCTGCCGGACCGCGCCGGCGAAGAGCGTGCAGTCACAGCTCTGGCGCAGGGACTCGCGGCAGTGTTCCGCGACAATCCGGGCATGCTCATCTATATGGAACGCCTGCTGAAGCAGGCCCGCTAAGGGGCAGCGAGTTTGAGCGCCGCCATCTCATGGGCGGCGGTGGCGGCATCCACGGGCGCGATGCTGGCATCCCCCTTCGCCTGGTCTCCCAGGAAATACACCATGAAGTAATAGGTCTGCCCCGCCTTGAAGGTGGTGGCATAGGGGAGGCTGCCGGCGCCGGGACCGACCGCTTTGAGGCTGCGGGCGCCGGGGTCGGCGTAGTAGTTGAGGTAGGTGCCGCTCCGCAGGCCACCGACGCTGCGGCCTGAGTCATATATAGAGAGGACGGCGGGGCCCAAGGGGATGGCGCGGCGGTAGAGATGCACGTAGGCCTTGCCGGCAGGGATGGCAGGGGCGGTGGTGGCTGGAGGGGCCGGGCTCGGTGCGGGCATGGGAGCCTGGGTGGCACAGGCGCCGAGGAGCAGGAGCAAAGGGAGCCAGAGTCTGCGCACGTGTATTTCCTGAAAGTGACGCCCGGCGGCAGTGTGCCGCCGAAGACTTCAGGAAAACGGGGCGTGGTTCACAGAACGCGGGCAGGGCGGCGGGACGCCGCCCTGCCCGACGGGTCAGCCGGTCTTCACCAGCAGGGCCTTGGCGAGATGGCCGTGCACCCAGCCCATGCCGCGGGCAGTGTGCATGAGGAGCGTGAACAGGAGTATGCCGATGACGGTGAAGATGGGCGTGACTATCCAGGGCACGCCGAGGATGTTGATGCCGTCGATGTCGAACCAGATATCGCGGTTCCAGCCCCATTCGAGCGGCGCGAAGATGAGGCTAAGGGCGCTGCTGCCCAGGGAGACGAAGATGACGAAGTCCACGATGCCGAGGGGCAGCTTGAGGACCATGTAGAACAGGGTGCTCCAGGTGCGGGGGTCGGTGAAGACTTCCTTGACACGCTCCATGAGCGGGCGGGACTTGCCTTCGCCCGGATGCACCGGCCGGCGCGGCATGCGCACACCGAGCAGCACTTCCACGATGCGGCCTTCCACCAGGGACAGCAGGCGGGTGCTGCTGAGGAACAGGAGACAGAAGGGCAGGCCGATGATGAGCACCATGAGCCCGAGGGAGAGCGCAGTGCCGGTGACGGCCCAGACAAAATAGAAGATGCCGGTGACGAATGCCAGCAGCATGAACAGCAACGAGGTATAGGCGCGCGGGTCGGCGTAGACGTTGAAGAAGCGGCCTATCGCGGAGTTGCGCTTCTTGGGTCGCGGCGTGCGGAGCGCAAGCTGCACCTTGGCTTCGGTGTTGCGATAAGCCTCCGCCACCTCTTCCGGCGCGCCGTAGGTGGTGGCGATGGCGGCGAGGACCTGCTCTTCGGTGCGGTCCGGGTGGGCGTGCAGCTCACCACGCAGGTATTCCTCGGCGTCGTACAGGGCGTCCTGTATGAGCGCGGGATCGGCGCCGGTGAGTTCAGCACGCAGCTGGTCCAGATACTCCTGGATGGAGCGGGGCACGGGGTTGCTCATGGCTTGGATCCCTTGAGGATGGAGTCGACGAAATCCCGGGTGGTATCCCAGGCGTTCTTCCACTGGGCGAGCACGGTCTGGCCCGCTTCGGTGATCTGGTAGTAGCGGCGCGGCGGTCCGGAGATGGAGGGCTCGACCTTGCTGTCGAGGAGGCCGGCGGCGCAGAGGGAGCGGAGCACCGGGTAGAGGGTGCCCTGCTTCATGATGGTGGTGCCGGTGCCTTCGTGTTCGAGCTGCTTGGCTATCTGGTAGCCGTAGAGGGGCTCGCGGGCGCCGGCCATTATGGAGAGCAGGACGAGGGAGACGATGCCGCCGTTAAGTTCCTTCTGGAACTTGCGCTGCTGACCTTGGAGGGCCTCGTCTTCGGGTTCTGTTGACACTGTGTACTGCTCAATACTATCGATTTGATAATACTGTAGACTACACAATAGTAGATTGCAAGACCTATTTTGGGGTGACTTTACGGACCCCCGGCCAACCGTAGACCCGGAGGTCTATGCGCCCACGCAGACTGAAATGGACCCCCTCTGCCTCCAAAAGGCGCCTTTGGCGCATCTCTCCATCCCCGCCTTTCCTGAGACTGATCTCCCCCTTGTGGTTCACCACCCGCTGCCAGGGCACCGTGGAGCCGGCATGCAGCGCGGCCATGGCATAGCCCACCACCCGCGGGCCCGGCGCCTTGGCGAGCTTGGCGATGCGGCCATAGGTGCTGACCCGTCCCTTGGGTATCTTGCGGACGGAGGCATAGATGCGGGTGTAGAGGGAGTCCTGCGACTCAGGGCTTCTGGGGCTCATCCGTCTCGTCACAGAGGATGTAGTCGCGCTTGTCTTCTTCGGTGACGAGCGCGCAGCCGAAGTGCGCCGGGTCCAGGGGTCGATAGATCTCGCGGGGTGTGTAGGGCGCGGGCACATTCTGCGGCTGGACTTGGCTCTGACGCATGAGCTGGAGGTTTAACCAATCTTGATGCAGGCGGTCATCCTGCAGTTGCATGCGGCAACTGATATAGCGGTCTTGGGGGAATTTCCAGCCCTTATCCATACAACTGCGGTCGTCCTGGAGCGCGGTCTGGAGCAGGCGCGCGTGTTCGCGGGCCTCATAGCTCGCGCAGCCACTCAGGGCCAGCAAGAGAAAGATGGTGATCATCTGCCGCATGCGGATACCTTAACCCCTTGGGGTGCGAGGGGGTAGTGGCGGTGCACCGGAACGAGCGGGGCGCGTTTCTTGCCATAACATCCAGTGCACCCGCCCTAAGCGGGTTCCAGTCACGTAACATAGCTATATAGAGGACGCCGGCCCCGCGGCCGGCGCGGTCAAACAGGGAGAATCCGCATGAAATCCGCAAGATATGTCGTGGGTCTCGGGGCCTTGGTCCTGATGGCCAGCCTGCTCACCGCCTGCTCCAGTAACAAGCTGGAAGGCGACCTCGGGATCAAGGGCGCCCCGGACTGGGTCAACAAGGGCACCCAGGAGGTGGATGACAAGGGCGGCCACCTGCTCCACGGCGTGGGCATGGCCCCCGCGATGCCGGACCTCTCGCTGCAGACCTCCACGGCCGATGACCGGGCCCGCGCGGAGGTGGCGCGAGTGCTGAACTCCTTCATGCATGTGGTCTCGCAGAACTACAGCGCGGCCGCCGGCACCGGCAAGGACCAGCAGGTGGACCAGTCCACCTCGCGCCAGATCCAGAGCATCACCGACCAGAACCTGAGCGGCGTGCGCATCCTGACGCATTGGCCCAACCCCAAGGACGGCAGCCTGTGGGCGATCGCCGAACTCGACCTCAACCAGGTGAAGGCCTCCGTGGCCAACGCCAAGGACATGAACGCCGGCTTCCGCGATTACTTCAGCGCGCACGCCGACAACATCTTCGACAGCATGCCCAAGGGAGACCATTGATGAAGACCCTGAAACTCCTCGGCGCCGGTGCCGCGACCCTGTTTTTGCTCGCGGGCTGCTCCAGCATGCCCAAGGTCGAGCGCATCTCGCCGGATCAGGTGACTGACGTGAGCGGCTTCTGGAACGATACGGATGCGAACCTCACCGCGCAGCAGATGATAGGCCAGATGCTGGGCGAGCCGTGGCTCGCCAACTTCCAGGGCGCCAACGCCGGCAAGCAACCGACGGTGATCGTGGGCCAGATCACCAACCTGAGCTCCGAGCACATCAGCACCTCGACCTTCATCGACGACATCCAGCGCGACCTGATCAACTCCGGCAAGGTGCAGTTCGTGGCCAGCCAGGACCAGCGCGGCGCGGTGCGTAAGGAACGCAAGGACCAGGACCTGAACGCCACCAGCACGACCCAGAGCGCCATGGGCCAGGAGATCGGCGCCGACTACATGATGCAGGGCACCATCAACACCATCATCGATGCGGCCGGCGACTATCAGGTCAAGTACTACCAGGTGGACCTGCGGCTCATCAACATGCACAACAACGTGATCGCGTGGGTGGGACAGCAGAAGATCAAGAAGACGGTCAAGAACGGCAGCGTCCGTCCCTGACCGGAGCCTGATCCATGCCGGCGTCCCTGAACGCCGCCGGCCGCTGGCGAGCGGCATGGCGCAGCCGTACGCGCCCGTGGTTCGCCGCCGCGGCGCTGCTCATGCTCGGCGGCTGCTCGCTGGCCTACATGGATGTGATGCAGCAGGTGGACAAGGACCTGGCATCGCAGCAGCCACAGGCGGCGCTCAAGGCCCTGGACAAGCTGTCCGGTGGCAAGGACCAGACGCTGTATCTGCTCAACAAGGCGATGGTGCTGCGCATGACGGGCGACTACGCCGCCAGCGCCCAGGTCTTTGAGCAGGCGAAACCGCTGATGCAGTATCTCGAGGCGGCGAGCGTCACCGAGAATGCGGCGGCGTTCACCTTCACGGAGAACCTGCGCGCCTATGAGGCACCACTGTACGAGCGACTGCTGGTGCATGTGTACCAGGGCCTGAACTACCTGCAGCTCGGGCAGCCGGATTCGGCGCGGGTGGAAGCGGCGCAGATGGATGACCTGCTGAAGCGCCTCTATCCCGGTGCCGATGCGGCCCCGAACGGCGGCGATGCCTTCCCGCGCTATTTCTCCGGCCTGATCTACGAGGACATGGGCGAATACAGCGATGCCATGATCGCCTACCGCCAGGCCTACAAGTCCTACAAGGCCCAGGGCGCCTCGGACGAATCCATCCCTGAGGACCTGAAGGCGAGCTTGTGCCGTTTCTCGGAGTTCCTTGGACTCTCCGACGAACTCGCCGATTATAAGAAGCGCTTCGGCATAGAGCATTGGGCGCCGGTGGACAAGCAGGCCGAGCAGGGTCAATTGGTGTTCGTGTTCAGCGACGGCATGGCCCCTGTGAAGGTGGCGCAGTCCAGTCTGCTGCCGGACCCCTTCAACGGCCACTATTACAGCGTCTCGCTGCCGGTATTGCGCCGCCGCATACCGGGCTATGCTGGCGCCACCGTCTTGGTGGGGGGAGAGCAGGCGGAGACGGAGCGGGTGGCGAGCATCGCCGCGGACGCTTCGCAGCAGATGGCAGCTGACCGGCCGAAGCTGATCGCCGCGGAACTCTCGCGCAACGTGACGCGTGCCGTTGCCGCCAACCAGGCCGACAAGAAGGCCCAGGGCCTGGGCAGCCTGATGAGCCTGGTGGCTTCCGCCGTGGACCAGGCGGACACCCGTATATGGGGTACGCTACCGGACAACATCCAGCTTGCGCGCCTGCGACTCCCGCCGGGGACCTACGACCTGACGGTGCAACTGAAGGGCGGACGCAACGTCACGCGGACCTTGAAGGGCGTGACCATCCAGGCGGGCCAGATGACTTTCGCTTCCCTGCAATGGACCTCACTAAACTGACGAGGGTACGGCCATGAAGACACAACTGCGGATCATCTTGATAGCGGCGACGCTGTTGCTGCTCACCGCATGCAGCGCCAAACCCGGTGATGGACGCCCCGACTGGGTACTGGGGAACAGCGCCAAGTACCCGGCTTCCTCCTATCTCACGGGCCACGGCCAGGCGAGCACGCAGGCGCAGGCGAACGACTTCGCCCGTGGAGAACTCGCCAAGGTCTTCTCGGTGAGCGTGAATGAGCAGTCCAAGGATGCTTCGTCCTATTCCCAGACCAACGCTGGCGGCAGCGCGGTGATGCAGAACACGCTGGACGTGAGCCGCAACATCAACACCCGCACGGACCAAGTGTTGACCGGAGTGGAGATCTCCGAGACCTGGCTGGACCCCAAGACTCAGCAGTATTACGCGCTGGCGACCCTCTCGCGCACGAAGGCTTCCGCGGCCCTGCGCCAGCAGATCGGTGACCTGGATGCGAGCACCACGGCCTACCTCAACCAGGCGCAGAACAGCGACGATCTCTTCGACAAGATCACGGCGGCCGGCGGGGCGGTGACCGCGCAGCAGACACGCGCGGCGCTGCAGAAAGAGCTGCAGGTGGTGGACATGACCGGTACTGGTGTGCCGTCTTCATGGGCGCTCGGCAAGCTGCAGGCGGACCGTGCGGCGCTGCTCAAGCAGCTGCAGATCAGCGTGGCGGCAGATGGGCGCGACGCACCGGCGGTGAAGAAGATCCTGGCCGGCGCCCTGGCGGATTCCGGTTTCACGGTCGCTGATGGGGCGCCTTACACCATGACCGCGGTGCTGGACTATGCGGATCTCAAACCTCAGGGTGGCTGGTACTGGATCAGCGGCACCTTGCAGGTGACTCTGGATGGCGCCAATCGCGCCCACGGCGTGCGCCGTTGGGATCTCAAGGTATCGGGCACCGATCCACAGCTCGCCAAGCAGCGCTTGATGGACCAGGTAGCGCAGTACCTGCAGAGCGATATCCAGGGCACGGTGCTTGGCTTCGCCAGCGGTAAGAGCGCGCCCTAAGCGCGCTCAGACTGGCGAGTTTTTATCCAGACACGCCCGCGGCCATCGCGGGCGTCGTCTTTTCTGAAGCCCTTTGTGCACGAAGCATAAGCGTCTATACTCCCTGTGGGTTTTTAAACCCATGAAATCAGCCGTGCACGCTCGAGGCGCGCGCTTCTTCCAGGAAGCCGCGGAAGGGACCCCGTTGAGTAACAAGCGAGACTCGGACCGGCGCCCCGCGGCGCCGACGGAATCCTTGAAGTTGGTGTTCGTGTGCGACGCCTCCGGTGCCACGAGCTTCTGGCAGCATCCCATCAGCGGCACCCGCACCCGCAGCGGTGGCGACCTGTCGCAGCGTTTCATCGCCGAAGACCGGGAGCGCGTGCGTGCGGCGGTCGCTGTGGCCTGTGAGGAAGGGCAGAGCAGCTTCGTGGCGACCCTGCAGACGGGCCCGGATGCCGGCAAGCTTGCCGAATTGCGCATCGAGCGCATCCAGTCCGGCGCGAAACCGCTGCTCTTGGGCTTCGCCCATACCCACAGCATCCAGGGACATCCGCGTTCGGCTTCTGCGCTGCGGGAGAGCGAGCAGCGGCTGCGCCTCATATCCAGTGTCGCCACCGACGTGATGTGGGATCTGAACCTCGCGACCGGCAAGTCCTGGCACAGTGAAGGCGCCAGCGCGGTGTTCGGCTATCCCCAGGACGAGACACTGAGCGTCGCGGAATGGTGGATCCAGAACGTGCATCCGGATGACCGTCGCCGGGTGGAGGGCAGCCTGCACGATTATCTGGAGAAAGGCGCTGGGCTATGGGAGGAACGCTATCGCATGCGCCGCCCGGACGGCAGTTATGCCCACGTGCAGGACCGTGGACAGGCGGTGCGGGATGCCGCGGGCAAGGCGCAGAGGATGGTGGGCGCCATGGTCGACGTCAGCGCTCGGGTGCAGGCGGAAAAGCGCCTGCGGCTGGCCCATGAGGCGCTGGAGAACATCGCCGAGGGTCTCTTGATCCTGGACCAGGACATGCGGGTGATCTCGGCTAATCACGCCTATTGCAGCCTCACGGGCTATAGCCCGGCCGTGCTGACGGGCGAGGTGCCCCATTGTCTGAGGCCCGAGAGCCTGGATGCGGTGCTCTACAAGGAGATACTGCGGACCGTTGACAGCGAAGGCCACTGGCGCGGCGAAGTCACGGACCGCCACAGCGACGGGACCACGTTCCCGGAACTCCTGAGCCTGAGCAAGGTGCGCGAAAGCCATGGACATCCCGGGCACTACGTGGCGGTAGTCACGGACATGACCCAATTGCACAAGTACGAGGATCGCATGGCGTTCCTCGCAAGCCACGACACCTTGAGCGGGTTGCCCAACCGTTTCATGCTGATGCGACGCCTGACGCGGGCGGTGGAGCACGCGGGACAGGACGGCCGGCTGACGGCGCTCCTGTATCTCGACATCGACAACTTCGCGCTGGTGAACCGCTCTTTCGGCACGGCCATCGGCGACGAGGTGCTGCGCAAGCTGGCGCGGCGCCTGGAAGAGACGGTGGCGGGCTGGGGCGAGGCCTTCCACCTCGGCAGTGACGGCTTCGGCGTGCTATTGACCCAGATCGCTTCCGAGAACGAAGCGCAGGACATGGCGCGTAATATCTTGGCCAGCCTAGAGGCCCCGCTGGAGAGCCAGGGGCAGAACCTCTCGCTCTCGGCGAGCATCGGTATCGCCACCGTCCCGCCGGACATGGATGCGCAGACGCTGTTCCGGCACGCGGGCCATGCGATGCATGCGGCGATGCGGCGTGGCGCCGGCAGCATCGAGAGTTTCGCTGGCGTCGAGAGCGATGCGGCCGAATCGCTGCGGCTCACCACCGGCTTGCGGCACGCGGTGGAGCACGGCGAACTCTTCCTCCACTACCAGCCTTACTTCGACCTCTACACGGGCCGCATCAGCGGTGCCGAGGCGCTGTTGCGCTGGAACCATCCGGAACTGGGACTGATCCCGCCATCGCGGTTCATCCCCATGGCGGAGGAGACCGGCCACATCGTGCGTCTCGGTGAATGGGTGCTGCGCAGCGCCTGCCTGCAGATGCGGGCATGGCAGGATGCAGGACTCCAGGACATGCACATGGCGGTCAACCTGTCCGCCCGGCAGCTGCGCCAGCCGGATTTCCTGGACCGGTTGGTGGCGGTGCTCAATGAGACGGGCCTGTTGCCGGGCAGCCTGGTCCTGGAACTGACCGAGAGCAGCATGATGGAGAACCCGGAACGGGCCCGCGAGGTGCTCTCAGCCCTGCATGATCTCGGCGTGGGCATCGCCATCGATGACTTCGGCACGGGCTATTCCTCCCTGAACTACCTGCGCCAATACCGCGTGGACTACCTCAAAGTGGACCGCGCGTTCGTCAGCAATCTGCCCCACGACGAGCACCAACAGGCCATCGTGCGCGCGATCATAGCCATGGCCAAGAGCCTCGGCATCCAGGTGATCGCCGAAGGGGTGGAGACCGCCGCGCAATGGGAATACCTCAAGACCCTGGAATGCGAGCAGGGCCAGGGATTCCTGTTCGCGCATCCCCAGACGGCGGCGCACATCGAGGCCTTGTTGCGCAGCGGGGCGCCGCTGTTCACCGGACCATCATGAAAAAAGGCCGGCCCGCTTGCGCGGGCCGGCCTGCTTCGAAGGAACGAGAATGCCGGTCAGTGCAACACGACAGCGATGCCATCGGCTGACAGATCGTCAGTGGTGGTGCTGAACCCACCGGTCGCGAATACTCCACGTACCTTGGCTCCGCCGGCCATATCCCCCTGTAAGGCGGATATGAAGCGGCTGAAGCTGAAATAGGTCTTCACGACGCCGCCCTGCAGGATGGCGTATGTCCCCACGGCCTTGCCCTTGATGACCGGGGAATTGGGCAGGCTGTTGAGATCCGTCACTAGCCCGCCCTGGCGCAGCCGATGCAGGAACGGCGAACTGGCGAGGTTGAGAGCAAGGCCGCCCGTATCCAGGCTGGTGAAGGCATCGGCGGTGCCGCTACCGAGCCAGGTCGTGGTGACCAGCGCATCGACGTTCTCGTAGTCCGTGAGCGTCTGGGCCTCGAAATCAGGCTGCGCGGAGCCGAACGGCGTAACGAAGCCCTCGATGCGGACCGGATCGTTGAGGCTCACTCCCTCGCTGAGGCAGCTGCAAGGCAACTCTACTTGATAGTTCGAGTGGTCGCTGCCGGTACCACCGAAGTGGAATTCACCGATGGTATGTCCCTCGATGGCTTGCACATCGAGCGTGACCGAAGCATTGGTGCCTGCAGTATCGATGATGAGAACGCTGCCGTCGACTCGGGTGAACTCGAGCAGCGCGAACCCGCCGGTGGCATCCAGGGTGGTGCTACCCGTAAGGTTGCCGAACACGAGCAGGTGCTGGCCAACCGAGATGTCGCCATCAGCGAGATGGGTGCTGAGCTTGTCTATCTCCCGCACAGTGGTGCCGCTGCCGACATCCACGGTGAGCGCATCATGGAACCCGATGCTCGCACCGGTACGATACAGTGTCGCGCCACGCAGAGTGAGCGTGTTGCCGCTACGCGCTGTCACGACGCCTTCCGCCGCATCCAGCGTGCCCCCGGCGACGCTGGAACCGGCCATCACCTGGTCGGCGACGAAGCGATGGGTGCTGAAGTCGAACGAACCCTGGGCGAGCACGGCGGTATCCGACCCCGCGAGTTTCAAGGCGGTCAGGCCCGTGCTGCCGGTGTAGATCTTCTGGTCGATGATGAAGGTCGTGGCGGCCGTGGTATGTACCGGTACCTTGCCGTAGTCATCCGAGTTCGCACGGAAAGGGCGCAGGCCCAAGGTGAAGGCCTTGCCCGTGATATCTACGCTGCTGAGCGGACCACGCACGAGCTGCTCTTTCCCGTCCGCATCATCCACCCGGGCGATGAGGAACGGCTGCACCGTGACGGTCTGCTTGCCATTGTTGACGGTGTTGGAGGAATCGAGATTGAAATCGATGCCCAGTGTATGGGGGACACCCTTGACCGCGCCGAACGGGTGATTCGTATCGAAATTGACGGTGACGTCGAGCGTGGTGATCGCCGCGCCGCCGGCATCGACCGGCTTGAGCTTGACGGCATCGCCGTTGGTGTCCTGGTCCTCGATATCCGCATTGCGGTAATCCAGGGTGATGACGCCGCTCTGGTAGTCACCGACCGGTATCGCGTTGAGGGTGAGGAACTCGCTCAGGTCGGTGTACTGGGCGAAGTCCACGGTGGCGGATTTTGGCAACACGCTGACGACCGCCCCGTCACGACGGGTGAGGGTGATCTTGGTGACGCCGACGGTGTAGGTCAGGAAGTCGCCAGCCGCATCCGTGAGGCTGACGAAGGCACAACCGCCGTCATCATTGGTGGTGGGCTTGTCGCAATCGGTATTGGTGATGGGCGGGGGTGTGCCGGTACCTCCACCACCATTGCCGTTGCCGCCAGTACCCGCGATAGCGGAAGAGGAGCCGGAACCGCAGGCTGCGAGTCCCAGCAGCGAAGCGAGCGCCGCTGCCAGCAGCGCCCGGGAAGACATGCTTTGGAAAGACATCGGAGAATCCCTTCTTTATAAATGAGGCGTGTGCATACTCGCCCGCCACCATGCCGGGGTCTGTGAGGCTCGCCGCAGTTTTTGCAGGCATGTATGTGTAACTAGGGGAATCACCCGAGAAAATACGGTGCTGGTATAGTGTTTTTAAGTTAACTAATATCGTCTTTCAGGGGTCAGCGTGTTTTCCGGCCAGGGCTGGCCGAATCGAAAGGGTGGGTTCCTGCGAACCTGATTTTACGCAACGCGTGGAGAGACTCCGAGCGTGCCGATCACCACTGCGGTCTGTCCCGAGATACACAACGAGGAGGTCGCGCGGCAAGTCAAAGCCGAGCAGACGAACCTCTTGTACCGTTTCGGCTGGGCGGCTGATTGGCCCAGTGCCGCTGCTGCCGCAGTGTTCTTCTGGGTGTTCTGGGGTGAGGCGGGGGGTACCTTATGTGCGTGCTGCGCCTTCGCGCTGGGCTTGTGCGCTCTGTCGCGCATCGCATTGGGGATCCTATTCCGCCGTCGTAGCATCGGTGTGGAACGGGCTCTGCCCTGGCAGCGCGCTTACTTGGCGCTCACGCTCCTGCTTGCCGCTGCCTGGGGTGCATTGGGTGCCAGCCTGCTGCTCCCGGGAGATTGGTCCGGCGCCGCGTTGCCGGTGCTGCTCATGGCAAGTGTCGCCGCGCTCGCGTTGCCACTGCTCAGCGCCAGCACGCTTTACTATTTCCCTTTCCTCGCGTTGGTGCTCGCACCTTCTGCCCTGCGGCTGCTGTTCGCGGCCGATCGCAGTGCGCTGCTGATACTGGTGCTGTCGGTATTTGCAGCCGCGCTCATGGCGGCCATCGCGCGGATCGCCAACGACAGGCTGATGGAGGGCCTAAACCTCCGCTTCTCATACGCCAGCATCGTGGAGGAACTCACCGGCCAGGTCTCGGAACGCACCCGCGTGGAGACCAAGCTCCGCGAAGGCGAGGAACGCATGCGGCGCCAGAGTCAGTCGCTGCTGGAACTGGCGCGGGAATCGACCATATCCGGTGGCGACCTCAAGGGCGCGCTCACGGTGATCAGCGAGAAGGCCGCGCAGGCGATGAATTGTCGGCGCATCGGCGTATGGTTCCTGGATGAGGCAGGCTCCACTTTGCGGTGTGTCCATGTCTATCACAACGGGAAGCACAGCAATGGAGGCAACGAGACCATCGACAAGCGGCGTAGCCCGACGCTGTTCCATTCCATCCAGGAGACCCGCACCTACGCGGTGAGCGATGTCGCATCGGACGCGCGCATAAGTGAGCTGCGCCAGGAATACCTGAAGCCCAATGGCATCACCGCGCTGCTGGTGGCGCCGTTCCGCCAAGGCCACAAGGTGCGTGGCATCATCACACACGAATACCAGGGCGGGGTGCGGGACTGGACCCGCGACGAAGCGAGCTTCGCGAGTTCGCTGGCGGACTTCGTCTCGCTCGGCATAACCTCCAACGACCGCCGGACAGCGGAGGACAAGCTGCGCGAGATGGCGAACTACGACCGGCTCACGGGCCTGCCAAACCGTTCGCTGTTCCTGGACCGGCTGTCCCAGGCGCTGGCGAAGGCACGCCGAGCCCGCCAGCGCACGGCTCTCCTGTTCATCGACGTGGATCGTTTCAAGAGCATCAACGACTCCCTGGGCCATCATGCCGGCGACCTGGTGCTTCGTTCGATCGCCAAGCGGCTCCTGACCTGCGTGCGGTCTTCGGATACGGTGGCTCGTCTCGGCGGCGATGAATTCACGGTGATCCTGGAGAATTGCCAGGATGCGGAATATATAACGATGGTCTGTGAGCGGATCCTGGCTTCCGTGGTGGAGCCCATCTCTCTCGGCCAGACGGATGTGAATCTGACCTGCAGCATCGGCATCAGCCTTTTCCCGGGTGATGGCGAGGACGGGGACATGTTGCTGCAGAACGCAGACAGCGCCATGTATAAGGCCAAGGAGCGCGGCCGCAACAACTACCAGTTCTTCACTCAGGACATGCATGCCCGCGCCATGCTGCATCTGTCGCGGGAGAACGCCCTGCGCAAGGCCCTGCAGCGCACCGAGATGGTGCTGCACTACCAGCCGCAGTTCGACCTGGATAGGGGAGGCATCGTGGGTTTGGAGGCGCTGGTGCGCTGGCATGATCCGGAACTGGGCCTGATCTGGCCCGGCGAGTTCATCCCACTGGCGGAAGAGACGGGACTGATCGTCCCCCTGGGCCAGTGGGTGCTGGAGCAGGCTTGCCGGCGGGCCAAGCAATGGTATGACGCCGCCAAGGGCCGTCCCTTCCACATCGCCGTGAACCTTTCGGTGCGCCAGTTCGGCATGAAGAACCTGGTGGACGTGGTGCGCAACGCCCTGCAGGAGTCAGGCCTGCCGCCGGCCGCCTTGCAGCTGGAGATCACGGAAAGCCTGATCATGCGGGACGTGGAGAACAACATCGGGGTGTTGGAGCAGCTCAAGGTGCTGGGAGTACGCATCGCCCTGGACGACTTCGGCACCGGGCATTCTTCGCTGCTGTATCTCAAACGGTTGCCGGTGGATGTGCTCAAGATCGACCGGGAGTTCGTGGATGTCATCCACAAGAGCCAATATGACGCCGCCATCGCCCGCACCGTCATCGCCCTGGGGGAGAGCCTCAAACTGGCGGTCATCGCCGAGGGGGTCGAGACCGTGGCCCAGATGCAGAGCCTGCATGCCCAGGGCTGCCACCTCATGCAGGGCTACCTCTTCAGCCCACCCCTGACGGAGGAGGATTGTGACCATCTGCTCCGGGGAATCTTGGATCTCGCGATATAGTTCGCCCACGAAGTAAATTATTACACTGGATTTCTCATCCTTACATGACATAATGTCTTAGACATTATGTGCTCAAGCTTGCTGGGAGGCGGCCTGAGCATGGGGCACACTAACGCTTCAGGGGTTGGAAGCGTGGCGGCAGAGCAGCCAGTTCAAAAATTCATGTCCTTCGACCAGCATGTGCAGCTGGCTAGGGTCAATGCGCTCCGTAAATTCGGTCGTTGGACCGACGTGGCCGTGATCTGTGCCGCGGTGGTGGCGGCGGTCATCTCTTGGGCGGAGATAAACCATTTCGCGATGCTTGCCTGGCTCGCCTGCATGGTGCTGGTCAGCGGCATCCGCATCTGGCTGAGCTGGCGCACCGACACCGACATCGACTCCATCACCAGCGCCACCCATTGGCAGAAACTCTTCCTCGTGCTCACCGTGCTCTTGGGGTTGGCCTGGGGCAGCGCCGGTTGGATGATGTTCCAGGCGGGATCCCTGCAGCACCAGGCGACGCTGCTCGTGCTGCTGGTGGCTATGGGCGCGCTGCCGGCGACCATGCTCGCAGGCAACGTCTACTTCTACGCCGCCTATCTCACGGTCCTGTTCCTGCCCATCGATGTCCGCCTCGCACTGGAGCCTGGTTACGCGGGATTGGTGGTGGTGGCGGTGTCCGCGGTGGTGATGGTGACCCTGTGCCTGGTGGCCCGGACCCAGCAGGGAGAGATTGCGGATCGCCTGCGCATCAAACTCTCCTATGAAGGGGTGGCGGAGGAACTGGACAACGAGGTCAACCAGCGCACGCGCTTAGAGACGCGGCTCAAGCGGGAGGAAGAGAAGACCCGCTACAAGGATTCCCAGCTCTATGAGCTGACCCGCGATCCCAGCATCTCCACCGGCGACCTGCGCGCTGCCTTCGAAGTCATCAGCTCCCGCTCCACCCAGGCGACCCAGTGCGAGCGCATCAGCATCTGGCTGATGAACTCCATCGGTACCGCCATGCGGTGCGTGCACATATACGAGCGCGGCGAGCATTCCACCCAGTCGCGGGCCAACATCGAGAAGGATGAGTGCGCGCAGCTGTTCGAGGACCTGCAGCAGAGCCGCGCGGTGCCGGTGCCCGATCTGCAACGTGATGCGGGCCTGGCCAAGGTCTGGCACCACTATTTCAAGCCGGCCAACGTCAGTTCGGTATTGTTCGTGCCGTTCCGCCACGGCTACAAGGTCCGCGGCGTGGTGTTCCACGAGTGGGTGGGGGGCGTGCGACCCTGGACCGCCGAGGAGATCAACTACGCCAGCGCGCTCGCCGACTTCATGGCGCTCGCCCTCTCCGCCGCTGACCGCAAGCAGGCGGAGGAGGAGATGCGTCGGCTCGCCAACTACGATCACCTCACGGGCCTTCCCAACCGGACCCTGTTCTTGGATCGCATGGAACAGTCACTCGCGCGGGCACGCCGATCACGCAAGCCCATGGCGCTCCTGTTCATCGATGTGGACCGCTTCAAGAGCGTGAACGACTCGCTGGGCCACAACGTCGGCGACCAGCTGCTCTACCAGATCGGCCAGCGTTTGCTCGAGTGCGTGCGCACGTCGGATACGGTGGCGCGGCTCGGCGGCGATGAGTTCACGGTGATCATCGAGGACTGCATCGAACCCCAGGCGGTGACCTTGACCTGCGAGCGGATACTGGCCTCCTTGTCGGAATCCATGTTGCTGGAGGGTACCGAGGTGAACCTCGGCGCCAGCATCGGCGTGAGCATGTACCCGAGCGACGGCACCACGGTGCAGGCGCTGCTGCAGAATGCCGACAGCGCCATGTACAAGGCCAAGGATCGCGGCCGCAACAACTATCAGTTCTTCACCCAGGACATGCATGCCAAGGCGATGCAGCGGCTCTCGAGCGAGAACGCCCTGCGTCGCGCCCTCAAGAACAACGAGATGGTGCTGCACTACCAGCCGCAGTTCGACATCAAGGAAGGCGGCATCGTAGGCGTGGAAGCGTTGGTGCGCTGGCAGGATCCCGACATCGGTCTGGTGCCGCCCGGTGAGTTCATCCAGCTCGCGGAAGAGACCGGGCTCATCGTCCCCCTCGGCCAATGGGTGCTGGAGGAGGCCTGCCGTCAGGTGGGTCAGTGGTACAAGTCCTCCCGCGCCAAGCGCCTGCACGTGGCGGTGAATCTCTCGGTGCGCCAGTTCACCATGCAGAACCTTAAGCGCGTGGTCGAGGATGCACTCATGACCTCGGGCCTGCCGCCTTCGGCGCTGCAGTTCGAGATCACCGAGAGCCTGATCATGCAGGACGTGAAAGCCAGCATCCGCATCCTGGAGGACCTGAAGTCCCTGGGCGTGCGGATCGCCCTCGACGACTTCGGCACCGGCCACTCCTCGCTCATGTACATCAAGCACTTGCCGGTGGACATCATCAAGATCGACCGGGCCTTCGTGCAGGGTATCGCCGTCAACGAATACGATGCGGCCATCGCACGAGTGATCCTGACGCTGGCGGACCGCTTGAAATTCCGAGTCATCGCCGAAGGCGTGGAGACGGTGGAGCAGATGCAGCAGCTGATGGCGGAAGGTTGCCATCTGATGCAGGGCTTCCTGTTCAGCCCGCCCCTGCCGGCGGACCAGTGCGACCGTCTGCTCCGCGGTGCGCCGGATCTCGAGATATAAAAAAATCGGCCCCGTTCCCGGAGCCGATCCAGTCAGTCCGTATTGCCTAAGGGCTCAGCCTTTCCGCATCTCGCCGAACTCATCCACATCGATGGCATCCCGTACCACCGCATGGGTGTCCCGCAGCAGTTGCGCTTCGCGGGCATCCAGCACGCCTTTGGCGGCGGCTTCGTCCACCAGCTTCAGGTAGTTCGCCGGGGCGAGGCGCTTCTTAAGGCCCGCCTGCAGCTTATCTTCCACCGGTTCCGAGGCGAGCGTCTGCTTCAGTGCATGCTCCATGCGGCCCACCGGGTCCTTGGGATCGGTGGAGGTGAAGGCATTGCGAGTCAGGCGATCGCGGGCATCGGATGGTTGCAGCAACAGGTCCGCGGCCTTGTGGCCCAATTTGTCGCTGGGCGGGGCATAGGGTCTGCCGCAGGGCAAGGTCACGAAGCGCATGAGCTTGCTCATGGACTGCGAGGGGAAGTTGCGCAGCAGTCCTTCGAGTGCCTGCTGCATCGCGTACAACGAGTCCTGGCAAGCCCATTCGACGAGCGGCAGGTCCGCTTCCGGTCGGCCCTGGTCTTCATATTGCTTCAGCACCGCCGAGACCATGTAGAGATGGCTCAGGATATCGCCGTAGCGGGCCGAGAGCTTCTCCTTGCGTTTCATCTCGCCGCCAAGCATCAGGAGACCCACATCCGCGGTGAAGGTGAACGCGGCGCTCATGCGCGAGAGCTGGCGGAAGTAGCGTCGTGTGGTCCCGGTGCGGGGCGCGGAGATGAACAGTGCGCCGGTGAACCCCAGGAACAGGGAGCGGGCGGCATTGCTGATGGTGAAGCCGATGTGGGCGAACAACGCCCTATCGAAGTCCACTGCGGCCTTGGCATGGTCTGGGCTCGAGGCTGCTTCCATCTCCTTCAGCAGGTAAGGATGGGCGCGGATGGCACCCTGGCCGAAGATGATCATGCTACGGGTGAGGATGTTGGCGCCTTCCACGGTGATGCTCACAGGCACCGCCTGGTAACCGCGGGCCAGGTAGTTGCGGGGGCCCATCATGACGCCGCGGCCGCCGTGGATATCCATGGCGTCCGCCAGTACCAGGCGCATGCCCTCGGTGCAATGGAACTTGAGGATGGCGGAGAGCACCGAGGGCTTCTCGCCCCGGTCGAGGGCGCCCGCCGTCAGGCGCCGCGCAGCTTCCATGCGATAGGTATAGCCGGCGATACGTGCCAACGCCTCTTCCACGCCCTCGAACCTGCCGATGGACACGCGGAACTGCTTGCGCACGCGCGCGTAAGCGCCGGTGACGCGGCTGGCATGCTTGCCTGCGCCGGTGCCGAGCGCCGGGAGCGAGATGGCCCGGCCCACGGACAGGCAGTTCATGAGCATCATCCAGCCCTTGCCGATGTACTGGGTGCCGCCGATGAGGCAGTCGAAGGGAATGAACACGTCCTTGCCCCGGGTCGGCCCGTTCATGAAAGCTGAGTTCAGCGGGTTGTGGCGCGTGCCGATCTCCACTCCGGGCAAGTTGGTGGGTATCAGGGCCAGGGTGATGCCGAGGTCTATCTTGTCGCCCAGGAGATGGTCCGGGTCGTAGGCCTTGAAGGCCACGCCCAGGATGGTGGCGATGGGAGCGAGGGTGATGTAACGCTTGTCCCAGCTCACACGGAACCCGAGCGTCTCCTTGCCCTGATAGGTGCCCTTGCACACGATGCCCGTGTCCGGCAGTGCGCCCGCATCGGAGCCCACATAGGGGCCAGTCAGGGCGAAGCAGGGGATCTCCTCGGCGCGAGCAAGGCGCGGCAGGTAATAGTCCTTCTGCGCGTCAGTGCCATAGTGCATCAGGAGTTCGCCTGGCCCCAGCGAGTTAGGCACCATCACCGTTACCGCGGCGCTGGTGCTGCGGGTGCCGATCTTCATCACCACGGTGGAGTGAGCGAGGGCGGAGAAGCCGAGGCCGCCATACTGCTTGGGGATGATCATGCCGAAGAATCGGTGCTTGCGGATATGTTCCCAGGCTTCCGGCGTGAGGTCGTTGAGATCGTGGGTGATATGCCAGTCGTCCAGGGACTTGCAGAACTCCTCCACGGGGCCGTCCAGGAACGCCTGTTCCTCGTCGCTGAGGTTAGCGGCGGGCACGGCCAGGAGCTTGTTCCAGTCCGGGCGTCCGGTGAAGAGGTCGGCATCCCACCAGGTGTTGCCGGCATCGATGGCGATGCGCTCGGTCTCCGAGATGGGCGGCAAGACCTTCCTGAACCAGCCGAGCAAGTGATCCGTGATGAGCATGCGCCGGACCGGATAGACGTTCAGCACCACCGCCAGGATGCCGAACATGATCCAGGCCACCACAGGTTGGGAGTGGCAGAGATAACCATCGGCCCCGAGAGCGGCTGCCGCGACCAGGGTCCATGCCCAAAGCGGTGCGGCGAAGTAGGCCAGCGCCCACAGGGCTGCGATGACCACGAGTGCGAAGATGAGTGCCGACATGCTTATCCCTCGATGACGCCGGCGGCCACAGGCCGTCCGGCACGTTGATCAGGTCTTTCCGAATTCGAAGCGCAGTGACAGGTCCACCGCGTGCACGTGTTTGGTGAGCGCGCCGACCGAGATGTAATCCACCCCGGTCTCTGCCACGCGGCGCAGCCCTTCCATGTCTATACCGCCCGAGGCTTCCAGTTTGGCGCGCCCGGCGGTGAGCTTGACCGCCTCGCGCATGCCTGCGAGGTCGAAATTATCCAGGAGCAGGATGTCAGCGCCTGAAGCCAGCGCCTCCCGCACCTGTTCCAGCGTCTCTACTTCCACTTCCACCGGGACTTGCGCTCCGGCTGAGCGGGCGGCCCCCACCGCGGCGGCGATGCCGCCGGCGGCCATGATGTGGTTCTCCTTGATAAGGATACCGTCATACAGGCCCATGCGGTGGTTATTCGCCCCGCCGCAACGCACCGCGTACTTCTGCGCGTTGCGCAAGCCCGGCAGGGTCTTGCGCGTGTCCAGGATGGTGGCGTGGGTCCCCTTCACCGCGTCGGCATAGCGGCGGGCCTCGGAGGCGGTGGCCGAGAGGGTCTGCAGGAAATTGAGGGCGCTGCGTTCGCCGGTGAGGAGTCCACGTGCCGGGCCTTCCAGGCGGCAGAGCACCTGGTCGCGGGTGACTGGGTCACCATCCCGTGCCTGCCAATGGGTAGCTATGGCGTCGTCCACCTGGCGGAACACCTCTTCGAACCAGGCGGTGCCGCAGAGCACCGCCTCCTGACGGGAGATCACCCGTCCCTGGGCACGGGCATCTGCTGGCACGAGAGCCGCGGTGAGGTCGCCCTCGCCGATGTCTTCGGCGAGCGCACGGCTCACCGTGACGGAGATATCCGATGGCAGGGCAGGCAGGGCGGACATGGAGCGCCGGAAGGTTGTAGGGACCCGCCTATTATAAAAGAGAAGCCCGGCTTGCGGCCGGGCTCCTGGTGCGGCGGCAGAGCCCCGTCAGCCGTGGATGAACGGCACGCCGTGGAAGGCCGAGGCCATGCATAGCAGCATCGGGATGGAGAGCATGGTGTTGGTGCGGGAGGCCATGGCCGCGATCTTGCGGGCCTTGGCTTTCTGCGCGTCGTCGGCCGGCGCTATTCCCAGGATCTTCTTCTGGTTGGGCCAGATCAGCACCCACACGTTGAAGAGCATGATGGTGCCGAGCCAGGCGCCGATGCCGATGGTGAGCTGGTAGACGTTCACCGAGCCGCCCATCAGGCCGAAGGCGAACGCGCCCAGGTTGCCGGTCCAGGCCAGGTAGATGAAGCCCATCAGCCAGGTCACCGCCGCGGACATGCGGAACCAGAGCAGGGCGCGGGGCGCCACGTACTTGCTGATGCCGGCGCCGCCTGGGCCACCCTTGTCCGCAGCCGCCTCGGCCAGAGCCGGGGTCTGCACGAAGTTGAAGTAGTAGAGCAGGCCGATCCAGGTGATGCCCGCCAGGATGTGGAACCAACGGATCAGGACCAGCCAGTTGAGGCCGCCGAGGCCCATGCTGACGATCAGGCCCACCACGATGGCGAGCACGAAGCCCAGGGTGAGCGTGCCTTTGATGCTGTTCAGGGGGTTCATCGCGTACTCCTCGTTTTGAATTCTTGCCCGGAGCCCTTGAGGCCTGCGGCCGGACGGCATTACGTCCAATCGCATTATGCGCTCTAGTATAATACTTCCCGTAAGCCATGCCATCGGACCCCATGCCCACCCCCGTGTCCCAGCTCCCGGCCTCGCCCTGCATCGGAGTCTGCGCCCTGGATGACGAGGATTATTGTCACGGGTGCATGCGTCACATAAACGAGATCGCGGGCTGGATGCGGCTATCCGACGAAGAACGACGTCGTATACTCGATGAACTTCCATCGCGGCGCGCCAAGGTGGCGTCCGCGCGGCAATAATAATCGAGGAGAGACAACAATGGACATGAAGAGAACCGCTTGCGCCATCGCCCTGCTGGCCGCCGTATCGGGTACCGCCATCGTCGCCGGCTGCGCCAGCGACAAGCCCATGCCCGCACAGCGCGCAGGCACATACGTGGATGATTCCTATCTGACCACGGCCGTGAAGACCAAATTGTTGGGCGATACCGGCCTCAAATCTTTCGATATCCATGTGGCGACTAGCAACCAGGTGGTAGTGCTGAGCGGGACATTGCCGACCACGGCACTGCGCGACCAGGCGGTGACCGTGGCCAAGAGCGTCGATGGCGTGAAAGACGTGGTCTCGAACATCGACGTGAAGCCTTAACGTATCAACCTTAAGCGGTTCCGGAGGGAGTGATGGACGAGGTGGTGGAACGCATCAAGCGTGAGATCGAGGGTAAGCCGGTGGTGCTCTTCATGAAGGGCACGCCGGACTTCCCGCAGTGTGGCTTTTCAGCCCGCACCACCCAGGTATTGAAGAGCCTGGGGGTGGAGTTCGGCCATGTGAACGTGCTGGCCGAGCCGGAAGTGCGCGCCACCCTGCCGCGCTATTCCAACTGGCCCACATTCCCGCAGCTCTTCGTCAAGGGCGAGCTGATCGGCGGCTGCGACATCGCGGTGGAGATGTTCGAGTCTGGCGAGCTTAAGAAACTCTTCGATGAGAAGGGCATCAAGCACGCCTGAACCGTCACGGCATCGCGACATGGAGACGGGGCTTCGGCCCCGTTTCTCTTTCAGCGGCGCAGGGAAGCCTGGTAGATGTCCTGGAAACGATTGACGATCTCGCAGAAGAGATCGGCGGTCTTCTCCGCGTCATAGGAGGCGGAATGGGCCGCAGCGCTGTCCCAACTCAAGCCCATGGCCTCCACAGCCCGCGCCAGCACCGTCTGACCGAGGGCCACGCCGCCCAGGGTGGCGGTGTCGAAGCTGGAGAAGGGGTGGAAGGGATTGCGTTTCACGCCGCTGCGCGTCACGGCGGCATTGAGGAAATTCAGGTCGAAGAAGGAGTTGTGCCCCACCAGCACGGCCCGGGTGCAGCCGTAGCGGTCGAGGTCGGTGCGTACCTCGCGGAACAGGCGCCGCAACGCCTCCCGCTCCGGCAGTGCCGGCCGCAAGGGGTGATAAGGATCGATACCGGTGATGGCGAGGGCCGCCGGCTCGATGTTGGCGCCCTCGAAGGGCTGCACGTGGAAACTGTGAGTCGAGCCGCGGTGCAGCAGGCCTGAATCGTCCATCTCCAGCAGCACGCCGGCCACTTCCAGCAGCGCATCCGTCTGCGGGTTGAAGCCCCCGGTCTCCACGTCCACCACCACGGGTAAGAAACCGCGGAAACGCTGGGAGAAGGGATGCGGAGCGGAGCTGTGGTCCATCGAATCAGGATAAAGCAAGCAGCAGGCGGAAGATACGCTTACTTGACGGTCCAGGCGATTTCTTCGCCGGCGCGGAACGGCACCAGCTTGCTCTCGCCGAAGGAGTAGCTCGCGGGCGGCGTCCAGGCCTTCTTCACCAGCGTGATGCGGTCGCGGTTGCGGGGCAGGTCGTAGAAATCCGCGCCGTGGAAACTGGCGAACCCTTCCAGTTTGTCCAGCGCACCGGCCTGCTCGAAGACTTCCGCATAGAGTTCGATGGCGGCGTGGGCGCTGTAGATGCCGGCGCAACCGCAGGCGTTCTCTTTCAGGTGCTGCGCGTGGGGTGCGCTGTCGGTGCCCAGGAAGAACCTGGGATTGCCGCCCACCGCCGCCTTCACCAGGGCGTCCCGGTCCTGCTCACGCTTGAGGATCGGCAGGCAGTAGAAGTGCGGACGTATGCCGCCCTTGAAGAGGGCGTTGCGGTTGTGCAGCAGGTGCTGGGGCGTGATCGTCGCACCCACGTTGGTGGGCGCGGACTTCACGAACTCCACGGCGCCTTTCGTCGTGATGTGCTCGAACACCACCTTCAGGTTCGGCAGGCGCTGCACCAGCGGCGCCAGTACCTTGTCGATGAACACGGTCTCCCGGTCGAACACGTCCACCGCGGGATCCGTCACTTCGCCGTGCACCAAGAGCGGCAGGCCCACCTCCGCCATGGTCTCCAGCACCCTCTGGCAGCGCGTGATGTCCCGCACGCCCGCGTCCGCGTTGGTGGTGGCGCCGGCGGGATAGAACTTCACCGCGTGCACGTGGCCGTTGGCCTTGGCCTTATGGATCTCCTCCGGCTGCGTGCTCTCGGTGAGATAGAGCGTCATCAGCGGCGTGAAATCGGAACCTTTCGGTATCACCGCCAGGATGCGTTCGCGGTACTGCAGGGCCAGCTCCAGGGTGGTCACCGGCGGTTTCAGGTTGGGCATGACGATGGCGCGGCCGAAGCGCGCCGCTGTGTGGGGCAGCACGTCCCGCAGCAGGTCGCCGTCCCTGAGATGCAGGTGCCAGTCGTCCGGGCGGGTGAGGCTGAGTTCGGTCATCTCGGCGCCAGTCCCTGATCCATGAGCAGGTCGAGGGTGAAACGCACGCCGAAGCCTGTCACGTCGGTGGGCACTTGGGCGAGCCCGCCCTTGTGTTCGGCCGAGGCGAGGTCCACGTGCACCCAGGGTACCGAGTCCGGCACGAAGCGGCCGAGGAAACGCGCCGCCAGGATGTGGTCCGCTTCGCTCTCGATGATGCATTGCTTTACGTCGGCGACGGCGCTCTCCAGCGGCTCGTCATAGTCCGCGTCAACCGGCATGGGCCAGACGCGCTCGCCGCTGTGGACACCCGCGGCTAGGATGGAGGGATGGAGTTCGGCGCGGTTGCTGAAGGCGCCGGCGTAGCGGCTGCCCAGGGCTACGATGCAACTTCCGGTGAGCGTCGCGTAATCCAGCATCAGGGCAGGCGAGTGACGGCCCGCCAGCGCCAGGGTATCCGAGAGCACCATGCGGCCTTCCGCGTCAGTGTGCACGATCTCGATGGTCATGCCGTTGCTGGCGCGCACGACGTCATTCTGGGTGTAGGCCTTCGGACCGATATGGTTGCGGGCGAGGGCGAGCCAGGCGTCGACCGGGAATGCCACTTTCAGGCGCGTGAGCACCAGCAGCGTAGCCAGGGCTACCGCCGAGCCCTGCATGTCGCCGTGCATCCCGAACATGGATTTGGCGGACTTCAGGTTCACGCCGCCGGTGTCGTAGCAGATGCCCTTGCCCACCAACGCCACGGGCTTCACGCCCCGCGCCGGCTTGGAGGGCCTATAGCTCAAGCGCAGCACGCCCGCATCGCGGCTGTCGCTGCCTTGGGACACCGCCAGGAAGGCGCCGGCGCCGAGGCGCGCGAGCTTCTTCTCGTCCAGGAATTCGAGCTTCCAGTCCTCGCGCCGGGCGAGTTCCTTCGCATAGGCGAGGTAGACCGCGGGCGTGAGGTGGTTCGCCGGCAGCAGCGTGAGCCAGCGGGCCAGCGCATTGCCTTCCGCTTCGGCGAGGCGGCGGCTGAAATCCAGCGGCTTCTTGCCGTCGAACAGCGTCAGGCTCTGGACATGGCGGGATTCGGGGACCTCTTTCTTGAACTGGGGCGCCTCGAAGTTGGATGCGGCCACCGCGGATACCAGCGCATCCAGCAGCAGCGGGCGCTGTGCCTCATCGGCTGCCGGCAGGATCGCGCCTAGATGCAGGGCTTCGGTCTCGCGCACCTTGGCGATGCAGCGGCGGGCTAGGGTCAGGAGGTCGAAGGCGGATGCACCGGCCTTATAACTGGCCAGCACCGCCACAGTGCCACGGGCATTGGGCAGGTCGACCCGCGTCGGGGCGAGAATCTTCTTACCCTCCAGGCGCTTTTTCAAGCGCTCGGAGTGGGCAAATTCCGGCCAGCGCTTTTGGAGTGCGCTTTCCGGTAGAAGTATAATGATGGCGTCCAGGGCATCGACCCGGGCCGCGTCCGCCGCCGTGAGAGGCTGGCGGATATCGAGCTTCGGGTACCGCGGCAGCTTGGATGGCATCTGATTTCCCGGGTGATATCGGGGAGTCATGATATAGGGCTTCCGGCCCCGCCGAAAGCGAGATCGAGGCATCGGGACGGCCGGACCGGCCGTACACCCCGCGGCGGCGGGGTTTTTATTCCCCGTACGACGCAGACCAACCACAGGGCATCTCTTGCCATGGCGAACGACACGACGGACATGCAGGACATCGACGCGATCGAGACCCACGAATGGCTCGATGCGCTGGCTTCGGTGCTGGAGACGGAGGGCGCCGAGCGGGCCCACTACCTGATTGAACGGCTTATAGATAAAGCGCGCCGTTCCGGCGCGTACCTGCCGTACAGCCCCAATACCGCCTACGTCAACACCATCAACGCCAACCAGGAGCCGCCGTACCCCGGCGACCGCGCCATCGAGAAGCGCATCGAGGCCTACCTGCGCTGGAACGCCATGGCCATGGTGGTGCATGCCAACAAGGAGAACAGCGGCATCGGCGGGCACATCGCCACCTACGCCTCTTCCGGCACCTTATATGAAGTGGGCTTCAACCATTTCTGGCGCGCGCCCACCAAAGACGGTGGCGGCGACATGGTCTATGTGCAGGGTCATTCCTCCCCCGGCATCTACGCGCGTTCTTTCCTCGAAGGGCGCTTCACCGAACAGCAGCTCCTGAACTTCCGGCGCGAAGTCGAGCGCGACGGCCTCACTTCCTATCCGCACCCCTGGCTGATGCCGGACTACTGGCAGTTCCCGACGGTGTCCATGGGCCTGGGGCCACTGCAGGCCATCTACCAGGCTCGTTTCTCGCGCTACATGGAGCACCGCGGCTTCATCCCCGAGAGCGACCGCAAGGTGTGGGCGTTCCTGGGTGACGGCGAGATGGACGAGCCCGAATCCATGGGCGCCATCTCCCTCGCGTCGCGTGAGAAGCTCGACAACCTCATCTTCGTGGTCAACTGCAACCTGCAACGCCTGGACGGCCCGGTGCGGGGCAACGGCAAGATCATCCAGGAGCTGGAAGCGAACTTCCGCGGCAGCGGCTGGAACGTGATCAAGGTGCTGTGGGGTTCCCGCTGGGATGCGCTGCTGGAGCGCGACCATGGCGACCTGCTGAAGCGCCTGATGATGGAATGCGTGGACGGCGAGTACCAGAACTTCAAGTCCAAGGACGGCAAGTTCGTCCGCGAGAAGTTCTTCGGCAAGTATCCGGAACTCCTGGAGATGGTCGCCAACATGAGCGACGAGGAGATCTGGAACCTGAATCGCGGCGGCCACGATGCGCGCAAGGTGCATGCGGCCTACAAGGCGGCGGTCGAGCACAAGGGCCAGCCCACCGTGATCCTGGCGCATACCGTCAAGGGCTTCGGCATGGGCAAGTCCGGCCAGGGCCAGATGGGCGCGCACCAGCAGAAGAAGCTGGATGAGGAGGCCCTCAAGGGCTTCCGTGACACCTTCAACATCCCGGTGAGCAACGAGGAGATCGCCAAGGTCCCCTTCACCCGCCCGCCGGAAGACAGCGAAGAGGTGAAGTACCTCAAGGCGCGCCGCGAGAAGCTCGGCGGTTATCTGCCACAGCGCCGCCACGAGGCGAAGGCGCTGCCTGTGCCCGGGTTGGATTTCTTCAAGATCTTCCTCGAGAGCACCGGCGACCGCGAGATCTCCACTACCATGGCGATCGTGCGCATCATCACTGCGCTGGTGAAGGACAAGGGCCTGGGCAAGCACATCGTGCCCATCGTGCCGGACGAGGCGCGCACCTTCGGCATGGAAGGCCTGTTCCGCCAGATCGGCATCTATTCGTCGGTCGGCCAGCTCTACGAGCCGGCGGATGCCGACCAGTTGATGTTCTATAAAGAGGACAAGTCCGGCCAGATCCTGGAGGAGGGCATCACCGAGCCCGGCTCCATGGCATCCTGGATCGCGGCGGCCACGTCCTACAGCAACCACGGCATCCAGATGGTGCCGTTCTACATCTACTACTCCATGTTCGGCTTCCAGCGCATCGGCGATCTCGCCTGGGCGGCGGGCGACATCCAGGCGCGGGGCTTTCTGATCGGAGGTACGGCAGGCAGGACCACGCTGGAAGGCGAGGGCCTGCAGCACGAGGACGGCCACAGCCACATCCTGTCCTCCACCATCCCCAACTGTGTGTCCTACGACCCCACCTATATGTATGAGGTCGCGGTGATCGTGCAGGACGGCATGCGCCGCATGTTCCAGGAGCAGGAGAACGTCTTCTATTACCTGACCTGCATGAACGAGAACTACCTGCAGCCGGCCATGCTCAAGGGCGCGGAGCAGGGCATCCTGAAGGGCCTGTACCTCCTGAAGGAAGGCGGCAAGCAGAAGCTGCGCGTGCAGTTGCTGGGTTCCGGCACCATCCTGCGGGAAGTGGAGGCCGCCGCCGAGATGCTGGAGAAGGACTGGGGCGTGTCGGCGGACGTGTGGAGCGCCACCAGCTTCACGGAGCTGCGCCGTGAGGGCCTGGATTGCAGCCGCTGGAACCTGTTCCATGCCGGCGACAAGCCGCGGGTGCCCTACGTGACCGAGACCCTGGCGAAGTCCACGGGTCCGATCATCGCCGCCACCGACTACATGAAGCTCTTCGCCGACCAGATCCGCGAGTTCGTGCCGCGCCGCTACACGGTGCTGGGCACCGACGGCTATGGCCGCAGCGACACCCGCACCGGCCTGCGCCACTTCTTCGAGGTGGACCGCCGCTACGTGACGATCGCCGCGCTTAAATCACTTGTAGATGAGAACCAGTTGGATGCGAAGAAGGTGGTCGAAGCCATGAAGAAATATGGCATCGATCCGAACAAGCCCAACCCGGTCACGGTGTAAGGAGAAGCGCCGTGGCAGAAAAAGAAATCAAAGTACCGGACATCGGCAACTTCAAGGATGTCGAAGTCATCGAGATCATGGTCAAGGCCGGTGACACCGTCGCCAAGGAACAGGGCCTCATCACCCTCGAGACCGACAAGGCCGCCATGGACGTGCCCGCGCCCTATGCCGGCACCGTGAAGTCCCTCAATGTGAAGAAAGGCGACAAGGTCTCGGAAGGCTCCCTGGTCCTCGTCATGGACGCCCAGGAAGAGAGCGCGGCCGCAAAACCCGTGGCCGTG
>Ga0265334_10000017_pt1 | contig 147461 bp, 136 predicted proteins | sample 42023metaG_FD_192442 | JGI IMG/M metagenome (GOLD analysis project Ga0265334, IMG submission 192442) | Rhizosphere microbial communities from Carex aquatilis grown in University of Washington, Seatle, WA, United States - 4-20-23 metaG | ecosystem: Host-associated > Plants > Roots >...
CCCGCTCCAGGGCGGCACCGGTGTCGGTCCACTGGCCCTTGTAGTCGAGCTTCTGGACCGCCGCCTGGGCCTCAGCACGGGCGTTATCGTCCAGCGGTGTTAGCGGCATCAGCACTGTGGGGGTGTTGGCAAACTCGATGATGGAGAGGCGTACATCGCCCTTGAGGCCCTGCACGAACTGGGTGACGGCCTGGGGAGCGAGGCGGCTGGGGTCGTTGGCACGCATGCTGCCGGAGTTATCCAGCACCACCACCACATCCTGGGAGGCGAGCGCCGCCGTGGCCACGGCCAGCCAGAGTCCCACTACCCCCGCCAAACGCATCGCGAACTTCACTGTATGGACCCCTTCATCCTGCTGTACTTCATTGTAGCGGCGCCGGGTCCCGACGGGCAGGCCAAAAAGCCATTTAGGGCAGCCGCTTATGTGATTTTCTTAAAGGAGATTTACGAGGGGTTTCAATGGGATACCCCCACCATTGCCTAAAAATGCACCAAACCCGGGCTCGGTGCAAGCGGGAAGCCCCACGGCGTGACGCCTGTCACTCGACACGGTCCTACGGGCCTGCTGATAATGCCGCCCTGCCCCCGCCACGGCCCACCCATGCCCGCCATCCTCGAAGTCCGCGACCTCGTGAAGCGCTATCCCGGCGTCACCGCCGTGGACGGCATCCGTTTCGCCGTCCAGGCCGGTGAATGCTTCGGCCTGCTGGGACCGAACGGCGCCGGCAAGACCACCACCGTGGAGATGATGGAAGGCATCACCCAGCCCAGCGCCGGAGAGGTGCTGTACCAGGGCAAGCCCGTGGACGCGCATTTCCGCCAGGAGGTGGGCATCCAGTTCCAATCCACGGCGCTGCAGGACTTCCTCACGGTGCGGGAGACCCTGAAACTCTTCCGTAGCTTCTACAGCCGCGGCCTGGACGTGGATGAGCTCGTGCAGATGTGCACCCTGCAGGAATACGCCGACCGGGATGCGCGCAAGCTCTCAGGCGGACAGCGTCAGCGGCTGCTGTTGGCCCTCGCGTTGGTCAACGACCCGGAAGTACTGTTCCTGGACGAGCCCACCACCGGACTCGATCCCCAGGCGCGCCGCAACTTCTGGGACCTGATCCGCGCCATCAAGGCCCGCAACAAGACCGTGATCCTCACCACCCATTACATGGAAGAGGCCTTCCTGCTCTGCGACCGCATCGCCATCATGGACCACGGCCACATCATCGCCGAGGGGCCACCCAACACCCTGCTCGCGAAGCACTTCCATGACGTGATCCTGCAACTGCCGAAAGAGGACTTCCGCAGCAGCGCCGCCGAACTCGGGTTGGAGGTGCATGACGTGGGCGAGAACGTGGAGATCCCCACCGCCGACGTGGACGGCGCCCTGCAGAAACTCATCGAGAAGAAGGTGTCCCTGGGTAGATTGCAGATCCGCGCCCGCACCCTCGAGGACCTGTTCCTGGAACTCACCGGCAAGGAGCTACGGGCATGACGCGGCGCTTCCTGGCGGTGCTGAAAGCCCGCAACCTCGAGTTCCTGCGGGACCGGGCTGCCCTCGGCTGGAACATCGTGCTGCCGGTGCTCATCGTCATCGGCATGTGGTTCATCTTCTCAGGCGGCGAGAAGCCGCTCTTCAAGGTGGCGGTGCTGGACGGAGGCGTCCCCATCGCGCAGATAGACCAGGCTTTCCTCAAGACCCGCTACGTGGATTTCTACGAGGTCACGGATGCGGAGCAGACCCAGTCCAAGGTCGCCCACAACCAGATAGACATGCTGCTGGACCTGCGTGACCAGAAGGCGCCGCGCTATTGGATCAACGAGACCTCGCCCAAGGGCTACATGCTGGAGAAGATACTGGCGGGCGAGACCGACGTGCGCTACAGCCGCGCGACCGTGAGCGGCCGTGCCATCAACTACGTGGACTGGCTGATACCGGGCGTGCTGGGCATGAACATGATGTTCTCCTGCCTGTTCGGCGTGGGCTACGTGATCGTGCGCTACCGCAAGAACGGCTTCCTGAAGCGTCTCAACGCAACGCCGCTCAAGGCTTTCGAGTTCATCGCGGCCCAGGTGACCTCGCGTCTCCTGCTCATCATGAGCATCACGCTCATCGTGTTCATCGGCACGCACCTCCTGATCGGCTTCTACATGGCAGGCAGCTACGCGCTGTTGCTGCTGGATGCGGTGCTGGGGGCGGTGTGCATGATCTCGCTCGGCCTCCTGGTGGCTGCCCGTGTCGCCAGCGAGGAGTTCGCCGGCGGGCTGCTCAACCTCGCCTCCTGGCCCATGATGTTCCTGTCCGGAGTCTGGTTCTCGCTGGAAGGCGCGCCCTGGTGGATACAGGATTTCTCCAGCATCTTCCCCCTCACCCAGATGCTCATCGGCGCGCGCAAGATCATGCTGGACGGCGCTGGGATCACTGATGTGTGGCCGCAGCTCCTGTCCATGGCCTGCATGAGCGCCTTGTTCCTGGGACTCGGCTCCTTCGGCTTCAAGTGGAAGAATGAGTAGGCGACGCCCCTTCCCTTGAGGCACGTCGACCCCATATCCCCGTGATGTTCTCCTTCCTCGACCGCTGGCGCGAACGCCGCATCCTCAAGCGCCAGCCCATCGCCGAAGCCGACTGGCGCTCGGCCCTGTCCCGATCCCCGGCCATGCGGCGCCTGGATGCCTCCGACCAGGCGCGCTTGCGGGTGCTCGCGACCTTGCTGCTGCATGACAAGAGCATCGAGCCGGTGCAGGGCCTGGAACTCGATGGAGGCATGCGTGCCCTGCTGGCCACCCTCGCCTGCCTGCCGATCCTGAAGCTCGGGCTGAATTGGTACCGGGAATGGCATTCCATGGTCATCTACCCCGACACTTTCGTGCCGGAGCGGGAGCATGTGGATGCAGCCGGTGTGGTGCATAGCCACCACACGCCCCTCTCGGGAGAAGCCTGGTCCCAGGGGCCGGTGATCCTCGCGTGGGAAGCGGTAGCCCGCGCTGGCGACGGGCAAGGCCACAACGTGGTGATACACGAGATGGCCCACAAGCTCGACATGCTGAACGGAGACGCCAACGGATTCCCGCCCCTGCACGCGCGCATGAACCGCCGCGCCTGGGTCCAGGTGATGGGCGGTGCTTACCGGCAGTTGGAACAGCGGGTCGAGGCCGGCTATCCGCCGCCCCTCGACCCCTATGGATTGGAGAGCCCGGGAGAGTTCTTCGCCGTGGCCAGCGAGACCTTCTTCGAGGCGCCGCGGCGTCTGCGCAACTTCTCGCCGGAGCTTTATACCCAGCTCAGTCTCTTCTACCGGCAGCGTCCGCTGCCGGAATGATTTCTACAACTGTCTCAAGCTCGAAGCGATGGGCATCCGCACCGCCCGGAGCGCCGGCAATAGCCCCCCGAGCAGGCCCATCAGCAAGGCGTAGATGGCGCCGCGCACCAGCAGTCCCGGCGTCACCCGGAACGAGAACGCCACCTGAGCGAAGTTTGAGCCCATGGTGCTGGTCTCGATGCCGTTGAACATCAGATAAGCCAAGATGCCGCCGACCACGCCGCCTACCAGACCCAGCAGCATCCCCTCCACCAGCACCGAGAGCAGCACCGGCGAACGGCCGAATCCGAGCGCCCGCAGAGTCGCGATCTCGCCGGCGCGGCTCGACACCGAGTTGTACATGGTATTGACCGCGCCGAAGATGGCGCCGATGCCCATGAGGAAGGCGATGAAGGCGCCGGCATAGGTGATGAAACTGTTCATGGCCTTGGACTGCTCGGCATAGAAGTCCGTCTCCCGGTCCACGCTCACGGTGAGCTGCGGGTTGGTGGTGAGGTAGTCCTTGAACTGCTGGAAGGCCCCGGGCGAATCCAGCTTCACGTACACCGACTCCACGGAGCTGCCGCGCTTGTAGGCCGCCTGCATGACGGTGAGGTCCCCCCACACTTCGGAGGAGTACACGCCGCCGTCGTCGAACAGGCCCACCACCTTCCATTGGTAAGGGCCGGAATGGATGGTGTCGCCGAGCTTCAGGCCCCGGTACTCGTGGGACGCGCGCAGGCCCACCACCACTTCGTTCAGGCCCGGCTGGAAGCCGCGCCCTTCCACCATGCGCACCCGGTCATGCACCAGGAAGGCGACTCCATCCACGCCGCGGAACGGAACATTGGCGTCGGTGCCGCTGTCGAGTTTTGGCATGCTGAGCTGGACCAGCAGCTCGCTGGATGCCAGCGCGCCACCGGCGTTGGTCTTGATGCCCGGGGCTTCCGCCACCAGCTTGGCGTCGTTGACGCCGAGCACGCTGTTCACTTCCGCCCCGGCCCCGCCACGCAGCACCACCGCCACGTCCGGCGAACCGGACTCGCGCAGGGTCGCATCGAAACCATCACGTATGGCGAACACCGCCACGAACACCATGATGACGCCGGTGAACCCGATCACCGCCACCAGGGACGAGTCCAGGCGGCTCTTGAGGTTGCCCAGGTTGAGCAGGCATACCGTATATAACTGGTATATCCAACGGATCATGTCAGGCCCTCCTCAGGGCGGCAGCCACCTGCAGGCGCATGGCCTGGATGGCGGGCAGGAGACCGGCAAGCAGGCCCAGCATCAGCATCAGCACGATGCCGATGGCGATGTCGCTCGGCGTGGTGCGGAAATCCTGCACGAAGGGGAGCTTCGAACCGATGCCGTGGGCGAAGCCGGCGCCCAGGGACAGGCCCAACGCGCCGCCGAGCACGGTCACCAGCAGTGATTCCGCCAGCACCATCGAAGCCACGCCGCCGCGGCTGAATCCCAGGGCCTTCAGCACAGCGAGTTCGCTCGTGCGCTCGCGGATGGACTGCGCCATGGTGTTGGCGATCACCAGCAACATGCTGAACAGTACCGCGGTGACGATGCCGGTGACGATCTTGCCGATGTTGCCGAGCATGGCCGCGAAGCCCTGCACGAAGGCCTTCTCGGTGGAGGTCTTGGTCTCGGCGTCCGAGTTGGCGAACATCTGGTCTATCTGCTCGCTGACGGCGCCGGCCCGCGCCGGGTCGCTGATCTTGAACATGAACATGCCAACCTGGTTGTTGCGGAAAGCCCGCGAGTCGTCCAGGTACTTGTAGTGCATCAGCAGCTCGTCGCCCGGGCCACCGTGGTAGATGCCGCTCACGGTCACGTCCCAGGTGCTCTTGCCCTGCTTATCGCGCCAGATGTTGGAGCGCAGCGGGATGTGGTCGCCGGCCTTCCAGCCGTAGCGCTTGGCCACGCCCTCGCCAATGATCACGCCCTGCCGGTCCTTGCGCCAGGCCTCTGCCTGCTCGGGGAGCAGGTGCATGTCGTCGTGGACGTCCAGGAACGAGTTCTCATCCACGCCGAAGGCGGTGATGGGCTGGCGCGGATCCTGGAAATAAGCTCCCACCCACTCCTGCCAGGTGATGGTGGAGACGCCGGGCACCGTGGCGATACGGTCGGCATAGTTGATGGGCATCGAATTGATGAGGCCCACCTTGTTCGTCACCACCAGCCGGTTGGCATCCGCCAGCTGCACGCCGCCGGTGAAGGCCTGGTCCACGGCGCCCAACACCGCGAACAGCATGAAGGCGATGAACACCGAGAGCAGGGTGAACAGCGTCCGCACCTTGCGGCGCAGCAGGTTGGCCCAGATGAGGGGTAGGTATTTCACTTCTCGGGCTCCGCCGCGAGCCGGCCCTTGTTCATGTAGAGGATCCGGCGCGCGCGCGCGGCGGCGTGCGGGTCATGGGTGACCATCACGATGGTCTTGCCCTGCTCCCGGTTGAGCGCCTGCAGGAGATCCAGGATCTCATCGCCGGACTTGCGGTCCAAGTCTCCGGTGGGCTCGTCGCAGAGCAGCAGTAGCGGATCGCCGACGATGGCCCGGGCGATGCCCACGCGCTGCTCCTGACCACCCGAGAGTTCGGAGGGCTTGTGCTTGGCACGATCGGCAATGTTGGAGAGCTGCATGGCCGCCTGCACGCGGCGCTTACGCTCCGAAGCCGAGAGGCCCGTGAGCAGGAGCGGCAGCTCCACGTTGCGCTCGGCCGAAAGTACGGGCAGCAGATGGTAGAGCTGGAACACGAAGCCCACGTTGCGGGCGCGCCAGCGGGCGAGATCCGATTCGCTGTACTTGGCGATGTCGGTGCCATCCACCGCCAGGCTGCCGGCGGTGGGCCGGTCGATCCCACCCAGGAGGTTCAGCAGCGTGGTCTTTCCGGAGCCGGAGGGACCCATCAGCGCCAGGAAGTCTCCGCGCGGGATGCTGAGGTTCAGTTCCTGCAGCACGTGCACGGTCTCGCTGCCGCGATGGTATTCCTTGCGGATGCCATGCAGCTCCACCAGAGGGGTGCCGGCCTGGGGCTTCTGCACGGGGTTGGGCCTGCTCATGTCTCGCTCCTCATCAGGGGTTGGATGTCTCGCGCACGCGGACACCATCACTCAGGGGTTTGTCGGAGGTGAGGATCACCTTCTCGTCGCCGCTCACGCCGGCCAGTATCTCCACGTCGGAACCGGTGACGGCACCGAGCTTCACGGCACGCCGCTCCACGCGACCATCGTCGTAGATGAACACGTAGGGGCTGGCGCCGTCCTTGTGCACGGCTGCCTGGGGCACCTGCACCCGAGCCGTAGGCGCCGCAGCGCCGGTGGTGTCGTCGCCCAGGAACCAGACCTGGATGGCCATCTGCGGCAGGATGCGCAGGTCGAGCTTGTCGAAGCCGACCCTCACCTTCACAGTGGCCTTGTCCCGGTCCGCCGTGGGGATGATGCTAACCACGTGGGACGGGATGTGCCAATCCGGGTAGGCATCCAGCACCGCATCCACCTTCTGCCCCGCATGCACGCGGCCGATGTAGGCCTCGTTCACGTCCACCTCCACCTCCAACGAACTCATGTCCACGATGGTGGCGATGCCGGTGCGGGTGTTGCCGCCGCCAGCGGAGTTGGGGGAGATCATCTCGCCCGGCTGGGCATCTTTGGAGACCACCACGCCGGCGAAGGGCGCGCGGATCACCGTGTCGTCCAGGTACTGCTGGTCCAGCTGCAGGTTGTTCTCCGCCACCGCGGCCTGCTGGCGCGCGCTCTCAAGAGAGGCTCCCAGGCTCGCATCCTTGGTGGTGGACGCATCCATGTCCGACTGGCTGACGAGATGGCGCGCATAGAGCGTCTTCGTCCGCTCCAGGTCGCGCCCCGCGTTGTCGTGCTCCACCACGGTCTGGGCCGCCAGCGCCTGGGCTGCGGCGAACTGGCTCCTGGCCACGTTCACCTGATCCCGTGCCGTGGCATCGTCGAGGCGCGCCAACACCTGGCCGGCCTTCACATGCAGGCCTTCCTCGATCAGGACTTCGCTTACCTTGCCGGTGACCTTGGAGGAGACCACCGCCTGCAGGCGCGGCACTACGTAGCCGGAGGCGTTCAGAACCCTCGCACCTGCACCGGCGGCAGGGTTGTCCTGCACTACCCGGGCGCCGACGGTCTGCACTGATATATAGGTGGGCTTGAGCAGCAGCCAGGCCACCAGGCCCGCGACCGCCACCGACAGCAGCACGGCGCCGGCGATCAGCGGACGGCTGCGGCGCTTCATGGCCACGTCGTCTGCACCGCGATCCATGCGCAGGGCTTCCAGGGCGTCTCGATCCAGTGGCATGGGGCTCCCCAAATGCGTGATATTTGCCGGGCGGACATTTAGTCTACACTTGCGCCGCCGCGATCCCTTCGGATGGCGCCCATTGTGGGCGCTCCTCACAGGTCCCGGCAGTCCTAATCATCAGGAATTCGGAATGACAGATGTCATGCCCTCCCCGGCCCGGCTGGTGGACATCGGCGCCAACCTCACCCATGACAGCTTCGATGCGGACCGGACCGAGGTCATCGAACGGGCGCATCGCGCCGGTGTGGGCCGCTTCGTGGTCACCGGCAGCGACGCGGCGCACAGCCGCAAGGCGCTGGAACTCTGCCGCGCCTATCCCGGCCTCTATGCCACCGCCGGCGTGCATCCGCATCATGCGAAAGACGTCACTCCCGACACACCTGCCGAACTGCGCAACCTGCTGGAAAATTCCCAGGTGGTGGCAGCGGGCGAATGCGGCCTGGATTACTTCCGCAACTTCTCGCCGCCGGAGACGCAGCGGGATGTGTTCGGGATGCAGCTCGGGCTGGCCGCGGAGTGCGGCAAGCCCGTGTTCCTGCACCAGCGGGACGCACACGAGGACTTCATGCGCATACTCGGCGACTGGCGCCCACGTATCTCCAAGGCAGTGGTCCATTGCTTCACGGGTGATGCGGTGCAACTGAAGGACTACCTGGCGCTGGACTGCCACATCGGCATCACCGGCTGGATCTGCGATGAGCGCCGCGGCCTGCATCTGCGTGAATGCGTGGGCCTCATCCCCGCGGACAAGCTGATGCTGGAGACGGACGCGCCCTACCTCATCCCGCGGGACCTCAAGCCCCGACCCACCTCCAACCGCAACGAGCCCATGCACCTGCCGCATATCGCGGAAGTGGTCGCGGCTTGCCTAGGCAAACCCGCCGGGCAATTGATAGAAGAGACCACCCGCAATGCGGAGCGGTTCTTCAAGCTGCCGCCGGAACGGGGCCTGGGTTAAACTCGGCATCCCCCCATTTTCCAAGCCTGCATCCCTGGAGACGACGATGGACCTGAAAGAGCTCAAGCGCTTCACCGACAAGACCTGGGATGAATCCATCGTCCCCACGCTGCAGACCTATATAGGCATACCCAACAAGTCCCCGAACTTCGACAAAGACTGGCAGGCCCACGGCCACATGGACAAGGCCGTGGAGCTGGCGGCGGACTGGTGCCGCAAGCAAACCATCAAGGGCATGACGGTGGAAGTGATGCGCCTGCCTGGCCGCACCCCCATCCTGTTCGCCGAGATCCCCGGCAGCCGCAAGGACACGGTGCTGCTCTACGGGCACCTGGACAAGCAGCCCGAGTTCACCGGCTGGCTGCCGGGCCTGGAGCCCTGGAAGCCCATCATCAAGGGCGACAAGCTCTACGGCCGCGGCGGCGCGGACGACGGCTACGCCACCTTCGCTTCCCTCACCGCCATCCGCGCGCTGCAGGAACAGGGCATCCCCCATGCCCGCTGCGTGATGCTCATCGAGTGCTGCGAGGAATCCGGCAGTTTCGACCTGCCCCACTACATCGAGTCCCTGGGCAAGCGCCTGGGTGACGTGAGCCTGGTGGTGTGCCTGGATGCGGAATGCGGCAACTACGACCAGCTCTGGACCACCACCTCGCTGCGCGGCAACCTCGTGGGCACCCTCACGGTGGAAGTGCTCACGGAAGGCGTGCACTCCGGCGCCGCCTCCGGCATCGTGCCCTCCAGCTTCCGCGTGCTGCGCAGCCTGTTGGACCGCGTCGAGGATTCCACGACCGGCGCCTCCAAGGTGAAGAGCCTCAAGCCCAAGATCCCGGCCCAGCGCCTGAAGCAGATCAAGCGCGTCGCGAAGGTCCTCAAGGACACGGTCTACACCAAGATGCCCTTCGCCAGGGGCGTGCAGCCTATCGCCAAAGACGTGGGCAAGCTCATCATCAACAACACCTGGGGCCCGACCCTCTCGATCACCGGCGCCGACGGCATCCCGACCCTGGGCAACGCCGGCAACGTGCTGCGACCCAAGACCACCGTGAAGCTCTCCTTCCGCCTGCCGCCCACGGCTGATGCCAAGAAGGTCGGCGCCGAGGTGAAGAAGATGCTGGAGACGAAGCCGCCTTACGGCGCTCGCGTGACCTTCAGCGTGGATTCCGCCATGGGCGGCTGGAACGCGGCGCCGGTGGCGCCCTGGCTCGAGCAGTCCATGCAGCGCGCCTCCAAGGCTCACTTCGGAAAGGACGCGGTCTACATGGGCACCGGCGGCAGCATCCCCTTCATGGGCATGCTCGGCAAGAAGTTCCCCAAGGCCCAGTTCCTGGTGACGGGCCTGCTCGGCCCCCACTCCAACGCCCACGGCCCGAACGAGTTCCTGCACATCCCGACCGGCAAGAAGCTCACCGCCTGCGTCTCGCAGGTGCTTGCCGATCACTGCAAGCGGAAGTAAGCGCCCCAACGAAAGACGCCGTGGAGGGCCACGGCGTCTTCTTGAGCTTTCAGCGTGGCAGCGGCCGTTCCTTGCCAGGTGGCACGTTGGCCGCTTCGCAGACCTTGAGCCAGATCCCGTCCATCTGAGAGTCCAGTTCCACGGGAGCCTTCGGCTTCGCGCGCAGCAGCGGCTGGGCGAACTCCTCCAGGAGCTGCACGCCTTCGGGACGCCCCTTGGGGAAGTGCCCACGAGAAGTGAACAAGATACGCGGCATCACCTCGACGCCCGGCACCAGGTACTTCACCGCCGCCACCCGGTCATGCATGGGACGGATGGGGTTGTTGAACTGATAGCGGCGCCGCTTGCCCATGGCGGTCCAGATGTCCATCTTCTCGGAACCGAAGACGGCGCCTTCCACGTCGCGGATGTCCAGCACGTAGAGCTTGCGGTCCCTCAGCACCAGCGCATCCACCGGCACGAAACCGCCGACGCCGTCCGGCACCACCACGTCCCGCACCACGCGGTCGGAGATGATGCGCAGGGTGCGGGTCACGTCGCGGTGCACCGCGGTCATGCGCGACCATACCCACAGCCCGAAGCCGATGAGCAGCAGCGCCGTGGCAGCGCCCAGCACCGTCCACAGCAGCCAGTTGTCGTACCAGGCCTGAGTCATTGCGCGCAGCCCTCTGCTTGAAGACGATGCCGGACCCCTCCGGCGGCGCGTATTGTAACGGAATGGGTCAGGATGACGACGCGAGTCTCAGAACGGAATTTTCCCGAAAAGTATGTCGCGGAACATGACCCAATCCCCGATGAAACTGTAGATGGGATGGGTGAAGGTAGCGGGCCGGTTTTTCTCGAAGAAGAAATGCCCCACCCAGGCGAAGCCGTAGCCGAACAGCGGGAGCAGGAACCACCATTGCCAGCGGCCCGTGACCAAGAGCGCCAGGAAGGTCAGCAGCACCAGGCTGGTGCCGATGAAATGCAGGCGCCGGCAGACGCGGTCGCTGTGCTCCCCCAGATAGAAGGGGTAGAAATCATGGAAACGGCGGTAATCCTGGCTCATGCCTGCTGATCCTCCGGGGCCTGGCGCCACTATAGCGCCGGGCTTTATCCGGACGTGTAATAGGACTAAAATAGTCCTCTTTACGCAAGTCGAGCTAAACCCATGCTGCGCCTCAGCAAATTGACCGACTACGGCACCGTGGTGCTGGCGGAGATGGCCCGGGACCCCAAACGGCTCTATACAGCGGCCGAACTCGCCACCGCGCTGCATCTCGCCGCCCCCACGGTCAGCAAGCTCCTGAAGCATTTCGCCCGCGCCGGCCTCGTCAGCTCCCAGCGCGGCGCCAAGGGCGGCTACTCACTGTCGCGCCCGGCGGAAGAGATCACCGCGGTGCAAATCATCGATGCGGTCGAAGGGCCCGTCGCCATCACCCAGTGCAGCATGAGCCACAGCCGCTGCGGCATCGAGGCGGTGTGCGGCATCGGCCACAACTGGCAGCGCATCAGCCTCGCCATCCGCGATGCCCTGAGTGGCGTGACGCTCGCGCAGCTGGCCCGGCCGGTGGCCCTGCCGCCGCGACTCGACTTCGGCGGCATGCTCGAAGGCGCGCCGCGCCGCCGGGAGCAGTGAGCGTGGCCACGGACAACAAGGACGTGGACAGCCTGCTGCGCGGGGAATACCGCCACGGCTTCGTCACCGACATCGAATCCGATACCGTCCCACCCGGCCTGGACGAGGACGTGATCCGGCTCATCTCCAGGAAGAAGCATGAACCTGCCTTCCTGCTGGAATGGCGCCTCAAGGCTTACCGGCACTGGCTCACGATGCGTGAACCCCATTGGGCCCATCTGCACCACACGCCCATCGACTACCAGGGCATCTCCTACTACTCGGCGCCCAAGTCCAAGAAAGACGGCCCCAAGAGCCTGGCGGACGTGGATCCGAAGCTCCTGGAGACCTACGAGAAACTGGGCGTGCCGCTGCATGAGCGTGCGGCGCTTGCAGGCGTCGCAGTGGATGCGGTGTTCGACTCTGTGTCTGTGGCCACCACCTTCCGCGAGAAGCTCGCGGAGGCCGGCGTCATCTTCTGCTCCTTCTCCGAAGCGGTGCAGAAGCATCCGGCGCTCATCGAGCAGTACCTCGGCACCGTGGTGCCCTACTCCGACAACTTCTTCGCGACGCTGAACTCGGCGGTGTTCACCGATGGTTCCTTCGTCTACATCCCGAAGGGCGTGCGCTGCCCCATGGAGTTGAGCACCTACTTCCGCATCAATGCCTCCAACACCGGCCAGTTCGAGCGCACCCTCATCATCGCCGATGAGGGCTCTCACGTGAGCTACCTGGAAGGCTGCACCGCGCCCATGCGTGATGAGAACCAGCTGCACGCCGCCGTGGTGGAGTTGGTGGCGCTGAAGGGGGCCCAGATCAAGTACTCCACGGTGCAGAACTGGTATCCGGGCGACGCCGAGGGCAAGGGCGGCATCTACAACTTCGTGACCAAGCGCGGCGAATGCCGCGGCGAGCGCTCCAAGATCTCCTGGACCCAGGTGGAGACAGGCTCCGCCATCACCTGGAAGTACCCGAGCTGCGTGCTGAAGGGCGACTACTCCGTGGGCGAGTTCTATTCCGTGGCGGTGGCCAACAACTACCAGCAGGCGGACACCGGCACCAAGATGCTGCACATCGGCAAGGGCACCAAGAGCACCATCGTCTCCAAGGGCATCTCGGCCGGCCATGGCCAGAACAGCTACCGGGGCCTGGTGAAGGTGGCGGCCGGCGCCGAGGATGCGCGCAACTATACCCAGTGCGACTCCCTGCTGATGGGTGACCAGTGCGGCGCCCATACCTTCCCTTACATGGAAGTGAAGAACCCCACGGCGCGGATCGAGCACGAAGCCACCACCTCCAAGATCAGCGACGACCAGCTCTTCTACTGCCGCAGCCGTGGCATCTCCACGGAAGACGCGGTGAATATGATCGTCAGCGGTTTCTGCAAGGACGTCTTCAAGGAATTGCCCATGGAGTTCGCGGTGGAGGCCCAGCGCCTCCTGGCGGTGACTCTTGAAGGCGCGGTCGGTTAAGAAAGGCGAATGAACATGCTCAGCATCAAGAATCTGCATGCCAAGGTCGAAGGCCGCGAGATACTCAAGGGCTTAAGCCTCGAGGTCAAAGCCGGCGACGTCTGCGCCATCATGGGGCCAAACGGCTCCGGCAAGAGCACCCTCGCCCACATCCTGGCGGGCCGGGACGGCTACGAGGTCACCGACGGCAGCGTCACTTATGAGGGCAAGGACCTCCTGGCCCTGGCGCCGGAAGAGCGCGCCCGCGCAGGCGTGTTCCTGGCCTTCCAGTACCCGGTGGAGATACCGGGCGTGAACAATGTGTACCTGCTGAAGGCTGCCTTCAATGCCATCCGCAAGCAGCGGGGCGAAGAAGAGCTGGATGCCATGGATTTCCTGGCCCTGGTGAAGGCCAAGATGCAGTTCATGGAGATGGACCCCTCTTTCCTGAACCGCGCGGTGAACGAAGGCTTCTCCGGTGGCGAGAAGAAGCGCAACGAGATCCTGCAGATGCTGGTGCTGGAGCCCAAGCTCGCCCTGCTGGATGAGACCGACTCAGGCCTGGACATCGATGCACTCAAAGTCGTGGCCAAGGGCGTGAACAAGCTCCGGGACCCGCAGCGCGCCATCGTCATGGTCACCCACTACCAGCGGCTGCTGGACTATGTGGTGCCGGACAAGGTGCACGTGCTGGCCGGCGGCCGGGTGGTGAAGTCCGGCGGCAAGGAACTGGCGTTGGAGCTGGAGAAGCGCGGGTACGACTGGCTGAAGGACGCTGTGATCGCATGAGCAGCGCTCTCGCCCCCTATCTCGAAGGTTTCGCGGCGCAACCGAAGCCGCAAGCTTGGCTGCATGCCCTGAAAGAACAGGCCCTGCAGCGGGCATCCGCGCGCGGCTTCCCGGTGGCGCGGGATGAAGCCTGGAAATACACCTCTCTCGCCGTGCTGGAGAAGCGCGGCTTCAAGCCCGCTCGTTCCAAGACGCCGCTGGATGCCGCCGCTTTCGCCAAGCTCACCCTGCCGGGCCTCGACTGCCCGCGGGCCGTGTTCGTGAACGGCCGCTACGACGCCGCGCTCTCGCGCCTGCCGCAGGGCGTGCGCGTGGTCCAGAGCGTGGATGCCGATGAGAGCCTGCGTGCCCTGCTCATCGCGCCCAAGGGATGGGAAGAGGACACTTTCCTCGACCTCAACACCGCCCTCTTCCAGGAAGCCCTGGTGCTGACCCTGGATGGTGAACCGGCTGAGCCGCTTGAGTTCCTGCACGTGAGCGTGCCGACGATAGACTCCGCCTCCCATCATCTGCGCAGCGTCGTGAAGCTGGGCAAGCATGCTCGAGCCATGCTCATCGAGCGCTATGCGGGCCTGGACGGCGCCAAGCACTTCACCAACAGCAGCGTGCAGATCCATCTGGACGCGGGCTCGAAGCTCACCCACGTGCGCATCCAGGACGAGAGCCTCCAAGCCTTCCACCTGGGCCGCGTGCTGGTGGAGCAGGCGGCCGACAGCAGCTACATCTCCCATAACTTCCAGGCCGGCGCGGCCTGGAGCCGGCTGGATCTCGCGGTGAGCCTGAGCGCCGCCGGTGCCGAGGCTGAACTCAACGGCTTCTATGCCGTCAACGGCCGCCAGCATCTGGATAACCATACCCGCGTGGATCATCTCGCGCCCCACACCACGAGCCGGGAACTGTATCGCGGCATCCTGGACGGCCAGGGCCGCGCGGTGTTCAACGGCAAGGTGGTGGTGGCTCCCCACGCGGTCAAGACCGATGCCGCACAGGCGAACCACAACCTCCTGCTCTCCCGTGGCGTCGAGATCGACACCAAGCCGGAACTCGAGATCTACGCCGACGACGTGAAGTGCAGCCACGGCGCCACCGTCGGCCAGTTGGACGAGCAGCAACTCTTCTACCTGCGCTCCCGCGGCATCGACGCGGAAGCGGCCCGCGGTCTGCTCGTGGGCGCCTTCGCCGAGCGGCTGATGGCCTTATTGCCCCTGCCCGCCCTTGCCGCCCATGCCCGCCGCCGCCTGAGTGCGGCCATCAGCCAGATCGCCCTGCCGGAGCAGTCATGAGCACAGCCCACCCTCTTCAAGAGACTTCCGGTTTCGATCCGCTGCGCTGGCGCCGCGACTTCCCGATCCTCAGCGAGAAAGTGCACGGCAAGCCCCTCGTGTATCTCGACAACGCCGCCACGTCCCAGAAGCCTCGGGCCGTGATCGATGCGGTGTCGCGGTACTACGAGCACCACAACGCCAACGTGCACCGGGGTGTGCATCGCCTGAGCGAGCTCGCCACCGCCGACTACGAGGGCGCCCGCGAGAAAGTGCGTGCCTTCATCAACGCCCGTTCCACGAAGGAAGTGGTCTACACCCGCGGCACCACCGAGGCCATAAACCTAGTCGCCCAGAGTTTCGTGCGCCCTATGCTGAAATCCGGCGACGAGATCCTGCTCACCCAGATGGAGCACCACTCCAACATCGTGCCCTGGCAGCTGGTGGCCGGCCTGACCGGTGCCGTGCTGAAGGTTGTCCCCATCACCGATACCGGCGAACTCGAGCCCGGCGCCTTCGAGAGGCTGCTCAGCCCCAGGACCCGCATCGCGGTGTTCGGCCACGTCTCCAATGCCCTCGGCACCATCAATCCTGTGAAAGAGATGACCGCACAGGCCCATGCCCGCGGCGTGCTGGTGCTGGTGGACGGTGCCCAGGCGGTGCCCCATATGGCCGTGGACGTGCGGGACCTGGATTGCGACTTCTATGCCTTCTCCGGCCACAAGATGTTTGCCCCCACGGGCATCGGCATCCTCTACGGCAAGCAAGCGCTGCTTGAAGCCATGCCGCCCTGGCAGGGTGGCGGCGAGATGATCCGCATCGTGCGATTCGATGAGACCACCTACAACGACCTGCCCCACAAGTTCGAGGCTGGCACGCCGGACATCGGCGGTGCCGTGGGCCTCGGCGCCGCGGTGGATTACCTGAACCAGGTGGGACTCGCGGCCATCGAAGCTTATGAGCACGGACTCCTGGCTTACGCCACGGACCGCATCGGCTCGGTCAAGGGCGTGCGGCTCGTGGGTACTGCCCGTCACAAGGCCGGCGTGGTGTCCTTCGTCATGCAGGGCGTCCATCCCCATGACCTTGGCACTATCGTGGACCAGGAAGGGGTCGCCATCCGCACCGGCCATCATTGCGCCATGCCTGTGATGGAGCGCTTCGACCTGCCGGCCACGGCCCGCGCCTCCCTCGCCTTCTACAACACCCGCGAGGACATCGATGCGCTTGTCGCAGCCCTGGACAAGGCCCGCGGAGTGCTGGCGTGAACGACAGCCTGAAGGACCTTTACCGTGACGTGATCGTCGATCACAACCGTGCCCCCAGGAACTTCCGCAAGATCCCGGACGCGGACCGATGCGTGGAGGGCTTCAACCCCCTCTGCGGCGATAAGCTCACGGTGTACCTGAAGCTGGATGGCGAGACCCTCTCGGACGTGAGTTTCGAGGGTAGTGGCTGTGCCATCTCTGTGGCTTCGGCCTCCCTCATGACCGAGCGGCTGAAGGGCAAGACCCGTGCCGAGGCGGAACAGTTGTTCGATACCATGCATGACCTCCTCACCCGCGCCGATGCTCCGGCGGATGCCGAAGACCTCGGCAAGCTCGCGGCCCTCTCAGGCGTGCGGGAATTCCCCTCGCGGGTGAAATGCGCGAGTCTCTGCTGGCATACATTGAAAGGTGCGCTGCAAGGTGATGGCGCCAAACCGATATCCACGGAATAGAGCATGTACGACCGCGAACCCATCAAGCTCCTACGTTCCTGCGAGGCGGTGATGATCCCCGCCGGCACTCGCGTGGTGATCCCGGAAGGCACCGAGGTGAACGTGGCCCAATCCCTGGGCGGCAGCTTCACCGTCTACGTGGACGGGAACCTGCTGCGCATCGCCGGCAAGGATGCGGATGCCCTCGGCCGCGAGGTCCAGGAGGGCCCCAAGCTGCCGGAGAATCCCAGCGACGCGGACGTGGAGAAGCTCGTGTGGGAGCAGCTGAAGACCTGTTATGACCCGGAGATCCCCATCAACATCGTCGACCTCGGCCTCGTGTATGAGTGCAAGCTCATGCCCGGCGATGCGAACAAGAAGAAGGTGGGCGTGAAGATGACCCTTACGGCCCCCGGCTGCGGCATGGGCGGCATCCTGGTGCAGGACGTGAAGGATAAGCTTGAGCAGGTCCCCACCATCCAGGGCGCGGATGTGGAACTGGTGTTCGATCCGCCCTGGAGCCGGGAGATGATGTCGGAAGAGGCGAAACTCCAGACCGGGATGTACTACTGATGGCTGAATGGGTAGCTGTCGGTCCCGCGAGCGAGATCCCGCCCGGGAGCCACAAGGTGGTGGACGTGGCCGACGTGATGATCGCGGTGTTCAACGTGGACGGGAAGTTCTACGCCATCGAGGACGTCTGCACCCATGACGGCGGCATCCTCACGGGCGGCCCGATACAAGGCTGCATCATCACCTGCCCCCGCCACGGCGCCACCTTCGACATCCGCAGCGGCGAAGCCCTCACAGCCCCGGCCTATGAGCCGACAGCCGCTTTCCCAGTCCGCATCCAGGATGGTATCGTCCAGGTGAAAGACGATCGCTGGGACTGACTGCAAAGGGGGACCCAATGACTACCGTCAAAACGCTGACTTACCTGCCCCTGCTCATCTTCGCGATGGCGGTCAACGCCGCCAACCCTGCTCCCTCCGCTGCTTCCATTCCCGACGCCATCGCTGACAACAGTCAGGCCCTGACCGCCTTCGAAGCAAAACTTCAGGCTGCGGTCGAGAAGGGAGGCTACTATCCGAAGGAAGCGGCGATGAACGGCGAGCAAGGCGTAGTCGTAGTGGAGTTCGATTATGCAGGCGACGGCAAAGCCACCAACGTGACGCTGGGCGCCACCACCGCTAGCCGCGACCTGAATCGCGCTGCGATCCGTTCAGTTGAGAACGCCAAGTTTCCGCCCAAGCCATCTGAATTGGCTGGGGTAACTCATTTCCATATCAAGCTGACCTACACCCTGGGCCACTGACGGCAGAAACCGTCAGATGTCGACCGGGACGTCGCTCTCGCCGAAATGCTCCAGATAATCCGCATGGGCCGCCTTGATGACGGCATAGGCCTGCTCGTGGTTGTAGGCCGCTTGCACGTCAACCTTATGGGCTTGGCCCGGAACCCACTTGTAAGTGCTGAAGTAATGCACCAGCCGCTCCACCATCACGTGGGGCAAATCCTGCAGTTCACGGGCGTGTCCCCATAGGTTGTCGCTGGCCAACACGGCGATGATCTTGTCGTCCGCCTCGCCACCATCGATCATGCGCAGGCCGCCGATGACCCGCGCGCTCATGAGCACCTCGGAACGCGCGATGGGCCGCTCGGAGAATACGCAGATGTCCAAGGGGTCCTTGTCGCCCGGGATGCCCTCGCCCGCCAGCTTGCCGACCCGCGGGCCGCAGTAGGTGCGCGGCACGAAGCCGTAGAGCGCCGGCATGTGGGCGGAACTGCGTTGGGGACGGTCGACCCGCAGGTAACCCGTGGCCTTGTCCACCTCATACTTCACCACGTCGAAGGGCGTGATCTCGATGTAGGCGTTGACCACGGCCGGGGCTTCTTCGCCCAGTTCGAGGCCGTGCCAGGGGTGGGGTCGCCACTGGTTATAGGGCTTCATCTGCGTTTCACCGGTTGGGGGCGCGCATTGTACCGGCCGGGCCGGCCGCTTCCAACCCTGCAGCTTGAAAACCGCGGTTTCCGGCACAATATCCCCGCCATACACGCCACCGGAGACATCCATGCTCACCCTGCGTCCCGCCACCGAACGCGGCCATGCCGACCATGGCTGGCTCGACAGCTGGCACAGCTTCTCCTTCGCGGACTACCACGACCCGGAGCACATGGGCTATTCGGCGCTGCGGGTCATCAATGACGACCGCATCGCCAAGGGTGGCGGCTTCGGCGCGCACCCGCACCGGGACATGGAGATCATCACCTACATCCTGAAGGGCGCCATCGGCCATAAGGACAGCATGGGCAACGGTTCGGTGATCCGGCCGGGCGACGTGCAACGCATGAGCGCCGGCACCGGCGTGGTGCACAGCGAGGCTAACGCCGCCGATGGCGAGACGCGCCTCTTGCAGATATGGATCCTGCCCCGCTCCCGCGGCGGCGCCCCGGGCTACGAACAGATCCATTTCGACGATATGGACCTGCGCAACAAGCTGCGCCTGGTGGCTTCGCCGGACGGACGGGAGGGCTCGGTGCGCATCCAGCAGGATGCGACGATCTACGCAGGCCGCCTGGATGCAGGCACGACCGTGCAGCACCCGCTGGATGCGGGACGCCACGCCTACCTGCAGGTGGCGGAAGGCTCGTTGAAACTGAACGGCACGCTACTCAAGGAAGGCGATGGTGCGATGCTGGAGAAGGAAGCGGCGCTAAAGCTGGAAGCGGTGACCGGCACGGAAGCCCTGCTGTTCGATCTGCCTTAAGTCCCCGTCAGTCATCACGCCGTGCATCGGAATCCCGGTGCACGGTGTATTCCCCTTCCAGGGTGACGCCGCCCGGCTTGGCATGGCCGGGGCCGCGCCCCTGCATCTGCTGCGTCCACTTGCGGCGCAGCCACCAGAAGCGCAGATAGAGCGCCACGCCCAGGATCAACAAAGCACCCAACACCACCAGGAACAGCACGGTGCCGAGGAACAAGGACACGGCGAAGGCCGCCAACACCGCCAACATGGTCAAGGCCCGCGCGAGCGGGTTCCGGGATGCCGGCAGGCTTTGGGTCACAACAGCCCTTTCACGATGGCGGCGGCCGCCTTATCCAGGTCGATGCTCCCCATGTCGCTCTCATCGGCGCTTTCCGGCGGCATGAAAGCCAGGCGCCGGTCCGCGTGATTCACGGTCTGCCAGCGCAGGGCGGTGGAGGAACGGCGGCGCGGATAGAACGCGGCCGTGGGGCGGTCCAGCGCCGCCGCCACATGCAAGGGACCGGTGGACCCGCTGATGAAAAGATCGGCGAAGGCCAGGTGTTGCGCGAAATCCAGCAGCCCCTCTTTCGATACCAGCACCGTGTGCGGACCCTCGATGAGGCTGGAGAGCCGCCGGGCCTGCGCTTCCTCGGTCGGGCCCGCCGTGAGCACGAGATGGCGCTTGGCGCCGGCCAGCGCGCGCGCGAGATGGCCGTACTGCCCCAGTGAGAGGTTGTTGGCCGAACCGCCATGCCCTGCATGCACGAACAGCAGTTGCTTCGTCGCGGCGATCTTGTGTTCCTTCAGGAAGGCTTGCTTCAGCTTCTTGATCTCGGCCGGTTTGAACTCGAGATAGGGCGCTTCGGTCGGCTTCAGCTTGGTCACGCCCTGCTCTTCCAGGAACACGCGCACCAGATCCTGGTTGTACACGTACTCCGGCTTCTCGGAGCGGGAACGCCGCTGGGGGATGCGGCGGTTGTGGAAGAGTTGCGCGAGCTTGGTGGCGGGCGCATAGCGGCGCGGGATGCCGGCGAGCCATACGCCGAGGCCGGTGTCGAAGCGCGAGAAGAGCGTGATGACCGCATCGAAGCCCTTGGGCTTGAGGAGCCGGCTTAAGGCCCGGCCGTTCCGCCACTCCCCCTTCTGCCTCGGGTCCAGGATCACCTCATCTATATAAGGACAGGCCTCCGCCAGGGGCGCCGTATAGGCCGGCACCAGCACGGCGATGTGGGCCTTAGGCTGGGCAGCCCGCAAGAGGGCCAGGGCCGGCCAGGCGAGCATGAAATCGCCAAGCTTGTCGTTGCGGATGACCAGTATCTTGGATGCGGCAGGTGCAGGCATGAGGCCATCGGCAGGGAACGCGGGCTGCGCCGCGGGATATTAACCAAGCACGACATAAAGGTCGAATCCCCCTCCCCCTGACCGCCTCCCACGACATATAGGGGACTACCCCTAACCCGATTCGGGTTTTTACCCAATATAAAAAACGTCCTGCCCGGTCCAGACTTTGCCTCGGGTCGTGCACCCCTCACGATCCAAACGGCCGATGTTCCCCATCGGCCGCACAAGCCGAGATGCAACGTCACGGCCTGCGATGCGGATGATCCTCCCTATCATCCGCGTCGACTGAAACGCCTCGAAAGAGGCGTTTCTTTTTGGCGGCCCGGTTTAGGGCGCTGTGCCGGGTTTAGACATATGCCCTGAATCCCGGCCTCGGGTGTTACACCCCGGTTAATCAGGGGTTCACCCGCTTCCTGCACAGGCACGACTCAACTAGTCTCGACCCATGGACGCCAAGGACGGTGTCCAACTTCCTGGCATCTCCGCCAAGGCACCCCCGGCGGACCCGGAAAAAAAGTGGACCTGAGAATCTCACCGACCGCATCGCGCGCACCGTTCAAGGCCCTCATCGCCACCGATGACGCAGCGTCCGGCAGCGTGGAGCATTCTGCCCTCAAACAACTGCATTTCGACGCCGTCTCCGCCCATGACGAAGGCGAGATGCTGCACAGCATCCATGCCGAGAAGCCGGATCTCGTGATCCTGGACGCGGACTTGCCCGAAGCCGGAGGCCTGGAAGCTTGCCGACGCCTGCGGGAGGACCCCAATACCGCGGGCATCCCCATCATCATGGTGACCGGTGGCGAGGGCAACGCCGAAAAGATCGAGGCGCTGGAGACCGGTGCGGACGATTGCGTGGGTAAGCCGCTGAACGTCGACGTGTTGATGGCGCATATCAAGGCCATCGCCCGCCGAGCCCTGCAGGCCGTGACGCCCAACCATAGGCTGCGGGCGGGACCGATCGACATGGACCTGGATCGCTGGACCGTGAAGGTCTCGGGGCAGCCCATCGAGCTCACCAAGAAGGAGTTCCGGCTCCTGCAGACGCTTCTTGAAGCCAAGGGCCGTGCGCTCACGCGCGATTACCTCCTGCAGGAGGCTTGGTCCCACGGGACCATCCACGGCCTCGACACCCGCACCGTGGATGTGCATATCGGCCGCCTGCGCCGCAAACTGGGGGATGCGGGCCGCTACATCATCACCGTGCGTAACGTGGGTTTCCGCTTCGATCTCCTGCCGGAGTGGCTCACTGGCGGCTGAACGTGCTTGGTTTTTCACCATGGGGTCTTTCCAATCATCCAAATAGGGTATTTACCCTATATATCTACATATCCCTGCCCCGCTAAGGTTTACTTATTCCAGGGACAGGCGCAGCGGAGCGCCTCAAGACGATCAAAAGACAGCATGTATTGAGACCCGGGTCGCACAGCGATTAAGGGTTTTTCGCGGGATTCCACGGCTGAAATTCGAGGCATATGTTGCACTTGTTTCTTGACATATGCGCTCGTCGGCCGGCACGGCATTTTGTGTACCATGTCTGTCGCACATCACCCCAGGGCCGATGGAGCGTTTGTCTTGAGGTTACAGGCGGATTCAGGGATCCGCGATCGACCGCAGCGAGACTGTCCTGAACTGAACCCCGGCGGCGACGCCGCTTTGCAACTGAATCCCCGCTGACAGAGGGAAGGACGAGGAGCGAATCATGGCTGATAACAAGGGCAAAGGCCGAGACCGCACACTGCAGCCGGAGATGTCCGGCAACGTAGGCTCGCCTAACGACGAATCCCACGCCGAGGTACTGCGAGAACTGGTGGCGCACTTGCGCCAGAACCGCACGCAGCTGCGGGAGGTATGGGCCAGCCGGATCATGAGCGCCCGCTTCCTCACCGCCATGACCAACGAAGAGATCATGGCGGAAGCAAGCTCGGTGTACGACAACTACCTGGGAGCGCTGGAGACCGGCTCGATCGAAGCCCTCGAAGCCTACGCCCGCGACCTGTCGGAACGAATCATCCCCCGAGGCGTCGAGACGCACGAAGTGGTGGGTATCGTGCTCTTGCTGCGCGACGTGCTGGCACGCTCCCTCTTCGCCAAATACGGCCAGAACCAGCAACTGCTGACCCGCGTGTTGGACGCCTATGAGCCCGCCGCGAACCGCATCGCCACCACGGTGGCGGTGGGCTTCGTGCAGGAACGCGAGCGCATCATCCGCCAGCAACAGGAAGCCATCCGCGAGCTGTCCACCCCAGTGCTCGCCGTGCGCGAACGACTGCTGATCCTGCCCATCATCGGCATCCTCGACCCGCAACGCGCCCGTCAGCTGACGGAACAGCTGCTGCGCGGCATCCGCGTAAACCGCGCACGAGTGGTCGTGATGGACCTGACCGGTGTGCCCGCGGTGGACGCCGCGGTCGCCAACCACCTGGTGCAGACGGTGGAAGCCGCCCGACTGGTCGGTGCCGACGTGATCGTCACGGGCCTCGCGCCGGAACTGGCGCAGACCCTGGTCACCATCGGCGTGGACCTGGGCAAGATGGCCACGGTGGGCGACCTCCAGGGCGGCATCGAAGAGGCCGAGAAGCTCCTGGGTTACAAGGTCATGCCCATCACTGAAAAGAACAACGAGTAAGGACACGCCGGCGTGGAAGTCCCTATCCTAAAACAGAGGAACTACCTCATCGCGTCGGTGCAGGCCGTGCTGACCGACCAGGACCTGGTGACGCTGCGCGACCGGCTGGTGGCCCAGGTGGGCCGCTACCGTTCGGTCGGCGTGATCCTGGACGTGACGGGCCTGGACGTGATGGATTCCTTCTCAGTGCGAACGCTGCGGGACATGGCCCACATGATCCGCCTGCGCGGTGCCGACACGGTGATCGTCGGCATCCAACCGGAGGTGGCGTTCTCCATGGTGCAGCTGGGTCTCAGCCTGGAAGGCGTGCCCACTGCCCTCGACCTGGAAGAAGGTCTGGCTTATCTGGACGCACGGCCCAAGCGTACGAGCGTGGGGCCGCCAGCGGGATCCAGATGAACAGGCCCGTCAACCCACCGCAGAGCGGAAGCGCAACGGAAGGGAAATTGGACGACAAGGCAGTCATCCCCATCCGGACAGTGATGGATATCGTCACCGCCCGCCAGCATGGACGCGAGCTGGCACTCCAATCCGGTTTCTCGGAGACGGAGTCGACGCTCATCGCCACCATCATCTCGGAGCTGGCGCGCAACATCGTGCTCTATGCCCAGACCGGCGAGATCGTGCTCGGCAAGGCGAACGGCAGCGAGAACCAGCACGGCGTCATCATCATCAGCCGGGACAACGGCCCCGGCATCCCCGACGTACAGCGCGCCCTGGTGGGTGGGTACTCCACGTCCGGCGGCCTGGGCCTCGGCCTATGCGGCGTACGCCGCATGGTGGATGAATTCTACATAGACACGGGCACCGACAAGGGCACCACCGTCACGGCCAAGAAATGGCTACAGTGATGCGCGATGTGATCGAGTCGGCCGCAGCGGTCTTCACGCTGCCGGGCCAGGCTGAGTCCGGAGACCGCCACGCCATGGTGGGCGTACCCAATGGCATGGTGGCCGCCGTCATCGACGGCCTGGGCCACGGCCGCGAGGCGGCAGCAGCGGCGGAACGGGCCGTGGACTGCGTGGAACGGCATGCCGGCGAGGAATCCCTCATCAGCCTCGCGAAACGCTGCCATACTGCCCTCACCGGCAGCCGTGGCGCAGTCATGAACCTGGCATGCTTCGACGCCAATGAAGGCACCCTGACCTGGCTCGGCATAGGTAACGTGGAGGGCCGCTTGCTACTGAAGACCACCAGCTCCGGGTATGTGAAGCAGAACCTGCTGTTGCGCCCCGGCGTGGTGGGCCAGCGCCTGCCCTCGCTGCAGACCGCGGTGACCCGCGTGCAGCCCGGCGACATGATCATCTTCGCCACCGATGGCATCGCACCCGACTTCGCCGACGAGATCCGCGGCGATGGCAGCGTCACTGACATCGCTGAGCGCATCATCTCCCGCTACTGCAAGAAGACCGACGACGCCCTGGCGTTGGTCGCGCGTTACCTGGGGTAGGCCGCCATGCACGGCTACTCCCCCGATCTCCACGAGACCTACCGCAAGGCCCTGAAGGACTACCTGAAAGACGGCGGCGAAGCGCCGCTGCATCAGGCCTATGAACTCGGTCGCCAGGCGCTCGGCTCCGGCATCGGGCTGCTGGGCCTCGTCAACATCCATCATTCCGCAGTGTCAACGCTGGTGGAGACCCACGACGGTGAGGCGCGCAAGCTGGATGGCGCCTATCATTTCCTCATCGAGAGCATGTCCCCTTTCGAGATGATGCAGATCGGGAACCGCGAGTCGAACGCCGCCTTGCGGCGCCTGAACAACATCCTCGAGGAAGAAGCCAAGCGCATCGCCCATACCCTGCACGACGAGGCGGCGCAGCTGTTGGCCTCCGTGTATCTCGAGCTCGCGGAGATACAGCGCCAGACGCCTCCGGCGGAGGTACGAAAGCATGTCGACCGCATCTCCGAGCAGCTGGACATGGTGTCGGACCAGTTGCGGCGCCTCTCCCATGAGCTGCGCCCGCCCATCCTCGACCAGCTCGGCCTGATGCCCGCCCTGCAGTTCCTCACGGACGGTTTCCGCAAGCGCGCGGGCCTGACCATCGTCATCGACAACGACATCCTCGACCATGGCCGGCTGCCACCTCAGGTGGAGACCGCGCTCTACCGGGCCGTGCAGGAAGCGCTCAACAACATCGTGCGCCACGCCCAGGCGCAGTGCGTATGGATCAAGATCTGGATCGACCAGCAGTTGATCTACTGCACGATCCGCGATGACGGACGGGGCTTCGCCTCCCCTGCTCCGGGTACTCCCGCGCGCCATGGCCTCGGGCTCATGGGCATACGCGAGCGTATCAGCAGTCTCTATGGCGCCTTCGAAGTCAATTCCACGCCCGGATCGGGCACCGAGCTGAGAATCAGCATACCGCTGGGGAGCAATCTATGATGCAGACAGTCATGCTGGCAGATGACCATCCCATGTTCCGCCAGGGCCTGAAAGCCCTGCTGGAGCGCGAGGGCTACGAGATCGTGGCGGAAGCCGCCGATGGCCACCAGGCCGTGCGGCATGCGCGGCAACTGAACCCGCGTGTGGCGGTGCTGGACCTCGGTATGCCCTTGCTGAACGGCATCGATGCCGCCCGCGAGATCCACAAGCAGGCACCCGATACCGAGGTGGTCCTGCTCACCATGTACGAGGAGGATGCCTACGTGCTTGAAGCGTTGCGCGCGGGCATCCGCGGCTACGTGCTGAAGGCCCAGGCCGCCGCGGACCTCCTGGGCGCGATCCGCGAAGTGCTGCGCGGAGCCGTATATCTCAGCCCCGGCATCTCCAAGGCCGTGGTGGATGCCTACGTGAACAAGTCCGAACTGCCGGCGGAACCCCTCACCGGCCGCGAACGCCAGGTGCTGCAGCTGGTAGCCGAGGGCAAAACCACCAAGGAGGTGGCGGAGGTGCTGGGCTTGAGCGTCAAGACCGCCGATTCGCACCGCACTCGCATCATGCAGAAGCTCGAGATACACGAGACCGCGAGCCTGGTGCGTTATGCCATCCGTCGCGGCTTCATCAAGGCCTGATCGCGCGGTTTATCGTCACATCGTCGCGCCCTTGGGGTGATTACCCAGCGGATTAGGGGTATTTCCTCGATTCCGCCTTGGGCAATACACCTGCATAGTCAGGGGGTAATATGTCCCCGCTGCCCCGTGCTCCCGCACGGCGGCATGCGGGACGAGTGCCCCCCGGATGAAACGTATCCTGCTCGCTGATGATCACCCCATGTTCCGCCAGGGTCTGAAAGCCCTGCTGGAGCGAGAGGGTTTCGACGTGGTGGCGGAAGCGGCCGATGGGCACGAGGCCGTGCGCCTCGCCCGCCAGCTCTCACCGGAACTCGCGGTGCTGGACCTCGGCATGCCGCTGTTGAACGGCATAGATGCCGCGAAGCAGATACTCAAGCAGACCGCCGGCATCCAGGTCATCGTCCTCACCATGTACGAAGAGGAAGCCTACGTGCTGGAAGCCCTGCGCGCGGGCATCCGCGGCTATGTACTGAAGGCCCAGGCCGCCTCCGACCTGGTCGGCGCCATCCGCGAGGTGGGCCGGGGCTCGGTCTATCTCAGCCCCGGCATCTCCAAGACCGTGGTGGATGCCTACATCGGCAAGTCCGAACTCCCCGCAGACCCCCTCACCGACCGCGAGCGCCAGGTGCTGCAGCTCGTGGCCGAGGGCAAGACCACCAAAGAAGTGGCGCAAGTGCTGGGCCTGAGCGCCAAGACAGCGGATTCACACCGCACCCGCATCATGCAGAAGCTCGAGATCCATGACACGGCGAGCCTGGTGCGCTACGCGGTACGCCGCGGTTTCATCAAGGCATGACCATGCAGCCCCAGGGCCGACGGTGAACGACATCCATCACTCCGCCCATGGCACGCCGACACGTGTCCTGCTGGCGGATGACCATGCCATCTTCCGCGAGAGCCTGGGAGTGCTGTTGCAGGATGAGGGTTTCGAAGTGGTCGGTGAAGCGACCGACGGCCCTGAGGCCCTGCGGATGGCCGAGACCCGGCATCCGGATGTCGCGATCCTGGACTACGACATGCCCCTGATGGACGGCATCGCCGTGGCCCGCGAGCTGCAGCGCTCGGTGCCGGAGATCCAGACGGTGCTGCTCACCAACGAGGAAGACAATGGCAGCGCCGTGGAAGCGCTGCGCGCCGGAATGCACGGCTATGTGCACAAGTCCCAGACCGGCGAAGAACTCGTGAACACCATCCGCCAGGTCGCCCGTGGGATCATCCACTTCAATACCCGCCTCTCTTCGGGAGCGCTCTCATCCCTGGTGTCTGGCAGCGAGGCGGAGCCGGAGGCCTTGAGCGAACGGGAGCGCGAGGTGCTCATGCTCATCGCCCAAGGCAACACCACGCGCATGATCGCCCAGGAGCTGGGCCTCAGCACCAAGACCATCGAATCCCATCGCAGCCGCATCATGCACAAGCTGCACGTACATAGGGCCGCGGAACTCATCCGCTACGCCATCCGCCGACAGCTCATCACGCCCTGACCTGACCCCCGCTTCCTCCAGTCCCTGATTGATTTCCGCTGTCACCGCGAGGCGACGACAATCCGATGTGACATAGGTCACGCTTCTGTCGCTGTTTACTCACGCGTTCCTCTATCTTTAAACCTCTGTTACCCATGGCAGGTATATATCTCCTGCCGATAAGGCAGGGACCTTAAGGGTATTACCCCAGCTCCTCTGCTCACAGACCACCAGTGGCCGTCGGCATCCGCCCGCAAGGGCATCCGACATATATGACTACTGAGGTTATGCAGCATGTCCATCCGGCGACCCTTATCCGCCCTCCTCGCGCTCTTCGCCCTGGCCCTCACCGGCGTAGCTCATGCCGCCTCCACCGCCCCTGGCGGCTTCCTGGAGAACGATGAGACCGCTACCGCGCGCACCCTGATGACCCAGGCGCAGACCAGCGCCTTCCTGCCGGACCGGGGCGCCTTCAGCTTCCCGGCGCCGTACAACACCCGCGGCGTGCGCATCACCACCGCCACCGACTGCGGCGGCCAGGACTGCGTGGACATGATCTACAGCTACTGGCGCAACATGAGCAACAGCGCCGGCAGCAACACGATGTACATCTTCATCGGGCTCGATCGCAATCGCGGCGGTCAGGGCCCGACCCTGTTCAGCTACGACAAGACCACGGAAGCCCTGACCGAAGTGGGCCCGCTGTTCGCGAGTTCCAGTCCCTACAGCTGGAACAGCGCCGAAGGCTGGTACTTCAGTTACGGCATGCCCACCAAGATCTACATGCAGTCCGGCTCCAAGCTCCTGCGCTATGACGTGCTGACCCACGTCATGGAGACCGTGTTCGATTCCACCACTCAGTACCCCAACTCAGTCATCAAGCAGACCAACTCCAGCAACGATGACGACGTCCATTCCGCCACCCTGGAAGATGCGGGCACTTATGCGACCTTGGGCTGCATGGCCTACAAGGTTAGCACCAAGCAGTTCTACTACTATCCCGCCCAGGGCAAGTTCGACGAGTGCCAGATAGACAAGAGCGGCCGCTACCTCCTCATCAAGGAGAAACTACCCTCCGACACCTGCGCCAGCTGCGACGAGGACAACCTGTTCGTTGACCTGCAGACAGGCACCCAGACCGTACTTACAGACCAGAACGGCGCCGGCGGCCACTCGGACATGGGCTATGGCACATACGTGGCCGTGGATAACTGGAACAACTATGCCAATGCCTGGCGGGTATGGAACCTAGGCTCGAGCCCCTTGGCGGGAGGGCTGACCTACCATGATAACGATTGGAGCGCCTTCTCTCCGTCCCATGTGAGCTTCGAGAACGCGAGCCCGACCCTGCCCATCAGCCAGCAGTACGCCTGCGGCAGCGGCGCCAACCGCACCAACTCGCCCCGCGCCAACGAGATCATCTGCTTCAGCCTGGACAGTTCCATCCCCCATGCCTCCCAGCAGGCGCTGGTGGTGGCTCCGGTCATGACCGACCTCAACGCCACCGGCGGCAACGCCACTTGCCCGAGTTGCACCGACTACGGCAAGGACCCGAAGGGGAACATCGACCCCACCGGCCAGTACTTCTTCTGGGTCAGCAACATGGGCGGCACCCGTATGGAAGCCTTCATGGTGAAGATCCCTTATCAGCTCCTGACCGGTGGCGGCAGCAGCAGTGACACGACGCCCCCCAGCGTCACGCTCACCGCCCCCTTCTTGGGCGCAGCCCTCACCGGCAGCGTCACCGTCTCCGCCGATGCCGCCGACAACGTGGGCGTGGCAGGCGTGCAATTTAAGCTGGATGGCGTGAACCTGGGCGCGGAAGTGACCCAGGCGCCCTATTCGATCAGCTGGGATACCTCCAAGCAGGTTATCGGCGCGCATGTGCTCAGCGCCATCGCGCGCGACGCGGCGGGGAACACCACGACGGCAGCCTCCGTCTCCGTGACCACCTACGTCGCGGTGTTGCCGCCGGTGATCTCAGGCGTCGCATCCAGCGTGACCGGCTCAGCTTCAGCCACCGTGAGCTGGAACACCGACCAGTCCGCCAACTCCCAGGTCGCCTATGGCACCAGCCAGAGCTACGGCAGCACCACCACGCTGAACACCGGCATGGTGACGGCACATTCGGTGGCCATGGCGGGGCTCACACCCGGCACCCTGTATCACTACCAGGTGATCTCGAGCAATCCCTCGGGGCAGCAATCCGTCTCGTCCGACCAGACCTTCACCACCCAGGCGGGCGGTTCGGTCACGTTGCCGAAGCCCCTGGGCAACTGGCAGTTCGACGCCGGCACCGGCACCGGCACCACTGCCGCCGACAGCTCCGGTCACGCTTATACCGCCACCCTCCACAAGAGCCCGGTCTGGGTCCAGGGTGTGGTGGGCGATGCCCTCAACTTCGACGGTGTGGACCAGTATGCGAGCGTCCCTCATGTCGCGGCGCTGGATGCCTACCCGCTTACGGCATCGGTCTGGTTCAACACCACCGACACGAGCGGCACCCACGCGCTCATCAACAAGTACGCTTCCGGTTCCTACAAGGGCTACCAGGTGTTCCTGAGCAACGGCAGCCTCTGCGCCTGGTATGTGCGCGACAGCGCGGATCACGTTGGTGACAGCGGCTGTCCGCTGAAGACCGCGGGTTACAACGATGGCCAGTGGCACATGGTGACCTACACGGTCGACGCTAGCGGCGGCAAGCTCTATGTGGATGGCGTGCTCAAGACCAGCCGTGCCTGGACCGGCCGTGCCGGTGCCGTGAGCAGCACCGACTCGCTGTACTTCGCCCGTTACCCCGGCGCGACCCAGCCCTACCTGGCGGCCTCCGTGGACGAAGTGCGGCTCTATAGCTCCGCCCTCAATGCCTCGCAGGTGGCGGCGCTCTATGCCAGCTTCCCGCGGGTGCTGCCCGTGGCCTGGACCGCCCTTCGCAATGTGACCGCCGACGGCGGCTCGTTGCAGAAGACCAGCGGCTGCGACGGCTGCGAGGATGCCATCGCTGACTCCCAGCAGCAGCTGACCCAGGGTGGCAACGGCTACGTGGAGTTCGTGGTCTCGGAGACCAACACCCTGCGCAGCGTGGGCCTGGAGAACCCGGCAGCCGGCCCCGGCATGGCCAACATGGACTACGCCCTGCGCCTGCAGAGTGGCAGCGTGGAGGTGCACGAGAAAGGCGCCTACAAGACCGACACCAAGTTCGCCTCCGGCGACGTGTTCCGCATCGCCGTGGGTGCGGGCACGGTGAACTACTACAAGAACGGCACCGTGTTCTACACCAGCAAGACCGCGCCGGCCTCCATCCTGCGGGCGGCGGCGAGCGTGAACACCCTGGGCGGCACCGTCACCGACGCCCTCATCAAGACCCAATAGGCAAAAAAAACCGGCCGCCGGACAGTTCCGGCGGCCGGTCAGGGCTGGGGGACTTCTGCGGTCCCCGATATCTCCAGGTTACGGCTGAGCGGCCAGGCCCGGGATACTTTGCAGATGCGGGGCGCGGGCCTGGTACTGCTCCAGGGCCAGCCACTTGCGGTACCAGTCGACGGTCTCCTTGAGGCCTTCCTTGAACGGCACCTCGGGCGCGTAGCCCAGGTACTTCTGGGCCTTCTCGATGGAAGCCTGCGAGTGCTTCACGTCACCGGTGCGGGGAGCCTCGAACTGCGGGACGATACGGTCCCCCAGGAGGTCCTCCAGCATGTCGACGAGGTCCAGCAGGCTGCGGCGCTCGCCGCAGGCCACGTTGAACACCTGCCCCGCCGCTTCCGGCGCGGTGGCGGCGGCGATGGTGGCCTGCACCGCGTTCGCCACGTAGGTGAAGTCACGGGACTGGGTGCCGTCGCCATAGATCACCGGCGAGCCGCCGTTCAGGGCAGTGTCGATGAAGCGCGGGATCACCGCGGCATATTCCGACTCCGGGTCCTGGCGCGGGCCGAAGACGTTGAAGTAGCGCACGCAGGCGGTCTCCAGGCCGAAGGCCTGCCAATACACCTTGCAATAGTGCTCGCCGGTGAGTTTCGAGACGGCATAGGGCGAGAGGGGATCCGGAGTGGCATCCTCGCGCTTGGGCAGGGCCACCGCGTTGCCGTAGGCCGAGGAGGAAGCGGCGAACACCACCCGCTTCACCCCTGCCTTGTGGCTCGCATCCAGCACCGTGAGCGTGCCGGTCTCGTTCACCGCGTGGGTGGCGAGGGGGTCCTTCAGGGATCGGCCCACGGAGGCCAGGGCCGCCAGGTGGAACACATAGTCCATGCCCTGCACGGCCTTGCGCACCGTCTCACGGTCGCGCACGTCGCCTTCGATGAACTCGATGGGCAGGCTCTCGATGTTCTCGCGCTTGCCGGTGGAGAGATTATCGAGCACCCACACGTCGTGCCCCTGGTGGAGCAAGCCGCGGGTCAGGTGCGAGCCGATGAATCCGGCACCGCCTGTCACTAGACATTTCATGGCAATCACCTCATTTATGATGCGTAGGGCTTGAGCCCGCGTGCGTGCACGCGAGTGATGGATGCTGTCCTTGGGGACTCGGGGCGGTTCAGCGCGTGGTGCCCGCCCGCTGGTAGTCGTCTTCGAGGCGCACGATGTCGTCCTCGCGCAGGATCTCGCCCTGCTGCACCTCGACGATGAACACGGGCTCGTGGCCGGCGTTGCCGAGACGGTGGACCTCGCCGAGACCGATGCGCACGGATTCGCGGGGCTTCAGTTCCAGCAGCCGCTCGCCCACCAGCGCACTGGCCACGCCGCCCACGCAGGTCCAGAGCTCGCTGCGGTGGTGGTGGTACTGCAGGCTCAGGCGCCGGCCGGGGTGCACCTCGATGAGCTTCACTTTGTAGCCTGGCCCCTCATGCAGGAGGCTCCAGCGGCCCCAGGGGCGTTCGTCGGTCTCGATGGCGAAGCTGTCGGTGTCCAGATTGGACGGCAGATGACGCGGTCCGGGCAGCTTGCCCAGGTATTCGTCCATGTAGGACTTGCTGTGTTGCTCGATGGTCATTCGACGGTCACCGATTTGGCGAGGTTACGGGGCTTGTCCACGTCGGTGCCGCGCTGCAGGGCCGTGTGGTAGGCCAGGAGCTGCACCGGTATGGCATGCACGATGGGCGAGAGGATGCCGGCATGGCGCGGCGTGCGGATCACGTGCACGCCCTCGCTCTCGGTGAACTGGCTATCCTGGTCCGCGAACACGAAGAGCTCGCCGCCGCGGGCGCGCACTTCCTGCATGTTCGACTTCACCTTCTCCAGCAGCGAGTCGTTGGGCGCGATCACCACCACCGGCATGTCGCTATCCACGAGCGCCAGGGGGCCGTGCTTCAGTTCGCCCGCGGGATACGCCTCGGCGTGGATATACGAGATCTCTTTGAGCTTCAGCGCGCCTTCCAGAGCGATGGGGTAGTGCACGCCCCTGCCCAGGAACAGCGCATGGTCCCGTTCGGCGAAGCGCGCGGCCCAGGCCTGTATCTGCGGCTCCAGGTTGAGGGCGTGCTGCACGCACTCCGTGAGACGGCGCAGGCTCGCGATGTAGTCCTGTTCCTTGGCGGCCGACAGGCGGCCGTTGAGCTTGGCGAGGGTGCCAGCCAGGCCGAACAGCGCGATGAGCTGGGTGGTGAAGGCCTTAGTGGAAGCGACGCCGATCTCGGCGCCGGCCCGGGTGTAGAAGACCAGTTCCGAAGCGCGCGGGATGGCGCTCTCAGGCACGTTGCAGATGGACAGGGTCTTCTCGTGGCCCATGGCCTTGGCGTGCTTCAGGGCTTCCAGGGTGTCCAGGGTCTCGCCGGATTGGGAGATGGTGACCACGAGCTGGCGGGGGCGGGCCACCGATTCCCGGTAGCGGTATTCGCTGGCGATCTCCACTGAGGTGGGGATGCCCGCCACGCCCTCCAGCCAGTACTTGGCGGTGAGGCCGGCGTAGTAGCTTGTGCCGGCAGCGAGGATCAGCACCGCATCCACGTCGCGGAATACCTCATCGGCGCGAAGGCCAAACAGGGCTGGCGTGAAGCCTTCCTCCACCAGCGGCCGCAGCGTGTCGGCGAGCACGGCCGGCTGCTCGTGGATCTCCTTCTGCATGTAGTGCTGGTGGCTGCCGAGATCCATGTTGGCGAGGGAGACGTCGCTCACCCGCGGCAGGCGTTCCACCTTCTGGCCGTTGCGGTCCGTGACCGTGACCCTCTGGCCACGCAGTTCCACCACGTCGCCGTCTTCGAGGTACAGCACCCGGCGCGTCGCCGAGAGCACCGCTGAGACGTCGGAGGCGAGGAAGTTCTCCCCCTCCCCCAGGCCCACCAGCAAGGGACAGCCCATGCGGGCGCCGGTGACCACGTCCGGGTTCTTGAGGGAGAGCACGCCGATGGCATAGGCGCCGATCAGCTCCCGGGCGGTCTCCTGGGTAGCCCGGAACAGGTCGCCGTGCTGCTGCAGGTGATGATGGATGAGGTGGGCGATGACCTCGGTATCGGTCTGGGACTCGAAGGTATAGCCGAGGCCCATGAGGCGGGCCCGGTGTTCCTCATGGTTCTCGATGATGCCGTTGTGCACCACCGCGATCTCGCCGCGCGAGATGTGGGGATGGGCGTTCGGCTCGGTGACGCCGCCATGGGTGGCCCAGCGGGTATGTCCGATGCCGGTGACGCCCGCGAGCTGGGTGGCGTTGGCCTTGCTCTGCATCTCCGCCACGCGGCCGACGCTGCGAACCCGCTTGATGCTGCCGTTGACCACGGCGATGCCCGCGGAGTCATAGCCGCGGTACTCGAGCCTCTGCAGGCCCTCGATCAACATAGGCACCACGTTACGGCTGCCCACGGCTCCCACGATCCCACACATGTGCGTTCTCCAGCGCCGGGATCAACCGGCGGTACGTTCCCAGGTGACCTGCTGCCGGCCATTCAGGAGATGGACGAGCGCCATCACCGTGGCCCAGTTGAGCAGGCAGAAGGCATAAGGGATGTTGAGGAAGAAAGGCTTGCGCGCCGCGTGACGCGTGAAGTAACCCAGGGCCGCGGCCCCGTAGAACAAGAGCTGCAGCACGAACAAGGCGCGGAAGATGCCCGCGTCCCGCGCCAATGCCAGGCTGGCGACGAACGCCAGCACCAGGCAGATCGGGCTCAAGAGCCGGAACAGCTTGTGGGACACGGTCTGCAGCCAAAGCCGGTTCATGAAAGGGTTCAGCAGCCAGGGCTTGAGGAAGAAGAGCTGGTAATTGCCGGCGATGGTGCGCAGCTTGCGGGTGAACTCCTGCTGCGCGTTGGTGGCGACCCAGTCATAGGCCCGGGCGCGGGGTTCGAACAGGACCCGGTAACCCTGCCGCACCGCCTGCATGGGGATGAGCACGTCGTCCAGGATCAACGACTCAGGGATGGGCTGGAACAACTTGCGCCGCAAGGCGTAGATGGCCCCGGTCACGCCCACGGTGGAGTCGATGCGGCTCTCGTGCAGACGCATGAACTTCTCGTAGCGCCAGTAGAAATCCACGCCCTTCCCCACTTCGGAGCCGCGCCCGGTGCTGTCCAGCAGCACGAGTTCGCCGCTGACCGCCCCCACCTTGGGATCGGCGAAGCAGGCCACCAGCGCCTTGAGCGCGCCGGTCTCGAACTTCTGGCGCGCGTCCGCCAGCACCACGATCTCGCCGCTGGCCATGCGCATAACGTCGTTCAGAACGGCGCTCTTGCCGCGCCGCTGCTTGAACTCCACCACCGTCACCTGCTCCGAGGCGTAGGCCCGGGCCTTGGCGGCGGTGCCGTCGGTGGAACCATCCGAGGCCACGATCACCTCCATGTGGTCCCAGGGATAGTCCAGGTCGAGGAAGTTCTCCAGGCGCTGCTTGATGCGGCGCGATTCGTTGTATGCCACCACCACCAGCGTGACCTTGGGCTGCATCCAGCCGGTCACGGGCTCGCGCCGCTTCAAGCCACCCCACAGCCGGATCAGCAGCGGATAGCCCACGTAGGTGTAGGACAGCAGCATCATCGATATCCAGAAGCAGAGGGACGCGTATGCCATGAAGCCGGTCATCTCAGTGCTCCGTGTTGACGGCAGTCTTGTTGGGGGTGCAGGAGACCACCGTGTCCCCCAGATGCGGGTCGTAGGCCTTGAGGGAGATGCAGAGTTCGTCTGCATCAACCCCTATGTCACCGCCGTCATCCGCCTCGGACTTATAGGCGCTGGTGGCCGAGAGCCTGTAGTCGCCGTTGCCGGCGAAACCAACGCCCTGCAGGCTCTTGGGGAAGAAGTTGTCCGAGGGATATTCGTTGGAGGCCGCGCCTATGATCACGTTCCGGCGTAGCCTGGCATCGGGGAAATAGGCGGAGATGGTCGATACACCCACGCCCTTGTTGGTGCCGATGATGCCGTAGCGGTTGTGCAGGGCGATGTTGTCGGTGTAGCTGAACCCCTCGTCGGCGCGCCCGTCGCTGAACACGATGGTGCCGGTCTGGATTGCGGTGTTATGGGTGAAGGTCACGTCGCGGCTGCCGTCGCCCATCAGCAGCAATACACCCTGGCCCCAAGGACCGCCCACATCCTCGAACAGGTTATTGGCCACCAGGATGCGCTGGGTCTGCTGGCTGGGGTGGTTGTTGTCGTAACCGAGGATGTTGACCCCGTTGGCGACGTGGCGGACCACGTTGTCCTTGAAGGTCACGTCCTGCACCACCGACCAGGGAGCCGTGCCGTCCTGGTCCCGTACCGTGAACAGGATGGAAAAGCCATCCTGGGCCTGGGCCCAGTTGTACTCGAACAGGTTGCCTTCCACGAGCACGCGCTGGGCGTTCTTGAGCTCGAAGATGTTCTTGATGCTCCAGGTGGCGCCCTGGTAGCCCGGTGCATCCGCACGCCAGGCTGGATCCTTGGTGAAGTGGTTGCCGCGCACTTCGATGTCCGAAGGCACCACGCCCTGGATGGTGGGGTCGGTCCCGCCGAACATCACGTTCTCGCCCGCCGCCTCCAGGTAGTTGTCCACGATCATGAACGGGCCTGGGCTGTTCCAGGCCGCGATAGCCTGGCTGTCCTCCCCCACCTTCTTGAAGTCGGCGAAGTAGGAATCGATGACCGCGGCGTTGCGTGCGTTCAGCGCGATGCCGCGCTTGGCTCCGACCACCGGGTCGCCATGCAGGTAGCAGCGGTCGAAGATGAAGTGATGGGGTAGCGTGTCCAGTTTGGTGTCGCCGTTGCCCAATACCACCAGGTTCTCGAGGAATGCGGTCTTCGGCGCATCCTTGCCCGAACCACCCAGGTTCTTCAGCCAGCCGAGCGCGCTGCCGGACTTGGCCGGGCCGGGCCTGAGTTCAATGCCGATGAAACGGTAATGGTGCGCGCCGGGGTCGGTGCGCAGCACCGGCCCGCTCGAAGCTTCGAGCTTGGGCATGCGCGCCGCATCGTCCGGATCCACCCGCGTCCCGGGTGGCAGCTGGCCCTGGGCCACGGCGGCGGACTCGATGGTGATCCAACCGCTCGTGTCCTCCGGCTTTGCGGGCAGCGTGAAGCCGCCGCTGTAGACGGCGCCTGGCTGCAGCACGAGGGTGTCACCGGGCTTGGCGGCATCCAGCGCCGCCTGCAGGTCGCCGCCGGACGCGACCGTGACGGTCTTGCCCTGGGGCTTCACGTAGCGGGCGTCGACGTACGCCTGCGGCGGAACCGGGCTGTGATGCGCAGGCTGCGTGGGCGAGGCGGCGACCGCCGCCTCGCTGTGGCAGCCCGGCGCGATCAGGAGCGGGCCGGCGACACCTGAGGCGAGTAAGCCGGCGTATAGGGTCCGGAAGATGACGGTACTTGGCATGACTCATCCACCTTGCTGCGTGATTTCTGGTTAGCGCGGGCGATGCCGCGGGTGAGATCGATTACGTCCACGTCGGAATCCGCCGCCGCGAGTACGACGTCCGTCTCTTCCCCGGCGTTGCCCACCACCAACAGCTCCGCGTGGACCAGGAGGTCGGCGCCCTCGGTGCACATGAGCGAGGCGATATGCGGGATTTCTTCTTCGATGTAACGGCGGTTGGCTCCAGTCAGGCGCGCGACTGAGACGTTATGATCGAGGATGCGCACGTCCAGGCCCTTGCCGATGAGCGTCTCTACCAGCGTGACCATGGGGCTCTCGCGCAGGTCGTCGGTGCCCGGCTTGAAGGAGAGGCCGATGACGCCGATGCGCTTCTTGCGCGTGGCCACCACCGCATCCACGGCGCGGCGGATCTGGGCGCTGTTGGACTCAAGGATGCGGCCGATGAGCGGCAGGTCCACGTCCACGCTGCGGGCCGCGTAAGTGAGCGCGCGTATGTCCTTGGGCAGGCAGGAGCCGCCGAAAGCGAAGCCGGGCTTGAGATAGGCCTCGGAGACGTTGAGCTTGCGGTCCATGCGGAATATGCGCATGACTTCCTGCGGCTCCACGCCGAAGGCCTCGCACACGTCGCCCACTTCGTTGGCGAAGCACACCTTCAGCGCATGGAAGGTGTTGGCGGTGTACTTGATCATCTCGGCGGTCTTGATGGAGGTGTGCACGAACGGCGCCTCGACCGTGGCATAGAGTTCGCGCAGGCGGCCGGCGGTCTCCTCGTCCTCGCAACCCACCAGGGTGAACGGCGGCTGCAGGAAGTCCTGCAGGGCGCTGCCCTCGCGGATGAACTCGGGGTTCACCGCCACCCGCAGGCAGGAGCGGTGGCGGCGCTGCATGCCGGCGCGCAGCGCCGGGATCACCACATCCTCGATGGTGCCGGGCAGCACGGTGCTGCGCACCACCACCACGAAAGGCTGGTCACGGTGGTGCAGCTCACGGCCGATCTCGCCGCAGAGCTGGCGCAATACGTCCACGTTTAGCTGGCCGTTGCTGTAACCGGGGGTGCCGACGCAGATGAGGGCCATGTCCGAGCCGGCGATGCCTTCCGGTGCCGAGACGGTGGCGCGCAGCCGGCCGCTGTTGACCGTGAAGGCCAGCAGCGACTCCAGGCCAGGTTCCACGATCGGCGAGATGCCGGCGTTGACCATGGCCACCTTCTCCGGGTTCACGTCCACGCCGATGACCTCGTGCCCGGCTTCCGCCAGGCGAGCGGCGCTCACGCAACCGACGTAACCGAGTCCGAATATGCTGATACGCATGTCTCTAATCTCCTGTTGTGATCTGTATGCCCCGCTCCAGCGGGGTCAGGGTTCGTGGTTTCCGGCGAGGCCAGCAAGCCGCCCGGCGAGCTGCGGGTAGCCCGCGCCGAGCATGGCCTTGAGCACTTTCTTGCCGTTCCATTTCAGCCAGGCCGCATAGACGGCACTGGGTTTGCGTGCGGCGAGTTCCGCCGCATAGCCGCTGTCGTCACCGCGGCGGATGGCGTAGCGTCCAAGCACGGTGCAGCCGCCGATGCGGCGCACACGGGTCTCGGGCTCTGAGGTGAAAAGCGTGGTGAGCCCCGCCTCCGCGGCGGTCTCCGCGACCCGCGCCGAGAAGTAACCGCCGGGCACCGATGCCGTGGTCACCGGCGCACCTAGCACGTCCTGCAGTTCCGCGCGGCTCTCGCGCCATTCCCGCAGCATCTCTGAGGGTTTGCAGGCGGCGAACCGCGCCGGATGGCTGGCAGAGTGGCTACCGATCACATGGCCGCGGGCGTGCAGCTCGCGCAAGTGATGCTTGTCCAGGAAGCCCGGACGGCCGATCCAGTCGCTGGTCATGAAGCAGTGGCCCCGCCAGCCGCGCATCTCGAGCCGGTCCGCCACCTCGCTGTGGTATGAGAGTCCGCCGTCATCCACGGTGATGGCCACCGGCACCTCGGTGCCTTCGGCCTGCGGTTGTGTGATCACCACCGGCGGTGCGTCCAGCACGAAGGCGAGACCCGCAAGCTGGAGATCGAACTCCGGCAGCGGCAGCTTGTAGCGGTCCGCACCGGCACCGGCGAAGCCGCTCTCGGTGGGATCGACGGCATAGACGTCGTGGTAGAGCAGCGAGAGCAGGCGCTTCATGACGTGGCCCGCTGCTGCTGGGCGCCGCTGCGCCGCGCCGCGTGCTTCCAGCGCAGGTAGGCGCTCAACCAGGGCTGGCCCCAGGTGGCGGACTTGCGCTTGGCCACCGGTAGGGGCTCAGAATGGCCGCGCCAGGCGGCCTTGAGCTGCTCGGCGACCTTGTCCAGGTTCTCCAGCACCACCCGGTACTGCATCACCGTATGGGATTCCTTGAGCTCATCGAACCCGTAGGAGGACTGCAGCAGCATCGGGCCCGTGTCCACACCCGGATCCACCCGCAGCAGGGTCATGCCCACACGCTCCAGGTCGCGGTTCACCAGGGCCCAGAAGCAGCCATGGGCATTGCGGTATTCGGGGCAGATGCCGGGATGCAGTACATAGGTGCCGTGGCGCGGCAGGCTGAAAATGTCCTGCTTCAGGATGGTCTTGCAGCGGGCCACCATGAGATCCGGCTTCAGCCATTTCAGGAATGACTTCACGGCGGCCCCGTTGGGCTCGCTGGTGACGAGGGTCATGACGCCGGTAGGATCGACCGGATAGCGCGCATGCAGGCGCGCGAGTTCGTCTTCCATCCATTCAGTATCGCGGCGAGCCAGGAAGACCTTGTAGTAGAGCCGGAAGGCCAATACGTCCAGGAAACGCAGCAGGCCCACGCGGCGGATCTCGCGGCGGACCCGCTGCCACATCCGCTCACGGCCTTCGCGCAGCTTGATGACACCCACCAGATCCATGCTGGTGGCGATCCAGGCAGTGAGGCCTTCGGTGTCGATGCGGTCGCCCTCATGGCACATGAGCACCACTCGCGGTACGCCGGGGCGGTGCAACTCAACCACGGGCGGACTCGCAGTGCGCGCCGAACTGCCGCGCCACCTGGGGCCAGCCATAGCGTTCGTGGGTGAGACGTTGGCCGGCATCGCCCAGGGCACGGCGATGTTCCGGGTCCCGCAGCAGCGAGACCACGGCAGAGGCGAAGCTCTGGGGATCGTCGGCCCGCAGGTAATGCTCCCCTGGAGCAAGGGGCAGACCTTCCACCCCGACGGTGGTGGAGACCACCGCCTTGCCCATGGAGAGGGCCTCGAAGATCTTGAGGCGGGTGCCGCCGCCGATGCGCAGCGGTACCACGTAGACCGCCGCTGCATCTATATAAGGGCGCACATCGTCCACGGTGCCGGTGACCCGCACCCCGGCCGCCTTGGCGGCGCGGCGCAGGTCATCGCTGGGGTTGCGGCCGACGATGGTGACGCCGACCCGCGGGACTTCCCGGCGCACTGCCGGCAGGATCTCGTCGATGAAGTGGCGGATGGCGTCCTCGTTGGGATGCCAGTCCATGGAACCGGTGAACACCACTTCCACGGGATCTTCGGGCGTGCCGTTGGCCTTGAAGTAACCGGTATCTACGCCGGTGGGGACGTCGAAGATGGCAGCGCCCTGGGCGTCGGCGCTGTGGAGCGCCCGGTCCTGGGGTGAGACCGCTACCGTGAGCTTGGCATGGCGGCAGACTTCCGCCTCGTAGCCGCGCATCTTGCGCCACTCGATGCCGAGCAGCGCGCGCTTGATCGGGTTGTCCTGGATCGCCGCCAGGCGCTTCAGGATCATGTATTCGACGTTATGGGAGAAGAACACCACCGGGATCGGTCCGTCCAAGGGGACGTTGGGTGCGGCGAACACGAAGTCAGCGATGCAGAGGTCCACCTCCCCCGCTGCCATCAGCTTCTCGACTTCAGACCGCAGCGCCTGGACCCGGTGCTTATAGACGTCCACCGGCATCTTCGTGAACCAGGACTTCAGCAGCATCCAGGGGAAACGCGGGTCACGCCATTTCGGCGCCGCGAAGGGGAAGGACAGCACACGCTTGCACTGGGGCAGCTGCCGCGCGAGCGCCTCGGGGTCATCCCCCGGGACGTGGGTGGTGAGCACGCTAAGCTCGTGCTCGCGGGCGAGTTCAGACAGGATGTTGAGGCTGCGCAGGCGGCCGCCGGTGTTGGGCGGCCAGAGTCCGCCGATCTTGACCCACAGGATGCGCATGTATCTGCCTTGACCCTGCCGTCAGGCCGTCTCGCGGCGCACCAGGGCGCAGCGGACGACGGAGGTGAGGAATTCTTGGGTGAGCGGGTTGAAGAGGCGCCGGAAGCGTTTGATCGGCATGGGCTCCAGGGATTCGACATCGAAGCCGCTCTCCGCCACCAGCTGGCGGAAGCGACTGAGCGTCATCTGGTTGAGGCCGCCTTCCACTTCGTGGAAATGCCGGGCGCCATCGGATTTGAAGTCCGCGCGCCAGCGCAACAGCGCTTCTTCGGTGAATATGAGATGGGCCCAGGGGAACACGGAGAACAGGTGTCCGCCGAGCGGATGCAGCCAGGGGGGGCCGAAGGCGATGTAGACCCGACCGCCCGGAAGCAGCAGGCTGTGGAACTGGCGCAGCACCTTGCCAGGGTCCTGGTAGTGCTCGAAGCCATCCACTGAAAAGATGACGTCGAACTTGCCGTAGGTATGGGTGCCGAAGCTGCAGCGATCCGCCACCCCGGCGGCGCGCGCCTCGGCGGTAGCGACGTCCAGGAGCTTCTGGCGTATGTCCACGCCGACGACCAGGCCAGCATCGTGCTGGGCGATCTCGATGGCCTCACGGCCGGTGCCGCAACCGAAATCCAGCACCGTCCTGCCCTGCACGCTGTCCCAGACGTCCTCGCCGAACAGGGACTCGAGCTTGCTGGTGCCCGTATAGGCCTCGCCAGCGCAGGGGTCCTGCTCGCGGGTCGCCTCGCGTCCCAAGCGGCACAGGAGCTTGTAGCCCAGCTGTCCGCCCACGAATCCGTTCTGAGTCATCACTGCCGCGTCCTTGGACATAATCCGGGTTGCACCTGCATCCCCGGGCGGCAACTCTCGCATCCAAAGCCCGTGCAAGATATCCGGTGAACCCCGCAATCAGATGCGGGTAAAACCCCGGCGTCAGGCCGCGACACCCAAGCTGGGATTGAACAATGCCTCGTCCAGGATCGCGTCGGGGGCTTCACCTTCCAGGAACATCCGCTGCCAGAGTTCGAGGTTGATGAGCATCCACAGGCGATCGCCGTGCTCCGCATCGCCGCGCTTATGCTCGGCGGCGAGCTGCCGGACATAGTCGGAATCGAACAGGCCGCGGCCGAGGGCGCGTTGGCTGAGCACCAGCTCGTCCAGCAGCGAGGCGTGGCTGCCGCGCAACCAGCGCCCCACCGGGACAGGGAAGCCCATCTTGCCGCGCGTCAGGATCTCCTTGGGCAGGATGTCTTTCACGGCGGCGCGCAACACCGATTTCGTCTGGAAGCCCTGCAGCTTGTGTTTGGCGGGCATGGCAGCCACGTATTCCACCAGTTCGTGGTCAAGGAACGGCACGCGGCTCTCGAGCGATGCCGCCATGCTCATCTGGTCCTGCTTCATGAGCAGTTCCACCATGTAGGTCTGGATGTCCGCATGGCTCATGCGCTCAAGGCTGCCGCCCGGAGCTTGGGCATAGCGGCGCAGGCCCTCGGCATAGGGATCGCGGCGCGGACCGGAGCCCGTGAGCAGGCGGCTCTGGTGCGCGGCGGGGAACACGGCGAAGTTCTCGTAGAAGAGCCCGCGGATACCGGGCTCAGGTCCGAGGAAGCTGCGCTCCGCGTAGCGGCGCACGCCCCTGGGGCAGCTCTGCACCAGGCGGCGGATGCCGTTCTGGACCGCTCTCGGCATGGTGGCCCAATACGGCCGGCCGAGCCGCTCGTTCCAGGCAGTGACGCGATACTTGTTGTAGCCCAGGAACAGCTCATCGGCGCCCTCCCCGGTCAGCACCACCTTGACGTGCTGCTTGGCCAGGCGCGACACGTGGTACAGGCAGATGCTGGAGGGGAAGGCGATGGGCTCATCCTCGTGCCAGACCATCCGCGGGAGTGCCCGCAGGAAGTCGGAGCTGGAGAGCAGGATGTCGCGGTGCTCGGCACCCACCGATTTCGCCATCAGCCTCGCGTAGTCCAGTTCATTGTAACCATGCTCTGCAAAACCCACGGCGAAGCTCTGGATCGGCTTGCTGACCATGGGCGCCATGAGCGCGGCGAGCGCGCTGGAGTCGATGCCGCCGGAGAGGAAAAGACCCAGCGGCACGTCGCTCATGAGATGGATGCTGACCGCCTCCTCCAGGCGGCGGCGCACTTCGCGCGCGTGCTCCTCGAAGGGCACGTCTGCGTCAGATAGCTGGTCCGGCAGCTTCCAGTAGCGGGTCAGGCGCAGGCCCTCCACGGGGGTCCAACTCAGAGTATGGCCGGGCATGAGCTTGCGCACGCCCTGGAAGAAGGTCTCGTCGCCCGCGACGAAGCGCGTGGCCAGGTATTCAGGGAGAATGGCCTCATTCAAAGCCGGCGCCAGGGCTCCGGAAGTGAGGATCGCCTTGATCTCCGAGGCGAAGACCAGCTCGCCGCCATTGGAGGTGTAGTACAGGGGCTTGATGCCGAGCCGGTCCCGGGCCAGGAACAGCTTCTGGCGCTTCTTGTCCCAGATGGCGAAAGCGAACATGCCGCGCAGATGCTTCACGCAGTCCTCGCCATAGACCTGGTAGGCCTGCAGGATCACCTCGGTGTCAGAATTCGTCGCGAAGTGGCAACCGCGCGCTTCCAGCTGCTTGCGCAGTTCGCGGAAGTTATAGATCTCCCCGTTGAAGCTGATCCAGGCGCCATGGGTGTCCGCCATGGGTTGCTGGCCGCTGCTGAGGTCTATGATGGAGAGCCGGTTGTGTGCCAGACCCGCGCGGCCGCGTATCACGATGCCGCTGTCATCGGGTCCCCGGTGACCGAGTACATCGCGCATGCGCGAGAGACGCACGTATTCCACCGCCGCCGTGGCATCGAACTTCAGGATGCCTGCTATGCCGCACATGGCTCAGGCCTCGTTCCGGTCGTTGAGAGGGATGATGGAGGAGCCGTCGGCGCAATCCACCATGATCTGGTCGTCGTCCACCCGTACCGTCTCGCGTCCGTCCGCGAACAGCAGGCTCAGGGAGCTGCCGGCGGGCCGCACCGCGGTGATGTCCGGCGGCGTGGTCTCCCCCGCTTCGCGGGGTACGATGAGGGTGACGATGCGCAAGGGCAGTTTCTCTACCGTGGCGTAGCTCAGGACGGGCGCCGGCACGCGCAGACCGTAGTCCGGCGAGATCCAGCCGCGGATGGGATCGAGCCCGCCCTGGCTCACCTTGGCTTGCAGGGTGGCGGCGGAGAATGCCCGCAGGAACAAGCCGCGCCCATTGGGACCGCCGCTGCGGGCCCAGCCGTCCGCATCCAGGCTGACCGGCATGGGCGCGAACTGGAACATGAGTTCCACCGAATGTGCATCGGCGCCCGTGAGATCGTCCACCACCACCCAGTAGCGCGATTTCACGAACAGCACACGACGCCGGTGCTGCACCGGGTCCCGCAGACGGCGATAGGCGCCGTGCTCCGCATCGGCATAGTCATAGGCAGCGGTCGAGATCCAATCCTTGAGGCTTGCCGCGGGGCGGCGCTGCCAGGAGAACGGGCCCACCGGCACCGCCTGGCTCTTGTGGTCCACCACCACGGTGTTATGGGCGGAACTGCCCCGGAAATGGTCGCGCCAGTGGGCGTTGCCGGTGTAGCAGTAGGTGCCCGGATCCACCAGTTGGGCTTGGCCGAAGGCGCTGCACTGGATGCTGAGGAGGTCCGCATGGCCGTGGCCGCCGCTCACGCGGCAACCCAGGGGGCCCGTGTCGAAGAGCATCTGGTGGGCATGGCGTTCCCATCCGCTGCGCATCACCGCATGCCCACCCTCGGCATAGAGTTGTGAAGGAGCATCGGCGGGCGGCGCCGGCTGCAAGCCGTCCAGGACCTTGCAGCCGCTGGTGCCGAAGAGCCAAGCCACTTCCGGTGAGGTGCCACGGGCCGCCCAGGCATAATCGGGCCGCTTGAAGAACACCGCTGCCAGCGAGAACACGTCGCGGCAGTCGTCGGCGCCGCGTTGCGCCAGCGGCAGCAGGCGGCCGCCGTCGGAATCGCCGATCTGCGGCATGCTGCCATCCGGACGGCAGACCGCCAACAGGTTGTCCAGCATCAACGCCACCCGTTGCTTCACCGCATCAGGTAACGTCACGTCGTTGCGCTCGGCCAATATCAGGAAGTGCAGGTATATCTCGGCGGTGTAGCGCTGGTAACAGGTGGACTGCTCGAAGTAGACGCCATCCCCATGCACCTGGCGCGGCAGCTGCCGGATGAGGATCTTCGCGCCGAGCTTGCGCCAGCGGGCGGCCCGCGGCAGTTCCGGGAACAGCACGCCGGCATAGAAGAGGCCCAAGGCCTCGCCGGTGAGATGGGTGTTGGGTGAGAAGTAGTGTGAAAGATAGCGCTCCACGTGCCCGGCGTGGGCCTTGAGCCAGCCCAGCATCTCCACGTACAGGCGCGGCGTGAGCACCGCCGAATCGCGGAACAGGTTCAGGGCCCAGCACCAGCTGATGAGGCGATAAGCCACCTCCAGGCTGCTGGCCCAGTTGATGCCCATGCCCGCCGGGTTGGCCTGCATCCAGTCGCGCACGCTGGCGGCGAAGATCTCTGAATAGCGCTCGTCGCCGGTAAGGCGGTAAGCCTGGCCGAGGTGCACCAACCACTGGTGCCGGTTGAGCTCCCAGGTGACCTTGCTGTCCCCCACCCGCTCGGCGTCGAGAGGGTTGATCCGGCTCCAATGTACCAGCGGCGCGCGCTGGCCCGAGACCGCGTCCCGGTGCCAGTCCAAGGGCGCATCCAGGAACAGGGCGCGGTGCCCCAGCAAGCTGAAGCTGCGGTCGCAGAGCGCATCTGCCGTGGCGACGCTGCGGAGGCGTGCGTCGGGCAGGCGTTCCTCGAAGAACTGGGGCAGGCGTGCGTCACCAGGGCCGGCGAAGAACCGCACCGCGCCATGGCGACGGAAATGCTCGAACTCAGCCTGGGCGGGGTCCTGCGGTGTGCCGTCGCTTCGGCGACTCAGGCGCGCCACCGGCTGCGGAGCCAGATGCTCGAATAGAGACAGGTTGCGGGCCCCTTCTGGCACGGCTCCACCTACCGCCATGCGGTCTACGGTGCGCCAGACTTCCTGCCAGCCCCGGCTGGCGATATCCGAGAGATCTGCACGCAACAGGTTATCGATCTTCATGCGGCTTCCTTGCGATAGACGTCGGCCCAGTCGGCCGAGATGTTTGACCACGTATAGAGTTCAACTTCCGCGCGGGCACGCCGCGCGATCCCCACGGCACGCTGCGGCTGCTCCAGGAGGCTCGTGACTGCCTGGGCTATGGCCGGTGGATCGCCCGGAGGGACCAGCAGCCCGGCTTCACCATGGCGCAGCATGGCGGCGATGTCGCCGGTGCCGGTGCTCACCACCGGCAGGCCGGAGGCGAAGGCTTCCAGCACCGAGACGGGCTGGTTGTCGATGACCGCGGCGTTGACGAATATGTCCGCGTCCGCATAGAGGGCAGGCACGTTCTCCGGCTCCACGCGGCCGAGGAAGCGGATGCCGCTCACGCCGAGGCCGGCGGCCAGCTCACGCAGCTCGGCTTCCTGGCTGCCGTAACCGGCCACCGCCAGGGTCGCCTCTGGGTAACGTTTCTTGAGCAAGGCGAAAGCCTCGATCACCGTGTCCACCCTGTAGTGGGGCTCCAGGTTGCGAACGGACAGCAGCCGCGGCCGCAGGTCGCTGCGCTCCCGGTAGGCGAAGCGTGCGGTATCCACCACGTTCTTCACCACTCTCGTGTGATAGCCGTAGCGGGCGAACACTTCATGCAGATATTCGGAGGGCACCACGATCTCGTCCGCGAGATGCAACCAGGGATGCACGAGCGCGCCCCAGCGGGAGAGGTGATCCTCCGCTTCGCCGCTGTGGTAGTGCAGCACTGAGCGCTTGCCGAAGAGCCTGGCAACCAGCAGCGCCGGCACCGGCGCCAGCAGGAACGACCAATATGAAGCGGAGAACACGTGAGCCACGTCGCTACGGCGCAGCGCCAGCAAGCTCGGCAGGTAGAAGAGTTGGTTGAAGAAGGTGCGCACGTAGCGCAGTTCCCTGAGCCAGCGTAGCCCCACGGGGAAGCGCGGATTGATGGGCAGGAAACTCACGGCATAGCCTTCGCGCCGCAGGCCCTGCACCAGCGCGAGCGCCTGCACCCCCTGCCCGCCGAGGATCTCCATGCCCGCCGCCACCAGAGTGACGCGGGGACGATAGTTATCAGCCGTGCTCATGGTTTGATCACCGGTATGAGTAGGAAAGCATGGGTCTCGCCGTCGTGCAGACCGGTGCCGACGATCTCGCCGCGGCGGTTGATGCCGGCGGCTTCGTTCAGCACCCAGCCGGAATAGCTGGGTATGGACTGGTTGAGGTCCAGCATCTCGCCGAACCGCCACAGGAAGGCGTGGGAGTCCCCGCTGCGCGAGGCGCCGGACCAGCCCACCACGTCGCCGGCGGCGTCTATGGCGAGGGCGGCGCTATTGGCATCGTGCTTCAGTGCGCCGATATCCTGCATGCTGCCGCGGCGCCAGATGAAGGCATGGGAAGCGGCACCATCGAAGGTCCCGGACCAGCCCACCACGGCTCCCTGCAGGTTCACAGCCAGCGCGATGCTCGAGGTGGAACCCGGCAAGGTGCCGAGAGCGGTGCGGGTGCTTCCGCGCCACAGGCTAGCCTCGCGTTCGTAAGCGTTGACCTTGCCGGCGTCCTGCGCATAGTCGCCCACCACGAAACCGCGCGCGTTCATGCCGAAGCTGCGGCTTATGGACCAATCGCCCGCACCGCCGCCCAGATCCTCAGCCACGCCATCCCGCCAGAGGGCCGCATGCAGAACCCAGGAGCCGCGCACCGTCTCGGAGGAACCCGATACCCAACCCTTGTCGTTGATCGCATAGCCGCTGCTGGCGCCGTAGCGGTCGTTGTAGGAACAGGGGCAGAACAAGGCGCCCAGGCTGCGCATGCCGGTCGGGTCCCAGACGAACCCCTGATCTATCTCGGGGAATTGGGAGCCGAATGCGTTGATCCCGCTGTAGCCGACCACTTGGCCGTGCTCATTGATGCCGGTGGCATAGCTATGGCTGCCACCGACGAGGGTCCCCAGATCCTGCATCATGCCGTGGTCATAGATGAACGCATGGCGGGTGCCAGAGGCGGTCTCGGACCAACCCACCACCTGACCCTTGTCGTTGAGCGCTTGGGCTGTGCTGCTGGCGCCGCCGAGGGTGCCGAGGTCGATGACCTGGTAGCGCGGCAGGGCCGGCTCGTTCCAGCCGGCGAGCGCCGCGGTGCCAGAAGTCAGCGCTAGGGCGAGTGCACCAGCACCTGCGCGCGCGAGCACGATGGCCGTGACATGCATGGGATCTTCCTCGCCGGAATGGCTTGGGTCAGGGGCGGTAGCGGTAGCGGAGCATGAGCGGGAGGACCAGCAGGTACAGACCCTTCCGCATGACGAAACCGAACTGGCGGCGCCAGGCTTCGTCCGTCGAGATGCGTTGCACCGGGCGCATACGTCCGTCATTGCCAGCCACCTGATGGCCCTGCTTCATGAGGTGCCCCGAGCTCGCTTCGAAGCCGATGCGCTGGGTGCTGAGCAACTCCGCCACCTGAGCGAGAGTCGCATCCAGGTCCGCGGTGTAGTCCTCGTAGCGCAGGAACAGGTTGGGGCCGGCGATCTTGGGCCGCACGTACTCACAGAAATAGTTGATGGTGGCCCAGGTCCCGGCGAAGCGCAGGTTGCTGCGCTTCTTGACCGGCGCACCCTCCTTCGGCTTGCCCCGGTTTGGATTACGCAAGGAGTAGGCCACGCCGCGCACATCCCGCACCAGGTGCAGCATGCGGATATCCAGTCCCGGCACCCGGGACAGGGCCAGAGCGCGAGCCGGTCCCTTGGAGGAATCGATGATCACGCTGGCGCCGGAGAGATCGGCGATGGTCGTGAACAGCGCGCGGGTATATTCCGCGTAGCGCGCGAAGTTTTCGCTGTCGAAGGTCATGTCGCTGCCGGGCCTGAGTAGAGACCTGAGCCGTTCGTAGCGCAGCTGCAGCAAGCGATACTCGCGTTCAGAGAACCCCGGCACGGAGGCGCCCCAGCGGGTCAGCACCTCGCGCCAGAAACCGCAGCTGGCCGCGAGGCTGCCGCAGGCGCAGAACTCATCGTCAGCCGCCGCGGATTGCAGCAGGTTGCCGAGTTCGCCGCAGGAGAAGGTCCCTGGATAGGCGCCGATGAGCCGGTCCAGCAACGTCGAGCCGCTGCGGCCGTCACCGGCGATGTAGACCACAGTCAGCGGCTTGGCGGGCGCCGACACGGGTACAGGCTGCAGGGCCTCCAGCGGCGCTGGCTCGCGCCCGCGCGAGTCATCCAGCAGCACCTGGGCGGCGTTGGACATGCGCAGTCCCTGGGTCAGTCGGGCTATGAGACTCACGCGTTAACCCCCGTCATGGAGACGGTGCTGAGGGGCACCGGTTGGAAACGCGCAGCGGGAGCGGGTGTATCCAGGAAGCGGCGACACCAAAGCTCGAAGGACATCAGCGTCCAGAGCTGCATGTTGAGATCGCGGCCCCGGTCGTGCATGTCCAGGAGTTCACTGATGTAGGCCCGATCGAACACCTGGCAGCGGGCGCTACCGTCCAGCAGCAATTCACGCGCGAAACCAGAGAGCCTGCCGCGGAACCAGGCGCCAAGGGGGACGGCGAAACCCTGCTTCGGCCTATCGATGATCTCGTCCGGCAGGATCCCACGCATCGCGCGCTTGAAGATGCTCTTGGTCTCGCCGTTGCGCAGGCGGAACTCCGGCGGAATGGTGGCAGCGAACTCCACCAGTTTGTGGTCCAGCAGCGGCACGCGGGCCTCGATGGAATGGGCCATGCTCATGCGGTCCACCTTGGTGAGGATGTCCAGCGGCAGGTAGCTCTTGATGTCCCAGCGTTGCAGCGCTGAGAGCCAGTCACCGTCGTAATGCTTAAGGCTCGCGCGGGCCTCATGCCATGGATCATGGCCTGCAAATAACGCCGCGGCCTCAGGACGGAACAGGCGGAGCTTCTGGTCCGACTTGAAGAGGGTCGACGAATCGAGGTAGCGCTCCGAACCGGACAAGGCCAGGTGCCGCAGGAAGTTACGGCCCTTGGCGCCCTCGGGCATGGAGGCGCCGATATGGCCGAGCATGCGCCGCAACGAAGCCGGCGCGTATTCGTAGCGGCGCTCGCGCTCTTCCACCCTATAGCGGTCGTAGCCCGCGAACAGCTCGTCGCCGCCGTCACCGGAGAGCACGACCTTGACCTGCTGGGAGGCGAGCTTGGAGACCATGTAGGTGGGGATGGCGGAGGAATCGCCGAAGGGCTCGTCCAGGTGCCAGACGATATCCTGGATCAGCTGCTCCACGTCCGGGTTCATGATCAGCTCGGTATGCTCGGTGCCGAACTGCTCGGCCACGCGCCGGGCCGCATGGGTCTCGTCATATGCCCGCTCGGAGAAACCGATGGAGAAGGTCTTGACCGGGCGTTCGCTGCGGCGCGCCATGATGGCGACCACGGAACTAGAATCGAGGCCGCCGCTGAGGAACGCGCCCACGGGCACGTCGCTCACCAGATGCAGGTCCACAGACTCCTCGAGGAGCTGCCGCAGATGCTCCGCGAAATATTGCTCGTCGTGGGTGTAGTCCGGGGCGAACTCCACGTCCCAGTAGCGCGTCAGGCGCTGGGCACCGTCCGCCTGCAGCAACAGGGTATGGCCCGGCGGCAGCTTGTGCACGCCGGCGATGATGCTCTCGGAGCTGGGTGTGTGCAGGCTGGTGAACAGATGGTTCACCGAGCTCCAGTTCAGCTCCCGTTCCACATCCGGGAGTTCCAGGATCGCCTTCAGCTCTGAACCGAATAGCACCCGGCCATCCACCTCGGCATAGTACAGGGGCTTAATGCCGAGGCGATCCCGGGCCAGAAGCAGGCTCTGGCGCCGCTCGTCCCAGACCGCGAGGCCGAACATGCCGCGCAACTTGGTGACGCAATCTGCGCCGTATTCCTCATAGAGGTGCACGATGGTCTCGGTGTCGGTGGCGGTATAGAAGCGGTGGCCGCGGGCCTCAAGCTCCTTGCGCAACTCACGGTAGTTGTAGATCTCGCCGTTCAGCACCACTCGCACACTGCCATCCTCGTTCTGCACCGGCTGGTGGCCGGTGGCCAGGTCGATGATGCTGAGGCGCCGCATTCCCAGTCCCACCCTGCCGCGCACGTAGTAACCCGCGTCGTCGGGACCTCGGTGATAGATGGCGTCGCACATGGCCTGCACCTCCGCCTGCTGCACGCCGCGTTCGCTGGTGCTGAATATGCCTGCTATACCGCACATGAGAGTCTGACTCCTTGGGATGGGATGGCGCGCGCGCTCAATCGACGTGGTTGGCGCAATGCGCTGCGAAATCGAATATGCCGTTCACCTGGCAGTCCATCACCGCCGGCGAGAACTGGCCGAAGGCGTCCAGGCACGAGTTCTCCCACAGCAAGCGCCGCGGGATGGTCAGCGAGGGATGATCTGAATCACGGTGCAGGCAGGCCGTATAGGCGAAACGATAGCCAGCTCCAGCCACGGCGCGCACCGCCAGGGCGTCGAAGCGCCCGTCGGGGTACGCGAAGTGGGCGATGTCGGCCTTCAGCTTCTGCTCCAGCATGAGGCGCGAACTCTGCACCTCTTCCTTGATCTTGTCGGCTGATTCGTTGGTGAGAAGCGCATGGCTGCGGGTGTGTGAACCGATCTTGATGCCCGCCCTCTGCATCTCGATGAGCATGTCCCAGTCCATGGCGCCGTAGCCCTCGAGCCCAGCCGGCGGCAGGCCGATCTTGTGGCGCAGGATGCTCATGAGCCTGAGCAGCTGAGCCTGGGTGAGCGCCCCGAGCAGGGAGCGCGTGGCCTCCACCGGGTCGCCCAGGGTGGCGGCGATGTCCTTCATGCCGAAGGCTGAGACCTTGGCTTCGCACAGCGCCTCCACCAGCTTGAGGCGTGGCGCATCCCAGTTCTTGAGGGCGCGCTTCATGAGCAGATACAGTTCGTCGTGCACCTGCAGGCCGCCGGTGCCCACCAGGTCCGTGACCACGAACACCACCGCAGGGATGCCCTTCCGTTTCAGGATCGGGAATGCGTTCTCATACACGTCCCGGTAGCCGTCGTCGAAGGTGATCACGGCCACAGGCTTGCCGGTGGGCTTGGCGCCATACAACCAGGCATCCATACCGTCCGGGTCGGCGAAGTCGAAGCGCCGGCCTATCCAATCCAATTGCTTCTCGAGTGTCTTGGTGCTGATGAGCATGGGCGCGATATAGCCCTCCGACTGCTTGTCGAAGTCCTGCACCACGCGGTGATAACCGAGCACCAGCGGCAAGGTTCCCTTGCGGGAGCGGGCGCCGATCAGCGCGCTCATCCCGGTCCGCTGCAGCGTGGCTGCGGCGGCGGCCTTGACCATGTTCCGGATCATGTTCCCTCCTCCATGCGGCGGCCCTCAGGCACGCCGGTTTCCGCCGGCCCATGCGGCAGGCAGTTGCAGGTATTGCAGGGTCAGGCGCCGCTCGTCGTCGCGCAGCGGGCCGAAACCCCACATGAGGCCCAGATAACCCAGGCCGTAGACGATGCCCGTAAGCAGCAGCGACGGCAGCAGAGGCAGCGCCAGCAGCGACTTCAGCAAGAGGGCCGGGACCATGGCCACGGCGGCGATGAGGACGATCTCGGCCAGCGCCTTCCACGGCAGGATGTCGGCGAAACGGCAGTCCATGAGCTTGCGTATGCGAACGATGCCCACGGTCTTGGCGGTGACAGTAGAGAGCAGCGTCGCCAGCACCGCACCCATCAGGCCGAACCCCGCCATCAGGAGGCCGATGCTCAAGGCCACGACGGATAGGCGGATGACGTTCAGCAGGATGAGGAAACGCGTGTCGGCCCTGACCCGTAACACACTGTCAGTCATGATGGCCGCGAACAGCATGCTGATGGTCCAGACGGTGAACAGCGGCACGCTGCCGGCATAGTTGGCGGTGAACAGGAGCACGATGAGCTTGTCGGCGGTCACCATCAGGCCGCCTACCAACAGGGCGAAGACCATGGTCAGCTTGCGGGTGGTGTCGCGCCAGAGTTCAAGGGCTTCCTCGCGCCGGCCGTCCCGCAAGTCCTCGCTCATGCGCACCATCATCACGCTGCTGGTGGATGTCATCATGAAGTCCACCAGCGGCACCTGCAGGCAACCCACGGAATAGACCGCGAACACGGCGGCATCGAAATGGGTGGAGACCACGTACATGTGCAGGTTGGTCTGCAAGGTCTCCAGGGACACGGCCAGGGCGAACGGCAAGGCATAGGCTAGATGCCGCTTCAGGAGCGCGGGCTCCAGGTGCGGTCGCGCCGGCAACTGGCGGCGGATGTAGAACGCCGCGGTCGTGAGCCTGAGCGCCGCGAACAGCACGGCACCTGCGAACAGCGCGGCGAGGCTATGGAACAGCAAGGCCGGCAGCACGAACAGGCTCGCCCGCACGAGATCTGAGACCGCATAGGCGCCGAAGGCGAACAGATGGTGCTTGCGGGTGATCATCACGATCTCGAACACCGCCGCCATCAGCATCAGGGTGAGGAAGATGCCCACCTGCGGCAGGTAGGCCGCAAGCGCCGGGTTGTGGAACCAGCCGGCGATTGCATCCGCTTTCACCGTCAATACGGCGAAACAGAGCAACCCTGTGGCGCCCAGTGCCACCACCGAGTTCACCAGGTAACTGCCGCGGTCCTCGGGGGCTGTGGGCAGGAAGTAATAGAGGCTCTCCGCCATGCCGAGCTGGGCGATGCCGTAGAGAGTGGTGTAGATCAGGAACAGCTGCTTGTAAGTGCCGAACTCGGTCTGGTCGAAGATGCGGACCAGCACCACCGGGATGGCGAAGGCAGCGATGAAGCCCAATGCCCGACCCGACATGAGCATGAAAGCGGGCTTGAAGACTGAGCCGCGCGCCTGGACCTCGCTCATGCCTTCAACTCCTGCAGGCGCCAACGCCAGGTAGCGACGCGTTTGATGCCTTGTCGCAGGTTCATGGCCTGCCGGTACATGAGGCCAGCGGCATTGGGCGGGAAGCAGCGCACCCGGGCGAGGTCACGGCCGGCGCGGGTCCACAGGAACTTGTATTCCTCGTAGCCGTGCAGCATGTCGAACTCGCAGGCACCCTCGCCGATCGCGGTCTGCACCAAGAGCGCGAGCGTCACGAGGCCTACGCTGTATTCGTTGTAGGCCGGGTCATATCCCGCCTGGTAATAGTAATAGGCTTCGCCGTAGCGGAATGAATAGGTCGCGCCGACGGGTTTGCCGTCCAGCTTCAGGACGCAGAGCCGCAACCAGCCCTGGGCCAGCGCCAGACGGCTGAACTCTTCGTGGAAAGCCTGCACTTGCGGCCCGGTGAACGCGGTGGAACTCTCGTCACCGGACCAGCGTTTGGCATGCAACTCGACGAAGGCCTGGAAACAGGCTTCCCGCTCCTCCTCGGTACGTGCCTGCTGGAACTCCACCTGCCCGAACTTCTCGTGGAGGATCTTGAGACGGCGGCGCACGTTGCGCCGGTGCGGCCCACTCACCCCTGACATGTAGGACTCCCAGCTGTGGCCGGTGAGGGGTATGTAGGGGCAGTTGTCGGTGACGGCTTGATGGGAATGCCAGCCCGCCTGACCGAGCAGCGACACCAGCGCAGCGATGCGCCGGGAACCGGGCTTTACGCGGGTGAACTCGATGACGAACTTGTTCTGCTGGAGGTATTCGGCCAAAGCCTTCAGCGTCCGTTCCTCCTCGTCCGGCCGGGTGATGATGTCAAGGTAGTCGGAGCCCACCGTGCCCATGCCCAGGAACTCGAGGGTCCGGAACGGCAGCAGACGCCCGAGCTGCGGCGGGCGCAAGGCCAGGGGCGCGATGGCCAGGAGCTCATCGCCGCGTCGCACCACCAGCACGTTGAGGCGGCGGCCCTGGGCAAGGTGCTTCCACCATGTGGCCATCCACTCCCAGGTGAGGAACAGGCAGTCGGCCCCACTCGCCTTCAGCAGCGCGTCCCATTCCGGACGCAGCAAGGTCAGGGTGTCCGTGTCCTCGATGCACTCCACCTTGAGCGCGGGACGCTCGCCATGGCCGTGCCCGCGACGCCGAGGCGAGGTGAGGGGGTTCGGTATATAGGTATCGATCTGCATTCCAGTCTCCGTGCGCCTTGCCATCATCAGCTGTTCTCCAACCGCACCAGCAGCGGCCGGTCCACATCGTCTCCGCTGAGCCCAGTCAGTGCCGCATCGAGGCCGGTGTGGCCGGCGACGAAGCGGGCGATGCTGCCCAGGGAGCGGAAACACTCCAGGTTCATGTTTTGGAAACTGAGCTTCAGGTCGAACTCGCGGTCCAGCACCAACAGCAGGTTGGTGAACTCGAGCGAATCCAGCGTGCCGCTCTCGAACAGATCAGCCTCCGGCGCCGGGGCCGGTTGGTTCAGGACCCGCTCGAACAGTCCGTAGACCCTATCCAGCAGTGCGGGCGTCACGTGCATCGTCACTCCTGTGTTCAGCCGCCATGAGTTCGAAGAGCAGTTTGTCGAAATCGCGTCCATCCTTGGACTCGGCGCGGCGTTCGCGCCCGATGGGCCTGAAGTTAAGTTCCTGGAGTACGCGCAGGGAATCCTGGTTACCCTCGAGCGTCCATGCGTTGATGCACTCGAGACCGTGTTCCGAGAAACCCAGGGTCAGCATCGCGGAAGCGGCGCGGCGCAGGTAACTGCCCGGCTCATGGCCACGGTCGGCGAGGAATGCCCATAACACCGCGGTGCGGAAGTCCGGGTTCACGCTGCTCAGGGCGACGAGGCCGATGGGCACGCCCGCCTCGTCCGAGGTGAAGACGCGCACAATGTGCGCCTCGTCATCGATCATGCGCCGCATGTTGCCGGCGCTGAGACGCTGCTCGCTGCCACCGAGGTGGAGCCAGGGATGGTCCTCGCCGTCCGCCAGCCAGCGGGACACCAGCCGCAGGGTCCCTTCGTCATCGAGAGGTATCAGTTCCATGTCTGCCTCGCCTAGACCGGCCGGTCCACGCCACCGGGAAGCTCCTGCCAGGCGCTCCAGCGTCCGGCGGGCAAAGGCCGCGTCAGCCGCCCCTCAGCCTCATCGGGTGAGGCGGACGCCACGGCTTCGACGGCGCTGGCATCTGAGGCGGGGTAGACGAGACCGTCCTCGCCCAGGCGCGCCTGCAATCCGCTGCGGTACACACGCCCCACCCCCTCCAGCGTCGGGAAGATGCGCGCGGTGGATTCGGGATCGTCCCAGTACCCACCGCTCAGGCTCGGGCCCTTGATGTAGAGTTCGCCGGTCGCGCCGGCCGACACCGGCTGCAGGTTATGGTCCAGCACCAGCAGTTCTGCGCCCGCGGCCGAACCGATGGGGAATGCGCTCTCCCCTTCCGGGAAGCTCGCCGCGGTGTGATGGCCGGCGACGAGGGTCTCGGCACTGCCATGCAGACCGGTGAAGGCCGCATGCGGCAGGCGCTCCATCCAGTAGCCCAGGGAGTCCCCCGGCAAGGCATCGCCGTGCCACAGCACGCGTCGCAGGTCCGGGAAGTCCCAGGGCTGCACCGCATCCAGGCGCGCCATGGTGTCGAGCACGCTCGGGGACGAGGACCAATGGGTGATGCCCGAATCGCGTATCCAGGCGGCGAGGCGCTTGGGCAGATGGTGGCAGTCAGCCGGAACCAGGTGCAGTTCGGCGCCCGCGGCAGCGCTGCCGAACACGTCCAACAGCGAGTGCTGGGACGAAAGCGAGGCGTGACCCGCCAGCCGGTCGGACTCACCGAGACGGAAGTGACGGGCCGCCCAGGCCACGGTTGCCACCGTGTTGGCATGGCTCAGCACCACGCCCCGCAACGGCGCGCCGTCGGCGGGGTCATAGAGGATCTGGGCAGGGTCTTGGGCACGGTAGGCGCTTTGCACCGGTATGCCGGGCAGCATGCCGATATCCGAGAAACGGAAGCTGAGAGGCAGGCCGGCGGGATCCGCCGGGGTGCCCAGCCAGCCCACCCGCAGGGACGGGAGGCCCGGTTCGGCGAGCAGTTCGCGCACCTGGGCTGCCAGACTCGCAGCGGTCAGCATGCAACGGCTGCCGCTCGCGGCGATGATGCGCGCCAGGCGCTGACTCGAACTCGTGGTGTCCAGGGGCACATAGATGCAGTCGGCCTTGTAGATGCCGAGCATGCAGACGATGGCCAGGGGCGACTTCGGCAGGAACAGCGCGATGCGGTCGCCGCGTACGCAGCCTCGCTCCTTGAGAGCCCGGGCCAACTGGTTGGAGAGCACCTCCAGTTCGCCATAGCTAAGGCGTTCGTCCTGCAGCACCACCGCCGTGGCGTCGCCGCGGCGACCGGCCTGGCCGGTCACCCAGTGTTGGAGCATCTCGGTCATGTATGCCTCGAAGGAGTCTTGAGGGGCCCGTGCCGGTATGGGACAGGCCGTGGAAGTCGTTAGGCGGCGCGGCCGGTCTTCTCGGCGAGCAGCTCCCGGTAGATCTCTTCGGTGCGGCGTACCACCGCCTCGAAGGAGAATTCGGCCACCATGCGCTCGCGCCCCTGTCGGCTGAGCCGGTCTGCGAGCGCGGGATCATCGAGGATGGCGCATACCGCATCAGCCAGACCCTGCGGGTCCTGCGGTTCCACCAGCAGGCCGTGCTGGCCGTGGGTGATGGCTTCGGGTGTGCCGCCCACGCGGCTCGCCACCACCGGTACGCCCGCCGCCATGGATTCCAGCAGCGTGTTGGAGATGCCTTCGCTCAGGGACGGCAGCACCGACACCGCGGCGGCGGCCAACACCTGTGGTACGTCCTTGCGCAGACCCGTGAAACGGAAGCGTTCGGTGAGGCCGAGCCGGTCCACCTGCTCCTGCAAGGAACGCTTGTAGGAGGCATCCACGTGCACGACGCCATCGGCATCGCGGATGAAGGACTCACCCACCGCCAGGAAATAGGCTTGCGGGTGGCGGGCATGTATGCGCACTGCGGCGTCGATGAACGTATCGATGCCCTTCTTGGGATTGATGCGCGCCAACATAAGCACGAGGGGCACGCCAGGGGGCAGCTGGAGTTCGCGGCGCAGCGCCGCGCCATCGTTGCGTGGCACGAAGCGCGAGGTATCCACGCCGTTCCTGACCACTTCGATCTTACGCGTCGGGTAGCCCTCTTCCACCAGCCAGTCGCGGATGGCGCCGGCGTTCACCAGCACCCGGTCTGCGAGCTTGCAGACCAGCCTCTGGGCCTTGAGTTGGAATGGTGTGTTGTACACCCCCATGTCGCGGATGGAGGCGACGATGCAGGGCACGCCGGCCAACCGCGCGGCCGGTACGCTGAACATGTTGCCGTAGAAGTTGTAGCTGTGGACGATCTGGGTCCCATTGCGGCGCAGCATCCGCGCGAACCGGAACTGCTGCCAGAAGGCGTTGGGTTCGTAGAAACTGCTGAGCGGGTATTCGGCGACCGCGAGGCCCTGGCGGCCCTCGATCTCCTCCAGCAAGGTGCCCCAGCGTTTGAGACAGGCGAAGCTGAGATCGAAGGCTTCGCGGTCCATGCGCTTGGTCAGGTTCGCTACCTGCTTCTCGGTGCCCCCGACCCCGAACTGGGCCAGGAACTTCACCAGGCGGATACGATCGGTCTCGACGCCGACAGCGAGCGGGTTGACGGCGTTCAAGCAGCCACCGCCGCAGCGTGTCGTTCCGCTGGAATGCTGTCCCGGGCGGTGACGATGGCCGCGCCGGCGATGGCGAGGCCACCCATGTAGTAGAAATAGAACTGATAGGCATCGGGGTAGAACAATGCCGCCAGCATGAATCCCACCAGGCTCACGGTGATCCCTTCGAGCAGGCATTGCAGGCTCAGCGCTTCCGGATCCGCCGCCGCTATGCGACGCGCCCGCTTCAGGCTGCGGAAGATGGCCCGCAGCAACCACAGGAACAGGATCAGGCCCGGCAGACCCAGGTCCACGGCGTATTCGAGATAGACGTCATGCACCTTGGTCCAGGTGGCTCCGCGCGCGTCGTTCAGGGCCAGGATGTCCATGCCGACACCGGCGCCGATGACGGGATGTTCGACCACATACTTCGCAGCCGTGAGGTAGTCGCGGGCGCGGGTCTGGGCGGAATTAGTCTGGTCAGCCTTGATGTCGGTGATGGTGCTGAGGCGGTCGAGATAAGCCCCCGGCAACAGCGCCACACCCGCCAGGGCTCCGCCCAGTACCAGCACGGCGAGACCGTGGCGCCGGCGGCGGAACAGGATCACGAGATAGACGGCACCGGTGAGTCCCAGCACCAGGAAGCCGGCGCGGGAGAAGCTCGCGATGATGGCCACCGCATCCAGGGCGATCAACCCCGCCAGCACACAGCGGGCAACCAGGCTGCGGGCGGACAGGAACAGCGCGATGCTGAGGGGGAGGATCAGGTTTAGCATGAGGGCCAAGTCGTTGGGGTTGGCGGTGAGCGAGCCGTCATAACCGCTGATCCGGTCCAGACCGTGGGTCTGGGCCTGCATCTGACCCGCGCCCGACAGGTAGTTCTTGATGGCCGCGAGCGCCAGCGGCGCGGCCAGCAGGCTCAGCACCCAGGAGGCGACCCGGAGGCGCTCCGGGCTGTCCACGACGCCGGTCAGCAGCCAGAACACGATGAGCGCCTTGAAATAGATACCGAAGAAGAAACCGACACTTCCGCCCGGCCAGAGGGACAGCGGCACGCTGAGCAGGGCCCAGGCAGCGAGGAACAGCGCGATACGCACCTCGGGCCGGATGCCGAACGGCGATGCATGCCGCGCGAGCCGGCTCGTGACGTATGCCGCCCCGGCCACCACCGCCGTGAGCAGCGGCAGGTGCAGCGCACCCAAGGCCGGTACGAAGGACTGGGGCGAGAGCAGCAGCAGGCAGGTGAAGGCCATGAGCGCCCAGAACGCCAGCTTGCTGCCGCGGGAGACGTCCGTGCCGGTCTCTACCGGCAGGAGTGCGGGCCCGGTGGCGGCCGTCGCCGGCCGCCACCAGCCCGAGACCTCAGTGCTCACAGGCGGATCACTTCGGCCTTGGGATTCAGTATCCCCCAGGTGGCGTTGCGGGTATCCACCACCAGCGAGGCGGCATCGGTGATGTGGTTATAGTCGAAGCCGCTGTGGTCCGTGAGGATCAGCACGCAGTCCGAATCGCGCACCGCCTTGTCGTCCGGCAGCACCGCTTCCAGCCGGGTGCCGTTGAAGGCGACCTTGGGCACGTGCGGGTCGGCATAAGTGACCTGGGCGCCGCGCTGCTGCAGCAAGTGGATCACCTCGAGGGCGGGAGATTCGCGGATGTCGTCAACGTTCGACTTGTAGGCGACGCCGAGGGCCAGCACCTTGGCTCCCTTCAGCGACCGCTGCCGGGTATTGAGGGCGTCGGAGAGCATCTGCACCACGCGCGCGGGCATGGACTGGTTGATCTCCTCGGCCAGGTGGATGAAACGGGCGTCATAGCCGTTCAACTTCATCTTCCAGGCGAGATACTGGGAATCGATGCCGATGCAGTGGCCGCCCACGCCCGGACCCGGGTGGAACGGCATGAAGCCGAAGGGCTTGGTGGCTGCCGCGTCGATCACTTCGCGGGTGTTTACCCCCAGGCGGTGGCACATGAGTGCCAGCTCGTTGGCGAGAGCGATGTTGACGTTACGGAACACGTTCTCGTAGAGCTTGGCCATCTCCGCCACGCGCGGGCTGGAGACCTCCATGACCTTGGGCACGATGGTCTTGTAGACCTGGGCCGCGAGGCGCGCGCATTCATTGGTCACGCCGCCCACGACCTTCGGGATGTCGCCCACCTTGAACTTGGCGTTGTTGGGGTCGATGCGCTCCGGCGAGAAAGCCAGGAAGAAGTCCACGCCCGCCTCGCCGCCCTTATCCGAGAACAGCGGCAGCAGGATCTCCTCGGTTGTGCCGGGATAGGTCGTGGACTCGAGCACCACCAGCTGACCGGGATGCAGGTGTTCAGCGACCTCTTCCGAGGCGGCCATCACGTAGGAGATGTCCGGGTCCTTGGTCTTGCGCAGCGGCGTGGGCACGCAGATGATGGCCACGTCCGTGTCAGCGAGCGCCGCGTAGTCCGTGGTGGCGGTGTAGTGGCCGGTGCCGCGCAGATGCTGCAGTTCCGCATGCGGGACATCGGCGATGGGTGAGCGGCCCTGGTTCAGGGCTTCCACGCGCTCGAGACTGGAGTCCAGGCCGGTCACCTTGAAACCGGCGTGCGCGAAGGCGATCGCCAGCGGCAGGCCTACATAGCCCTGGCCGATGACGGTGATGCGCGCGGCGCGGTTCTCGATGCGTTCACTCAAAACTTTGGCGTTCATTACTTTTCCTCTAGAGCCAGGTTCAGGAGAGCCTTGGCCAGCTTGCGCGGCTCATGGCGGACTTTCGGCCCATCGCCGAGCAGATCGCACTTGAGTGCGCGGCAGCCCAGGGCCTTTATGAAAACAGGATCGACGACTATCGGTTCAGAGCCGGAGGCGGCATACCGCCTGAGATGCTCTGCCGAAGGGCGAGTGCTGTTGAACAGCACGCCGTGTATGGGAAGTTCGGGCGCATGGTCGCGCAAGGCGTTGACGACGTCGGCGGCGGAATAGCCGTCGGTCTCGCCCGGTTCGGTCATGAGGTTCATCACCACCACCACCTTCGCGCCGGAGTTCGCGATGGCCTCGACGATGCCGCGCACCAGCAGCACGGGGATGAGGCTGGTATAAAGGCTGCCGGGGCCTAACACCACGAGGTGCGAACCCGCGATGGCGTTCAGGGCCTGGGGCAAGGCACGGATCAGGCGCGGCACCAGCGAGACCCGCTGGATGCGCCGACCAGCGGCGGTGATGCAGGACTCGCCGATGCTGCAGCTGCCGTCGGCGAACTCCGCCAATAGCTCCACGTCATCCAGGGTCGCCGGGAGGACCCGGCCGCGGATCTCCAGGAGCTTGCCGGCCCGCTCCACCGCCCTGCCGAAATCCTTCTCCATCAGCGCCAACGCCGTCAGCATCAGGTTGCCGAGGCTGTGGCCGTCCAGGGCGCCGTCGAAACGGAAGTTGAACAGCTCCTGCAACGTCGGGTCCGCGTCCGACAAGGCCAGCAGGCAGTTGCGGATGTCGCCCGGGGCCAGGATGTTGTAGCCGCGGCGTAGTGCGCCGGAGCTGCCGCCGTCATCCGCCACCGTGACGATGGCAGTGAGGCGCTCATGGTCGTACTCATCGCGCATCCCGTGGGGGAAGTGCTCCATCCGCAGACCTTGCAGCACTGCGGCGAGGCCGGTGCCGCCGCCCAGGGCCGTGATGCGCAGAGGCGTGGTGCGGGCGTCCAGGAATTCCGCCTCACCGAGACGTGAACCCAGGGCGTAGTCCGGGGTGGATTCCAGGATCACGGTGCGCCACCGAGGCGGTCCGGGCCGAGCTGGTGACGCGGCGGCCGGCGCCCGTAATCGCGGGATTGCAACGCACGGGCCAGTCCTGGCAGCAGCGGCTGGCTGGCTTCGGAGTCGATCGGTTCGAAGTCCTCGAGGGCCGGCATGCGCGGAGCTTCGGGCTCGACCTTGCGGTGGCCCATGAGCACCACCTTCACGGTCTCGAACAGGATGCGCAGGTCCAGCCAGGCCGAGTGATGCTTGATGTAGTACAGGTCATAGCGCAGCTTCTCGATCTCCTCATCCAGGCCATTGGCATACTTGTAACGGACCTGGGCCCAGCCGGTGATCCCGGGACGTATCGATGAACGCAGCGAGTAATACGGTATCTGCTCCCCGCATTCGGGCGTATTGCGCGAGACCAGGATGAAAAGGCGGCGGTTGCTGTCCGGGTGCGGGCGCGGCCCCACCAGGTTCATGTCGCCACGAAGGACGTTGATGAACTGGGGCAACTCATCGAGCCGGAATTTGCGCAGCACGCGCCCGACGCGGGTTATGCGCTGCTCATTGTCCCCCGCCCATTCGCTGTGCCTGCCATCGGCGGCACGCATGCTGCGGAACTTGAGGAGTTTGAAACGCTTGCCGCCCAGACCCACCCGCTCCTGCACGAACAGGACGGGACCATCGGACTCGAGACGGATGGCCAGCGCCACCAATGCCATGAACGGGAGGAACAGCACGGACCCGACGGCGCCGGCGATGAGGCTATAAGCCCTCGCGAACAAGAGCGCCGGACGCGAGGGGCGGAAGCCGCTGGAGAAAAGCACGGTCTTCGCGGTGAGCGACTCGATGGCGAGCTTGCCGGTGAGCCGCTCATAGGCATCCATGCCGGTCTCGACGGTCAGGTTGCGGCCCGCCTGGATCTCCACCAGCAGGTCCGCGCTCAACTGGCCGTACTGCTCCTCCATGGCGACGATTACCCGGTCCGGGCGCAGGCCAGCGAGTATCCGCTGCAGGTCTGGCAACGAACCCAGATGCTGGCATTCGAACTCAGGCCGCACCCCAGGCACCTCGCTGATCACGCCCGACAGGGTCTCGCGACCCGCGCGGCCGTGGATCTCCGCCGCGATCCTCACGGCGAGCGGACTGGTGCCGAGGATGACGACCGAATCAGCCATCGCTCGGGACGCCCTGCACCTGCACGCGCGGCTCGCGCCGCTTGATCTGCTCGGACATCGGCTTGCCGTAGCGATAGTAGCCATAATAGCTGCGCGGCATCAGTTCCCCGCGGTTGTAGATGAGTCCCATCAGCTTGTCCGGGCCGACGAGGTCGAGGGCCTCCTCCAGCATCGGGCGCGGCGTGCGATGGGCGGACACCACCATGAGGAAGGAGTCCACGAAGCGGGATATCACGCGACAATCCGACACCGGCACCACCGGCGGCGCATCCAGCACCACGTAGGAATACTGCTTGGCAGCCTCGCTGATGAGCGCCTCGAAGCGCGGCGAACTCAGCAACTCGTAGGGCGCCGCTGTGCGGCTGCCGGTCAGTACGATCGAAAGGTTCGAGCCACTCAAGGGGCGGGTGATGTCCTGCAGGGACAGCGTCGGGTCCTGGATGGCGTCGGTCAGGCCGATGCCGCCGGGGTTGCCGAGGTTCAGGTGCTCCTTGAGGCTGGCGGAATCACGGCGCAGGTCCACGTCCATGAGCAGCACCTTGGAATCACGCGCCTGGGCCAGGGCTGCGGCCAGGTTCACGGCCGTGAGCGACTTGCCGTCGCCGGCCGCCGGACTGCAGATGCCGATGACGGTGTTCTTGCCGGGCTTGCGCTTCTCCTCGAGGATGTAACGCAGCTTGCGGTATTGCTCTGCCTCGAACGAATCCGGTTCGGTGAGGCTCACCAGGTGCTTGTCCACCTGGCGGGAGTTGATCTCCTGCAGCTTGCGGCGTTCACGCGGCTCGGCGCGCAAGGTCGGCGGCGCGCCGCGGGTGATCTTCACGGTAGGTTCATTGCTGAGAGCCATCTTGTCTCCTCCATTCTTCATATGGCCGGTCACGACGGCGTACCGTGCCGCGACAGCATCCACACCAGATCCTGGTTGCCATGGCCCAGGAACGACGAAACCTGCGCAAGTACCAGCACCACCACGATCGCCGACACTACTGCAGCACCGAAACGCAGGCGGCTGTGCCAGACGTCGGTGGGCGTGATGATCATGGGGATGCTCGCCAGCACCGGCACGCGGGTGAAGGCGCGCAGCTCGTCAACGCTGTGGAACGAGGGGTCGAGCTGTTCCAGAGCGAACACCACCACACCGGCGAGACCGAGGCAGAGCACGAGGCTCATCAAGAGCAATTTCATCCGGCCCGGACCCGAGGCGTCCGCCGGCGGGACCGCGGGTTCCAGCACCCGGTACTGGCCGGATACGGCACCGGGCAGCGGCGCCTCTTCATAGCGCTTCAGCAGCGAGGAATACACATCCTGCGTCTCGCCGTAGCCCTGCATCAGGGACTGCAGCTGCTGTGAACGGACCGGCATGTTCTCGACCCGTTCCTGGTATTGGGCCATCTGCGCCCTAAGACGTGATTCTTCCTGGCGATACGAATAGATGGTGCCGTCGGCATCGGACGGAGCCACGGTCTTCGCCGCCTGGGCGGCCTGGTCTGCCTGCTGGCGCTTGAGGGCCGCGATCTGGCTCTTGAGCTGCACCACATCCGGGTAGGCGTCGGTATAGCGGGTGCGCAGGGCGACCAGTTCCTGTTCCAGCTGCGGCAGGTCAGCGGCAGTGGTATCGGTGTCAGGCTTGCCTCCGGTCGGCTGATCGCGGCGTTGCAACGCCTGGCCCAGGGCTTCGTTGTTCTCATGCAACTGTCCGCTCAGCTGCTGCAGCATGGCTAGGTTAGCCATCTGCTGCTCGGGCAGGTCGCCGACATGGCTGGTGCGGAAGGCATTGATCTTGGCTTCCTGGGCGTCCAGCTTCTTCTTCACGTCCGCCATCTGTGTCTGCAGCGAGTTCAACGTCGCAGTGGCCTGCTGGGCCCGCATCTTGTTGTTGGCATCAACATAGGATGTTGCGAGCGCGTTGGTCACCTTCGCGACAGTCTGTGGGTCCCACCCCTGGTAGCTCAGGGTGAAGGCGAAGGTCGGGTCCTGCCCCCACTGCTGCTGACCTGCCTTGCGTTCGACGCGGATGTCCTGGCGCATGCGCGCGAGCAGGGAATCCGTGGAAGTATGTTGGCGCAGGTTCGGGTAGAGGTCGAAACGGGTGATCATGTCCAGCAGGCGGTTGCGGCTCAGCACCTCTTCACTCACGGCGTCGAGGCGGCTGTCGGAAGCGCCGTTCTGGGCCGGACCCGTATCGGAGGCCGTGACGACGGTGTTGTTGATCAACACCGTGGCGCTGGAGCTATAGATGTCCGGCAAGGCGAACACGAAGCTCGCCGCGGCGGCGAAGGAGATGGCGAACACCCCTATCGCCAGCCAGCGCCTGCGCTTCCAGAGCCGCTGGGCCGTGGCGAAGATGGAGTCGACCTGTTGCGTCTGTGCCTGTTGCATGCTCATGCTCCGCCCTTCAGGGCACGCTGATGATGTCGCCCGGATGGACGTAGAAGACCTGCGACTTGCCGCCGACGGCATCGTCGTAGTCGAAAGTGATGTGCTTCTTCACGCCGTCCTCGTCCCTGAGGATCACGATGTGCGAGGGTGAGGCGAACTCCGTGAGGCCTCCGGCTTGCGCCAGCACGTCCAGCACCGTGGCCTGGCTCTTCAGCTCATAGCGCCCGGGTGTCTTCACCTGGCCCAGCACGGAGACGGCGAAGCTGTGCACTTCCTGCACGGTCACCGAGACCTCCGGGTCCGACATGTACTGCTTGAGTTTGTCGGCGATGCTCTTCTGCAGCTGCAGTGCGGTCTGGCCGCTGGCCTGCACCTCGTTCACCAGCGGGAAGGAGATCATCCCGTCCGGGCGAACGGTGACGACGCGGTCGAGGCTCTGGTCCTTCCAGACCGAGATGTGCAGGACATCGCCGGGGCCGATGGCGAACTTCTGCACCTGGCAGCCATCGCCGCGGCAGGGGCCGTCGTTGACGGCGGGGGTATCGGAGCAGGCAGCAAGCAGCAAGGCTGCCGCCATCATTAGGAGCGTGCGGAATCTCATGTGCGTGCCCTTCTTAGGGTGTGGGGGTTTCGCCGGTGGGCGTGGGAGGCAGATCGGATGAAGGAGGCAATACCTGGGTCTGGCGGGGGGCCGGCCAGAGTGTCTCGAAAGGTGTGCGGCGCCGCTGGTCGAAGGCGCTGCCCTGGGGCATCGGCGCGGAGAACACCAGGCCGATATAGAGGATGTTGTCGCGCACTTCCAGGTTCTGGTCGCCGCCGAGCAGGCCGCGTTGCAGGCTGTATTGGTACGACCCGACCAGGGAGGTGATGCGGCCCAAGCGGTAGCTGGTGCTGAAGTTGAAACGATAGATGTCGGCGCGGCTGCCTTGCACCGAGTCCTGGGCATAAGAAGGCGCTATCTGGATCTCCAGATCCTGGCCGATGCCTTCGTCGTAACTGAAGTTCACGCTGCGGGTCTCCACGACCCCCACCTGCCCCACCACCAGGGTCTGGCTGCGCAGGAAATCGAAGGCGAAGGTGCCGGAATCCATCACGTGATGCACGCCGCCGGAGACCTCCGCGTCCACGTTGCCGGCGGTATCGCGCGGACCGGCTGCCAGGATCAGGGTCGTGCGAGGCGTGAGCGCGTGGGTCCAGCCGACCGTGAAGACTTCCGAACTGACGGAATCGGCGAAAGTACTGAAATGGTAGCGGCTGCCGCTGAGATCGAAGTCCAGGATGTTGCGCGGATCGACCGTGTGGTCCCAGCCGAAGTTGGCGGTGTCGACGCTGGTATCCGGTCCCTGGGCCACGGTCTCGGCGGTATGGCTGTAACCCGCCCGACCCATGTCGGTTTCATCGAAGGCGTAATTCAGGGATGGGTTCACCGTATAAGCAGTGGCGTGGGCGCGACCCAGGCCCAGGCTCGTCAGGGGCGATATCTGCGACGGGGTCTCGGTGCTGGTGTAATCACCGTCGAGGCCGAAGTTCAGCCGCGACGTCGCGCGCCAGCCGAGGTCCAGGGCGGCATCGCGTCGCACGGTGTTGCTGTTGAGGCCGGGATGCTTGCGGTAACGCTCAGCATCGAAGGTGTAGAAACCATCGAGGGTCAGGGACTCGGACTCGAAACCAGCTTCCAGGGCGGGGCTCACCCGGAGGATGGTGTCGGACTCGCGGTCAGCCGGCTGGTTGAAGATGTTGTCGTCATAGACCACGCCCACCGCCACGGAGGGCGAGACGTAGCCGGTGGTGTCGGCCATGGATTTGACCGGCAAGCCGGCGGCGCAGACCAGCAGCCAGAAGACCGGAAGCCGGGCCATGTGCCAGATGGAGGACACGCGCTTCATGCGGGCGCCACCAGGGTGCAATCCACTTCTACCGCAAGGCTGCGGCGCAGCATCTCGATGGATAGCACGAGGAGCCCACTCTTGGATTCCTCCCGCACGTACACACCTTGCACGTTCACGAGGGGGCCGCTGATGATGCGCACGGTCTGGCCGATGCGCAGGTAGGGATGTGGCATACGTGGCATGTCCGATTCGTTGACTTTGTGGATGGCTTCTATCTCGCTGTCCGGCACGGTGGCGAGCTTGTCCCAGCGTTCGCCCAGGATCCGCACCAGCCCGCGGGCCTTGCAGATCTCTATGTAGCTGGTCTTGTCTATTGCGTGACGGACGAAGAGGTAGCCGGGGAACAGCGGCGCGCGGTATAGGCACCGGGCATGCTTGCGCCGGGACCAGCGGTCCACGGTTGGCAGGAGCACCTGGAAGCCGGTCGCGGCCAGCTGCTGGTAGACCGCCTGCTCGCAGTTGCTCTTGGTCCAGAGCACGTGCCACTGGGGGGCCATGATGCGGGGACTTTCATCCGCCGTCAGAGCGCTGTCGCCTAACCGATCGCTGGCGGAATATGACGCCATGGCTTCGCCCCTTCGATCCCCGCTCCGAGGATCATCCATTCATCCCATGACACTGTCTTTCTTGCGACGTTCACTGGGCACCTCGAGGCGCAAATCCTTCGGCCCTGGCGCGCGATCCGTCGACATCTTTACCGTGCGCAATTACCCCATTAACGGGATGAGTATCCAATCGGGGAATCACCTCGTTCGACGAGGGATAAAACCTTGACCGACACATCGCGCACATACGTCACGCGTGCCGCGCATCCATCTGTAACATCGCTTCACGCTGCTCCATGGCGGGCATGAAGCCGGGCATCATGGATTGCATCAGCAGCTCATCGCGCATGCATACGACCAGACGGTTCAGGTGCGCGTGCCACCCAGCGCCGATGCGTGAGAGCAACTTGCCGGGCACGCCGGAATGGACGAGCTTTAGCGCCACTTCACGTTCGCGCTGCATGAGACTGCAGGTCACGCGAGTCACCTCTGCCCCGAAATGCGGTTTCTGAACGTCACGCGACACGTCCATCCAGGAATATGACAGCAGGCGATAGGGTTCGCAGCGATCGACCTGTCCATAGATCAACCCACCCGACTCCGAACGGATCGGCGATTCGCCCGCCTGGAAGCGCAGCCGCACGTCGCCTTCGAGCCGCGGCTCCACCGCTCCGTCCGCAAGCCAGGCGCTGAGCCCTTCCGGGCGGGTGAGATAGAACCAGGCGCGTTCGGCCGTCCCGGGCAGCGTGCAATCCAGGGTGACTGTCTGGCGGTCGATGATGATGCCGAGATTGATCATGGCAGAACTCCTTTTCCGTTAAGGAGGCGACATCCATGTCGCCCGGAATGAAACAGGTCCGCAGCATCGCAGATACATGCCCGATAAGACCATCGGGTGATGTCCCGAAAATGCGTTTCGCCCTTTTAACACTTGCTTCGCATGGGTCTCGTGGAATTAGGGTGTGCCTGTGATGCGAATACGGGGATTACCGGATTCGGTCTTGGCGAGACACGGCTTATGGTCTCTACACGACTTTACTCATCGGTGACGGGGTTAATAAGACATGAACCAGCAGGTGGAACGCTCTGCGCAGGATGCGCTGTCGGCTGGCCAGAATGCCGCGATACTCGGTTCACTCACCGCGGAATCGCTCGGGGGCCCACGCATCGCACCCGACCCGCGACCCTATCCCCGCTTCCCCCTGCCCCGGCCGCTGGCCCTGGAATGGGACAACCTGGCTGCGCGGATATCCGCTGCACCCTACCTCCATCTGGGCTGGGCTGAAGCCTGGTGCCGCGCTTTCAGCGAAGGAGACCCGGAATTACGCACCTTGCGGCGCGATGGCCGGCTCGCGGCTGTGCTGCCCATGGTGCGCAAGCAGAAGCTGCTCGAGTCCGCCGCGAACTACCACACGCCGGGTTTCGGACTGCTGGCTGAAGACCATGAAGCCTCCCTGGCCCTGGCGCGCGACCTGTTCAGCGACGACCCCCTGCACGTCTCCATCACCTCACTGGACCCCGAAGGCGAGAGCCTCAAGGCTTGCCGGCAGGCCGCTGAAGAAGCCAACTACCGCGTTGTGGTACGACCCTTCCAGCGCTCGCTGTACCTGGAACTGGATGAAGACTGGGACCAATATGAGACGGGTCTCGGCAAGAACCTGTTGCGCAACCTGAAACGCGCCCGCCGGCAGCTGGAGCTGGAGGGAGAGGTCTCGGTGGACGTGGTCTGCGGCGGAGCGGGCTTGGATGAGAAGCTGCGCGAGGCATTCCTGGTGGAGGCCGCGAGCTGGAAAGGAGCCGCCGGCACCGCCATCCAATCCGATCCCCGTACCCAACGCTTCTACACCGCAGTCGGCCGTTGGGCGGCTGAGCGCGGCATGCTTCGCCTGTTCTTCCTGCGGGTCGGCCGTCGGCCCTTGGCCATGTACCTGGCCCTGCAGGACAGCGGTGTCTGCTACCTGCACAAGGGCGGCTACGACCCCGCCTTCGGCCGTTACTCGCCCGGCAAGATGCTGCTCCACGAGGTGATCCGCGATTGCTTCGCGGGTGGCGTGAAACGCATAGAGTTCAACGGAGATGCGGAACCCTACAAGTTCTGCTGGACCGGCGCGGTGCGCGAATACCAGCGCTTCGACGCCTTCGCGCCCTCCATGGCCGGGCAACTCGCTTGGGCCGCCCATGCGTACAGCAGGCCGGTGACGCACCGTCTGCGCCAGGGCCTTGGGCTAGCGCCGAAGGAATGATGCGGCCGCCCCTGCAAGGGCGGTTCGGTCAATGAGTGGGTTTTCCGGTGAAAGGATCACGCAGCGGGATCGTGCGGGGATGGTCATGACCCTCCTCCCGCTCATGCCGCCCGTGCTTGGACATGTACATGGTCTGATCGGTGCGGGCGATGAGCAGGGGCACGCTCTCGCTTGGGCCCGCTTCGCAGATGCCCGTGGACACCGATAGCCGTCGGCCATGTGTGCTGCGCTCCCCCACTGCGATCTCGATGCGCCGCGCCACTTCCTCGGCCACGCCAAGGACGGTCTGGGGCAACAGGATGGCAAACTCATCGCCGCCCAAGCGATAGACGATATCGGACTTGCGCACCCTGAGGCGCGCTGACAATGCCACCATGCGCAAAGCCTCGTCACCCGCCTGGTGGCCGTAACGGTCGTTGATGACTTTCAGGCCGTCCACATCGAAGAGGATCAGGCAGTAAGGCTGGCCGTGGTTCACCTGCTCCTTCTTGAGCATGCGGGCATGCTCCTCGAAGGCGCGACGATTCAGCAGTTCCGTGAGCGCATCCTCCCGGCTCTCGCGGATGGCCTGGTCATACTGACGGGCATTCTGGATGGCCGATCCCACCAGGTCCGCGAAGATCTGGATGGTCTCCTCATCCTCTTCCGTGAAGGCCTCCGGCGACTGGGAAGCCACGTGCAGCACGCCGGCGATATCCCGTCCGGCGCCGAAGATGAAGGGAGCGCTCACGGTTGACTGGGCACCATCCCGTACGACACGGCGCAGGGACTGGCTGTCTACATCGGGTTCACCGCTCCGCACCACCCTGCGTAGCATCACCGCGTGGCTTGGCAGGCCGTTGCCGAGGGGCATCTCGAGCATCGCGAACCCCAGTGTACCCACCGCCGACTTGGCGGTGAGCCGCTGGTTCTCCACCATGAAGATGGTGGCGCCATCGGCGCGCGTCAGGCGAGCGCATTCCTCCGCGACCACGTCCATCACCGCCTGCAGGCTTCCCGAGACGGTCATGACCTTGCCGATGCTGGCGATGATCTCCAGCAGGCGTTCGCGACTGACGCGCTTGCTGGCCGTGAGATCGCCGACAGGCGTGCCGATCGTCTGGTGCTCAGGCGCTTGCATGGGCGGCTCCCCGGACGACGACGAGACCGGCTACAGGTGCGGGTTGCAGCATGGGGATGGCGTTGCCATGGCGCAGCGCGGTGCGCGCACCGAGCATCTGCGCGATGAGCTGGTCGCCCGGCGCCGGGCGGCCGTAGAAATAGCCCTGGGCCTCGTCGCAGCCGAATTCCGCCAGCATACGCATCTGCGCGCGGCTCTCGACGCCCTCGGCGATGACTGTTGCGCCCAAAGTGTGGCCGAGGGCGATGACGGTCTTGATGAGTTCCTGGCTGTTGCGGTTATGGACAAGGTCCACGATGAAGGAACGATCAACCTTCAGGCAGTCGATGGGGAAGCGCTGCAGGTAGCTGAGGGAAGAGTAGCCGGTGCCGAAGTCGTCCAGGGCCACCCGCATGCCCGCTTGTTTGATCTGGCGCAACACTCTCATGGTGTGCTCGGGATCGCTCATGGCCTGGCTCTCCGTCAGCTCCAGCTCCAGGAACGGTGCATAGGCACGGTCCTGCCCCAAGGCTGCGTCGATATGCGTGAGGAAGTCGTCTTTGGCGAGCTGGGCGTTGGAGACGTTCACCGAGACGAGCATGGGCGGGAGATCCGCTTCGGCCCATTCCCGCAAGAAGGCGACGCTCTTCATCAGTACCCAGCGGCCGATCTCGACGATGAGCCCGGAATCCTCCGCCACCTTGATGAAAGCCGCAGGCGGCACCAGGCCGCGGCGCGGGTGCCGCCAGCGCAGGAGGGCCTCGCAGCCATTGATGGTCTCGGTATCGAGCGCGACTCGGGGCTGGAAGTGGAGTTGCAACTCATCCCGCGCCAGCGCCCGCTCCAGGTCCTTCTCCAGGGCCACGCGGTTGATTACCTTCTCGGCGATCTCCGGCTTGTACCAGCAGCAGCGGTCGAGGCCTTCCACGGTGGCGCCCTGCATGGCGATGTTGGCGCGGGCCATCAGGTCTTCCGCATGTGCGCCGTCGTCCGGATAGGCGCACAGGCCGATGTTCAGGTTGAGCGTCTCCGGCTCGTCCTGCACCATGATGGTGCGCTTGCCGGTCTCGAGGATGCGCCGGACCATCTCGGTGGCCTGTTCGCGTGAGGCTACGCCGTGGAGATAGATCACGAAGACCTCCGGGCTGGCGCAGCCCACCAGGTCATCGCCCCTGCCCACCATAAGCAGGTAGCGGCCGAACACCGCGAGCCACTGGTGCAGGCGCTCCGAACCGAAGCGATGTACGAGATAGTCGTAGCGGTCCACGGTCACAGTGAGCACCACTGCCAGCTCGCGGGAGCCCTGCTCGCCGCCGAGCATGGCATCCACACGACGGATCCATTCGGCGCGTCCCAGCAGGCGGGTGGTAGCCTCGTTGATCGGGGGGAAAGGCTCGTCATGGATGGCAGGCGGCACGGGCCCGCCGCGACGCAGCGCCAGCATCAGGATGGCGGCGGTCACCGCCATCGCGAGCAGGGTCTGCAGCAGCAATCCATAGCCGGCCCAGGCAGGGTCGACGGAAGCGGAGATCGTCACGCCGGACAGGGCGATGAGCATGCCGGCGAAAGCGGCATAAGCGGATATCCTGACCAGCGATATGCCGGCCTGTCTCTGCGGTCCGCCCAAGATCCATCTATTGAAGCTCATGATCCCATCCGTGGGCGCCCTGGCCGCGTGACTTTACCGTGTGCAATTTAGAAGCACGGACGGTTCAATATGAATAAGGTAAAGACCCCATTGCGGATATGTGAAAGACCCGATTTCTTATATCCGACACGACATGACAGGCTATCGGTTAAATGAGGGGCGGGTTGCCTGGTGGAGGAAGTGAGATTCGAACTCACGAAGGACTTGCGCCCTTGCCGGTTTTCAAACCGCGCGACGCATGCGTCGCGCCTTAACCCACTCGGCCAGCTGCTGTAGTAAAAGATGGCGGAGGGGGTGGGATTGCTCGCCCCATCCCTGGGGCTACGGGGCCCTGCTTCGCAGGTCCAAAATCGCTCCCAGCGATTTTGTCGAACCCGCCGATTTACCTTCGTGGGTTCAAATCCCACCATCACTTCAAACTAAAAGACCCCCTTGAAGGAGGTCTTTTAGTTTGAACTGGCGGAGGGAGTGAGATTCGAACTCACGAAGGACTTGCGCCCTTGCCGGTTTTCAAGACCGGTGCCTTAAACCGCTCGGCCATCCCTCCGTATACCAAACAATATATCAGAGCCGGTTTTCAAGCCGCTCGGCGCATGCGCCTCGCCTTAAACCACTCGGCTACCCCTCCGGGTGCGGGCGGATTATATAACGGTGATGCCACTCATATAGGGATGCAGGGCTGAGGGGACATGGATCTTGCCCTCCTCGTCCTGATAGTTCTCCATGATGGCGATGAGCGCGCGGCCCACGGCCACGCCGGAGCCGTTGAGGGTGTGCAGTAATTCCGGTTTGTTGGTCTCGGGGTTGCGCCAGCGCGCCTGCATGCGGCGCGCCTGGAAGTCGGTGCAGTTGCTGCAGGAGGATATCTCCCGGTAGCGATCCTGGCTTGGCAGCCAGACTTCCAGGTCATAGGTCTTCGCTGCGGAGAAGCCGATGTCGCCGCCGCAGAGGGCCATCACCCGGTAAGGCAGTTCCAGTTTCTGCAACACCTTCTCGGCATGGCCGGTGAGTTCCTCAAGTGCCTGGAATGAATCCTGTGGGCGCACCATCTGCACCAGTTCCACCTTCTCGAACTGATGCTGGCGGATCATGCCGCGGGTGTCCTTGCCGGCGGCTCCGGCCTCGGCACGGAAGCACGGCGTGTGGGCCGTGTAGCGGCGCGGCAACGTTGCGGCATCCAGGATCGCATCCCGCGCCTGGTTGGTGACCGGCACTTCCGCTGTGGGGATGAGGTAGTACTTGTGTTCACCCGATACCTGGAATAGGTCCTGCTCGAACTTCGGCAGTTGCCCGGTGCCGCGCATGGAAGCGGCGTTCACCATGTAGGGTACGTAGACTTCGGAATAGCCGTGCTCGCTGGTGTGCAGGTCCAGCATGAACTGGATGAGGGCCCGGTGCAGGCGTGCCAACCCGCCATTCAGCACCGTGAAGCGCGCGCCGGTGAGCTTGGCGGCGGTCTCCGCATCGAGCAGCCCGCGGGCTTCGCCCAGGTCCACGTGGTCCTTGGGCTTGAAGGAGAATTTCTTCGGCTCACCCCAGCGACGGATCTCCTTGTTGGAATTCTCATCCGGGCCGTCCGGCACGCTCTCATGCAGGAGGTTCGGCAGGCCGAGCTGTACGTCCTCAAGCTCCGCCTCCACCTTGGCAAAATCCTCCTCCGCGGCCTTGAGTTTCGCGCCGAGGTCGCCCACCTGCGCCATCAGGGGCGCGGTATCCTGGCCCTTGCCCTTGACCATGCCGATCTCCTTGGACCGGGCATTGCGCTCGTTGCGCAGCTGCTCCATGCGGGTCTGGAGTTCCTTGCGCGCGTCCTCCAACTTGCCGTAGGAGGCGGTATCCAGCGCGAAGCCACGGCGCTTCAAGGCCGCGGCGGTGCCGACGAGGTCGTTGCGGAGCAGTTTCGGGTCGATCATGGGCTCACTTGTCCGTCTTCTTGGTTTTGTGCGCGACTTGGTTGCGGGCCCTGAGATCGGCCAGCTTCTCGGCGATCTTGATCTCGAGCCCCCGCGGCACGGGATGATAATAGGTTTTCTCCGGCATGTCCTCCGGGAAATAGCGCTCGCCGGCGGCGAAGGCATCCACCTCGTCGTGGGCATAGCGGTAGTCCTTGCCGTGACCGAGTCCCTTCATGAGCCGGGTCGGGGCATTGCGCAGATGCAGGGGCACCTCGCGGGTGCCGCTCTCCCGGGCATCCTGCATGGCCTCGCCGAAGGCGGTCTCCATGGCATTGCTCTTGGGCGCCACCGCCAGGTAGACCACCGCCTGGGCCAGGGCCAGCTCCCCTTCGGGGCTGCCCAGTCGTTCCAGCACTTCCCAGGCGGCCAGGGCCAGGTCCAGGCCACGCGGGTCGGCGTTGCCGATGTCCTCAGAAGCCATGCGCACCACGCGGCGGGCTATATATAGAGGGTCGCAACCCCCATCCAACATGCGCGCCATCCAATACAGGGCCCCGTCCGGGGAGGAGCCGCGCACGGACTTGTGCAAGGCCGAGATCTGGTCATAGAAGAGGTCGCCGCCTTTGTCGAAACGGCGTACACCGCCGCTGATGACATCCTGCACGGCGCTCTCGCCGATGACACCCTCTTCCGCCAGGTCGGCGGCGATCTCCAACAGGTTCAGTGCACGACGGCCATCCCCGTCTGCGGCCGTGGCCAGTTGGTCCCGGAGTTCAGACGCCATCTTGAGATGCCTCTCACCGAGACCGCGTTCCTCATCCACGAGGGCAGCATCGATGATCTGGCGGATGTCGGCCGCGCTCAGGGCCTTCAGCACGTAGACCCGTGCCCGTGACAGGAGCGCGTTGTTCAGTTCGAAAGAGGGGTTCTCGGTGGTGGCGCCGATGAAAGTGAGGGTGCCATCCTCCACGTAGGGCAGGAAGGCATCCTGCTGGCTCTTATTGAAGCGGTGCACCTCGTCCAGGAACAGCACGGTGCCGCGTCCGTCCCGTTCCCGCACTTCCCGTGCTTCCTCGACGGCGGCGCGCACGTCCTTGACGCCGGCCATGACCGCCGAGAGCGCGATGAAATGGGCCTTGCAGGTCTCCGCCAGCATGCGTGCGAGCGTGGTCTTGCCGGTGCCGGGCGGACCCCAGAAGACCATGGAGTGGAGCTGGCCGCTCTCGAGGGCGCGCCGCAAGGGCTTGCCGGGAGCGAGGATGTGCGACTGGCCGATGAACTCCTCGACCCGGTGCGGACGCATGCGGTCCGCCAGGGGGCGCAGTTCAGCCTGCGTGGGCATAGAACTGTATGAAAGCGAGACGCAGGCGCGAGAGCCAGCGGGTGGGGTACCAGATCGCGACGGCGGCACCGGCGCAATCCGCGGCCCAATCCAGCCACTCCGCGTCGCGGCCGGTGAACATCTGCAGGATCTCGATGAGGCCGCCCACCAGGATGAAGGTCGCCGCCACCCAATACAGGCGTCTGGGGAAAGCCGCCGCGAACCAGGCGGTCATCGCAAGGTAGGCGCCGAAGTGCTCGAACTTGTCGAAATGCGGGATGGATATATCCACGTCCGGCGGGGATGGCGTGAGGCTGCCCCAGGCCACCAGCGCCACCAGCGAGGCGCCTGCCGCCAACCAGAGTTGCGCTGCCTGCGCGGCGCGGTCTTCAGCCATGGCTCTTGCCGTCCCCCGTGTCGCCCACCACGTCGGCGCCGGCGGGCGGAGTGAACCTGAAACTGTCATCGCTGACCGCGGGGTTGCGCTGTACATGGTCGAATCCGATGCGGGTGGTGTTGCCCAGGTTGTCCTTGAGTTCCATCACCGAGACGTCTTCGCCCTTGAAGCCGAGCTTGACGCTATCGAAGTCCGTGTCCTTCACCTTGGGGGTGAGGCTCACCCAGGTGAGGCCGCCCTGCTCGCCCAGGTCGGTCACGGTGAAGCTCTTGTCCACGTCGTTGGAGCCGGCGAGCAGCACCGCCGGGCTCGCCGCCAGGGTGTCGTTCAGGGGTTTCACCGTCACCTGCTGCAGCGCCACGTCGTAGAGCCAGAGGCGCTTGCCGTCGGCCACCACGGTCTCTTCATTGGGCTTGGCATAGTCCCAGCGGAAGCGGTCGGGGCGCTTGATGGAGAGTGTGCCGGTGGACTGCTTCACTTGCTTGCCGTTGGAATCCAGCACCACCTGGGTGAAATCGGCCTTCAGGCTCTTCACGTCCTTCAGGAAGGCATGCATGCGGGCCGCGCCAGAGTCGGCGGCATACAAGGGCTGGCAGGCCAGAAAAAGGATCGAGCTGAGGACAAGGCGTTTCATGGGGGACCTCTGGGGACTATTCGTCGCTCGCGCCGGGTGGCGGCGCGGCCGCCAGCACTTCGCGGGCGCCGTTGGACTGGAGCGGGCCGACGATGCCGCGGGCTTCCATCTCCTCGATCATGCGGGCGGCGCGGTTGTAACCGATCTTCAGGCGGCGTTGCACGCCGGAGATGGAGGCCTTGCGGCTCTCGGTGACGATGCGCACCGCCTGGTCGTACAGGGGATCCGCCTCGCCGCCAAGCTCTCCCTCTTCGCCCGGCTCGCTGGGGAAGCCCGGGATGGGTTCGCTGGGGCCGGAGAGTATCGCCTCTATATAGTGCGGCTGGCCCTTGCGCTTCAAGTGCGCGACAACCTTATGCACTTCCTGGTCGCTGACGAAGGCGCCATGGATACGGGTTGGCACCGAGGTGCCGGACGGCAGGTACAGCATGTCGCCGTGGCCCAGCAGCGCCTCGGCGCCCTGCTGGTCCAGGATGGTGCGGGAATCCACCCGCGCCGACACCTGGAAGGCGATGCGCGTGGGGATGTTGGCCTTGATGAGCCCGGTGATCACATCCACCGAGGGGCGCTGGGTGGCAAGCACCAGGTGGATACCGGAGGCGCGAGCCTTCTGAGCCAGCCTCGCGATCAGCTCCTCCACTTTCTTGCCCACCACCATCATCATGTCGGCGAGCTCGTCCACCACCACCACGATGTTGGGCATGGGCTGGAGCCGCGGGATGTCCGAGTCCGGCAAGAGCGCGAGCTTCTCGGGGCTGAGCATAGGGTCGATGATGGGCTTCTTGGCGTCGATGGCCTCCTGCACCTTGCGGTTGTAACCCGCGAGGTTGCGCACGCCGAGGGCGGCCATCAGCTTGTAGCGGCGGTCCATCTCCGCCACGCACCAACGCAGCGCGTTGGAGGCTTCCTTCATGTCCGTCACGACCGGAGCCAAGAGGTGCGGGATGCCCTCGTACACGGAGAGTTCCAGCATCTTGGGGTCGATCATGATCATGCGCACGTGTTCGGCCGTGGCCTTGTACACGAGACTCAGGATCATGGCGTTGATGCCCACCGACTTGCCGGAACCTGTGGTGCCGGCGATGAGCAGGTGCGGCATCTTCTCCAGGTCCGCCACCATGGAGTTGCCGCCGATGTCCTTGCCGAGAGCGAGGGTCAGCGGCGAGGCGCTCTTGTCGTACTCCTCGGAACGCAGGATCTCACCCAGCGTCACCAGCTGGCGGGCTTCGTTGGGGATCTCGAGACCCACAACGGACTTGCCGGGGATGACCTCCACCACACGCACGCTGATGGCCGAGAGGCCGCGGGCCAGGTCCTTGGAGAGGTTGGTGATCTGGCTGACCTTCACGCCCGGCGCAGGCTGCAGCTCGAAGCGCGTGACCACGGGACCCGGGTTCACCGCCACCACCTGCACGTCCACGCCGAAGTCCTTGAGCTTGATCTCGACGGTGCGGGACATGGCCTCCAGCGCCGCCTCGGAATAGCCCTCCACCTTCGGCGGCTTGTCGTCGAGCAGGGACAGCGGCGGCAGTTCCGAATCGGAAGGCGGTTCGAACAGCTGCACTTGCCGCTCGCGCTCGGCGCGCGGGCTCGGCGCGGCGGGCTTGGCGATGGGCTCGATGCGGGGCTTGGGTTTCTTCTTCACCTCTTCCTGGTGCACCTTCACCACTTCCACATGCTGCTCGCGCACGCGCCGCGCCTGGATGGTCTCGCGCAACCAGGTCCAGCGGTTGCGGGCCCGCTCGAGGAAGAGCAGCGTCCAATGGCCGGTGCGGTCCATGACCGCGAGCCAGGAGAGGCCGGTGAACACCGTGACCGCACCGAGGAACAGGGCCAGCAGCACCAGCGTCGCGCCCAGCGGACTCAGGGCATGGGCCAGGTTCTTGCCGACCGCATCGCCGAGCATGCCGCCCGCATCCACGGGCATCTGCCCGGGCTCGGTATTGGAGTTGATGGAAGCGAGCCCGCTCGCGGTGACGAGCGAGACGACCAGGCCCGCGATGCGCGCCGCAAGATGCCACTTGTTCACGGGCTCGGTGGACTTGCGGGCGCGGAAGATGAGCCAGCCTGACCAGATCAGGAGCGCAGCGAAGAGATAGGCCGGATAGCCGATCAGGAAATACAGGAAGTCCGCGAGCCACGCGCCGGCGGGCCCGATGGCGTTGTGCACGCGCACGCCATCGCCGCTGTAGGTGGAGAAGCCGGGATCCTGGGGGCTATAGGTCGAGAGCGCAAGCAACAGCACGAGACCCGCCACCAGGAACATCCAGAGGGCGGCTTCCTTGAGTCCCTGCGCCAGATGGATGGCCAGGGGGGAGCGTTCGTTCTCGTTGCGTGTCGCTTGCGCCACTGCTTACCTATGCTGCATCACTTGAGCAGCGCGGGGTGGACGACCTTGCCGCCTTCCACGTTGATGCCCTTGCGCAGCGATTCCAGGTCGCGCCAGCCGCCGGCGGCGAGCTTCACCGCGTAGGGGGTGATGGCGGCCGAGAGCGCCTGGGACGAGGTGCGCGGCACCGCGCCCGGCATGTTGGTGACCGTGAAGTGGGTGATACCTTCCCACACGTAGGTGGGGTTGTCCCAGGTGGTCGGCTTGGTGGTCTCGATACAGCCGCCCTGGTCGACGGAGATGTCCGCCACCACGGAGCCGGGCTGCATGCTGCGCACCATGTCGGCGCTCACCACGTGCGGGGCCTTGGCGCCGGTGACCAGCACCGCGCCCACCACGATGTCGGCGTACTTCACCGCCTCGGCGATGTCGGCGCTGTGGGGGTAGAGTGCCGTCACGTTCGGACCCAGGTCGCGCATGCGTTCCATGCGGTCACGGGAGATATCGAACACCGTCACCTGCGCGCCCATGCCGGCGGCCACGGTGGCGGAAGCACCGCCCGCGACGCCCGCACCGACGATGACGACGCGGCCGCGCTTGGCGGCCGGGACGCCGCCCAGCAGGATGCCCTTGCCGCCCATGGGCTGGTGCAGGAGATGCGTGCCCACCTGGATGGAGAGGCGCCCGGCGATGTCACTCATGGGGGCGAGCAGCGGCAGGCGGCCGTCTTCCTCGACGGTCTCGAAGGCGACGGCGGTGCAGCCGATCTTCTTCAGGGTCTCGGTGAGCTCCGGCAGCGCCGCGAGATGCAGGTAGCAGAACAGCAGGTGGTCCTTGCGCAAGAGCTCGAGGTCGGCCTTGATGGGCTCCTTGACCTTCACGATCATCTCCGCCTTGCCGTACACGTCGGCGGCGGTGTTGAGCACCTCCACGCCCACGCTGCGGAAGTTGTCGTCGCTGTAACCGCTCTTGATGCCGGCGTTCTTCTCGATGAAGACCTGGTGGCCGTGGCGGACCAGCTCGGCGGCGGCTGCGGGGATCAGGCCGACGCGGCCTTCGAGCGGCTTCAGCTCGCGGGGAATACCGATGCGCATGAAAAGCTCCTTTACGCTATCCGTTGAATTTCGTTAACATTCGAAATAACACGCGTCCCCGACCTGTCTTAAAGATGGCCGGGAGCGCGGAATTCAGGGGCCCGCCCCTTATGCACACGCCCCGCCCTGCCGCGGCATGTGTCTGGGGGTGGCCGGGAAATCTCCTCAAACAGGCGGCGGGCCTTGGGACCCGCGGGGTGAGGCCTTCAGGCCTAAGCCCTTGAAAACGCGCGGATCGCCGCCAAATGCTCTCGCTAGAGGCCAATTATACATGACCAAGCACGCCCGACTCCTCATCCTGGGCTCAGGCCCGGCCGGCTACACCGCCGCCGTCTATGCCGCGCGAGCCAACCTGAAACCGGTGCTGGTCACCGGCCTGGAACAGGGTGGGCAACTCATGACCACCACCGAGGTGGATAACTGGCCGGGCGATGTCCACGGCCTCATGGGTCCGGACCTGATGGACCGCATGCGCCGCCACGCCGAGCGCTTCAACACCGAGATCGTCTCGGACCACATCCATACCGCCGACCTCAAGAGCCGGCCGTTCCGCCTGAAGGGCGACCGCGGCGAGTACACCTGCGACGCGCTGATCATCGCCACCGGCGCCACCGCCAAGTACCTGGGCCTGCCCTCCGAGGAGGCCTTCAAGGGCAAGGGCGTCTCCGCCTGTGCCACCTGCGACGGCTTCTTCTACAAGAACCAGCACGTGGCGGTCATCGGCGGCGGCAACACCGCTGTGGAGGAGGCCCTCTACCTCTCCAACATCGCCGCCAAGGTCTCGGTGGTGCACCGGCGCGACAAGTTCCGCTCCGAGAAGATCCTCTCCGACGAACTCATCGCCAAGACCCATGGCGGCAACGTGGAGATCCTCTGGGACCACCAGCTGGACGAGGTGCTGGGGGACGATTCCGGCGTCACCGGCATCCGCGTGCGCAGCACGAAGGATGCCGCCAAGACCCAGGACATCGGCTCCAAGGGCGTGTTCATCGCCATCGGCCACTCCCCCAACACCCAGCTCTTCACCGGCCAGCTGGAGATGAAGAACGGGTACATCATCGTTAAGAGCGGCATCGAAGGCGGTGCCACCGCCACCAGCATCCCCGGCGTGTTCGCCGCCGGCGACGTGATGGACCAGGTGTACCGCCAGGCGGTCACCTCCGCCGGCACCGGTTGCATGGCCGCGTTGGACGCCGATAAATACCTCGAGAGCCTGAACCGCCATTAAGCGTTAAGCTTGCACCCATGAAGGTGCAAGCCCACGACAGCATCGACGACTTCTCCCCAGCCGAGTGGAACCGCCTCGCGGGGGACGATCCCTTCCTAAAGCATGAGTTCCTGGCGGCGCTGGAGCACAGCGGCTCCGCCGACGCGGCGAGCGGCTGGCAGGCGCTGCATCTTGCCTGCCGCGATGAAGCCGGCATCCTCCTCGGCGCCCTCCTCCTCTATCTCAAGTCCCATTCCTACGGTGAGTTCGTCTTCGATTGGGCCTGGGCCGATGCCTACCACCGGCACGGCCTCTCCTACTATCCGAAGCTGGTCTCGGCAGTGCCCTTCTCACCAATCCCCGGACCGCGCCTGCTGATCGCGCCCGGGGCCGACCGCGCCAAGGTGGTGACGCATTTGCTGGAGCAAGTGCGCGCCCTCGCTAAGGAATACTCAGCCTCTTCGGTCCATTGCCTGTTCCCCTTCGAGCAGGAACTCGCGGACTGGAACGCGGCCGGGTTCCTCACCCGCCGCGACACCCAGTTCCATTGGCACAACCGCGACTACCGCGACTTCGAGCATTTCCTGGCGGAGTTCACCGCCGACAAGCGCAAGAAAGTGCACCGGGAGCGGCGGCGCATCGCGGAAGCCGGCATCGAGATGCGCATGCTGGGCGGCGAGGAACTGGATGCGCCGCTCATGGACGCGCTCTACCGCTTCTATGTCTCCACCTACGCCAAGCGGGGCCGCGAAGCCTATCTGGAACGAGGCTTCTTCGATGAGCTGCGCCGCACCATGCCTGAGAACCTACGCGTCTGCTTCGCTTTCTTGCGCGGCAAGCCGGTGGCGGCCGCCATCTGCCTGCAGGGAGGCGACACATTGTACGGACGGCACTGGGGTTCAGAGCAGGAGTTCCACAGCCTCCACTTCGAAGCCTGCTACTACCAGGGCATCGAATACTGCATAAAGAAGGGACTGCGACATTTCAATCCGGGCACCCAGGGGGAACACAAGATCAGCCGCGGCTTCGAGCCGACCTATACCTGGTCCGCCCACTGGCTGGCGCGGCCGGAATTCCACGCGGCCATTGACGAATACCTCCGGCGGGAACAGCATCTTATAAAGGCATACCTGCGCGAGACCGAGGCGCACCTGCCTTTCCATGCGGACAGAGGGGTCGGCGAGGGACGCGAAGACGGCTGACCCCGGGGAACTTAATATATAGATGCATGCACCGCCCTTGAGACGCCTGCGCCCTGAGGATCCGCCGGAGGCTTTCCCGGATCCTGCTACGGCATTGCGCGAACCGGACGGGCTGCTGGCGGTGGGCGGCGATCTCTCACCGGCGCGTCTGCTCTACGCCTATCGTCACGGCATCTTCCCCTGGTATGACGCGGAGCTGCCCATCCTCTGGTGGTCGCCGGACCCGCGCGCGGTGATCCTGCCGGGCACAGAGCACGTGAGCCGTTCCCTGCGCCGCCGCATGAGACAGGACGACTACACGATCCGTTTCGATACCGCCTTCGCCACGGTCATGCATGAGTGCGCCGGGCCCCGTGCCAAGCAGCCGGGGGGCGGCACCTGGATCAACGCCGAGATGCTCGCGGCCTACCAGGAACTGCATCGTCTGGGCCATGCCCATTCGGTGGAAGTGTGGAAAGGCGACGTCCTGGTGGGCGGGCTCTACGGCGTCTCGGTGGGGCGCGTGTTCTTCGGCGAATCCATGTTCAGCCGGGTCACCGATGCCTCCAAGGTCGCGCTCGTCTCCCTGGCGCGGCGGCTGTGGGACTGGGGGTATGCGCTTCTCGACTGCCAGGTCCACTCCGAACATCTCGAGACCCTCGGCTGCACACGCATGCCACGCCGCGAGTTCCTGGGCTTCCTCGCCGGATACTGCGCCGGAGCCGTGAGCACCTCCGCCTGGAAAGACGGTGAGCGGGCATGAACGCCGACGCCAAGCTCGACCTCTTCATCACCCCTGAGCACCCGTGCAACTACCTGCCGGATCGGCAGGCCCGCACCGTGTTCGTGGACCCGGCGCGAGATATGGATCAGAGGCTATATACCCTTCTCGCTGCCCACGGCTTCCGCCGCAGCGGCCCTCATGTGTACCGGCCCCACTGCGGTGAGTGCCAGGCCTGCGTGCCCCTGCGGGTGACGGTGAAGGACTTCACGCCGGGGCGCACCCAGAAGCGCATCCGCAAGCGCAACCAGGACCTGCGGATGCAGGTGCGGGAGGCGGAATACGATGTGGAGCATTTCGAACTCTATAGCCGCTACCTCGCCGCGCGCCATCCCGGCGGCGGCATGGACGGCGGGAGCGAAGCGGACTACCGGCAATTCCTGTTGAGCCCCTGGGGGCGGACTACGCTGCTGGAGATGCGCCTGGACGGGCGGCTGGCGGCGGTGGCGGTGACCGATGAACTCTCGGACGCCCTTTCCGCCGTCTACACCTTCTACGACCCGGCACTCACGGACCGCAGCCTCGGCACCTACGCGGTGCTCATGCAGATAGAGGAAGCCCGCCGCCGCGGCCTCGATTGGCTGTATCTGGGCTATTGGATCGCAGGAAGCCGCAAGATGGCCTACAAGGAGCGCTTCCGCCCCTTCGAGACCCTGGGGGCTGACGGCTGGCTCGCCGGGGACGCGCGTGTTGAATAGCGGACGGGTTTACGTCAGAATCTGCGCGCCCCAATCACCCGGCGGACATGATGGCTAAGGAAGAAAGTATCCAGATGGAAGGCAAGGTTGTGGAGACCCTCCCCAACACCACCTTCCGCGTCGAATTGGACAATGGCCACGTGGTCCTCGCCCACATCTCCGGGCGCATGCGCAAGCACTACATCCGCATCCTCACGGGCGATCGCGTCACCGTGGAACTGACTCCCTACGACCTGACTAAAGGTCGTATTGTTTTCCGCGGCAAGTAAGCGGACTCAAGACTCGATAAAAAAAGCCGGGGCATGCCCCGGCTTTTTCGTTCGGGATGGCCTCCCGCATCAGTCTTCTTCAGAATGGGCCGGCGCCGGCAGCTTGGGCGTGGCCGCCTCGATCAGCATGTCGAACTCGCCGTCCTTGACCGTGACGCGCACGTGCCCGCCCTGGGCCAGGCGGCCGAACAGCAGCTCCTCCGCCAACGGCTTCTTCAGGGTGTCCTGGATCATGCGCGCCATGGGGCGGGCACCCATCTTCGGGTCATAGCCCCGCTCGGCGATGAGCCTGCGTGCCGCCTCGTCCACCGCGAGCGTGACGCCCTTCTGCTGGAGCTGCTCCTCCATCTCGATGACGAACTTGTCCACCACCTTGGCCACGGTGCGCGGATCCAGGCTGTTGAAGTGGATGATCGCATCCAGGCGGTTGCGGAACTCCGGGCTGAACATGCGCTTGATGGCCGGCATGCCGTCCGGCGTGGCGTCCTGCTGGGTGAAGCCGATGCTCACCCGCGCCATCTCCTCGGCACCGGCGTTGGTGGTCATCACCAGGATCACGTTGCGGAAGTCCGCCTTGCGGCCATTGTTGTCCGTGAGGGTGCCGTGGTCCATGACCTGCAGCAGCAGGTTGAAGACCTCTGGATGCGCCTTCTCGATCTCGTCCAGCAACAGCACGCAATGGGGCTGCTTCAGGATGGCCTCGGTCAGGAGACCGCCCTGGTCGAAACCCACATAACCAGGAGGTGCACCAATCAGCCGCGAGACCGTATGGCGCTCCATGTATTCGGACATGTCGAAGCGAACCAGGTCGATGCCCATGATCAGCGCCAGCTGGCGCGTGACCTCGGTCTTGCCGACGCCGGTGGGGCCGGCGAACAGGAAGGAACCGATGGGCTTCTGCTCGCTGCCCAGGCCCGAGCGCGACATCTTGATTGCAGCACCGAGGGATTCGACGGCCTTATCCTGGCCGTAGATCACGAGTTTCAGGTCCCGCTCCAGGTTGCGCAGGCTCTCCTTGTCGGAGGCCGAGACGCTCTTGGGGGGTATGCGCGCGATCTTGGCGACGATCTCCTCGATGTCCTGCACGGTGATGGTGCGGCGGCGCTTGGCCGAGGGCTTGAGACGCATGTTGGCGCCGGCCTCGTCGATGACATCGATGGCCTTGTCCGGCAGGTGACGGTCGTTGATGAAGCGCGCGGCCAGATCGGCGGCGGTATCCAGCACCTTGTTGGGGTACTTGACCCCATGGTGCTCCTCGAACTTGTGGCGCAGGCCCTTCAAGATGCGCGCGGTCTCCTCCACCGAGGGTTCCGGTACATCGATCTTCTGGAAGCGGCGCGCCAGCGCCCGGTCCTTCTCGAAGATGCCGCGGTATTCCTGGTAGGTGGTGGAACCGATGCAGCGCAGGTTGCCGTTGGCCAGCACCGGCTTGATGAGGTTGGAGGCGTCCATGACGCCGCCCGAAGCAGCACCGGCACCGATCACGGTATGGATCTCGTCGATGAACAGGATCGCATCCGGGTCCTTCTTGAGGTCGGCCATCACGCCTTTCAGACGCTTCTCGAAGTCGCCGCGGTACTTGGTGCCGGCGATGAGCGCGCCCATGTCGAGCGAGTAGACGGTGGCCTTCTCCAGCACCTCCGGCACCTTCTTCTCGACGATGAGCAGCGCCAGGCCCTCGGCCAGCGCGGTCTTGCCGACGCCGGCTTCGCCGACGAACAGTGGGTTGTTCTTGCGGCGGCGGCACAGTATCTGCACCGTGCGCTCGATCTCGTGCTCCCGGCCGATGAGCGGGTCCAGCTTGCCTTCCCGGGCCAGGTCGTTGAGATTGGAAGTATAAGTCTCCAGCGGGCTGCGCCCCGGTCGCTGGCCTCCCTCCTCCTCGTCATCGCCGGTCTCGGTGGGGGCTTCGCGGCTGTCGTCCTCGTTGATCTTGGAGATGCCGTGGGAGATGTAGTTGACGATGTCCAGGCGCGTGATGCCGTGGCGGCTGAGCAGGTAGACCGCGTGGGATTCCTTCTCGCCGAACAGGGCCACCAGCACGTTGAGACCGGTGACTTCCTTCTTGCCGGAGGACTGGATGTGGAACACCGCACGCTGCAGCACCCTCTGGAAACCCAGCGTCGGCTGCACGTCTGGATCCTCGGAGTCCACCAGCGGCGTGGTCTCACGGATGTAGTCGGTGAGTTCGCGGCGCAGGCCGTCGATGCCGGCGCCGCAGGCCTTCAGCACCTCGTTGACGCTGGGCACATCCAGGAGCGCCAGCAAGAGATGCTCCACGGTGATGAACTCGTGGCGCTGTGTGCGCGCCTCCTTGAAGGCGGCGTTGAGGCAGAATTCCAGTTCTTTGCTCAGCATGGCTCAGGCTTCCTCGAGGGTGCAGAGCAGCGGGTGCTGGTGCTTGCGGGAGTAGTCGTTCACGTTGGCGGCCTTGGTCTCGGCGATCTCGTAGGTGAACACCCCGCATACGCCCTTGCCACGGGTGTGGACGTGGAGCATGACCTGGGTGGCCTTGTGGCGGTCCATGCGGAAGAAGTTCTGCAGGATCTCCACCACGAACTCCATGGGGGTGTAGTCGTCGTTCAGCAAGACCACCTTATATAGAGGGGGCTTCTTGAGGCGCGGCTTGGCCTCCTCCACCACCAGGCCATGACGGGGATCCTCATCGGGTCGTTCTTGGCTCATGGAGGAATTTTAGCTGAATCCGGTAGGCCCAAGGGGGTGCGCCAGACCCCAGAATTGGGGCCTGGCGACGCGGGTTTCAAGGGTTTGAAGACTTTGTAACGGCTGTAACCTGATGGTTACTTGAGCCAGCGCCAGGGCGGCGCTCGGACAGGACTTATTTGGTCTTGAAGGTAAACACCCCATCCCAACCCGTGCCGGGGGGATGCGTCCTGAAATACGCGACGCGATCCAGGTACATGCCATAGAGGGGCCGCCCCGGATTGGACTGTTGCAGGGAGAAGAATTCCTTCTCGGCGCCGTCCCAGTCCTGGTTGCGGTAGGCGGTGAGCGCCTGCTTATGTCGCAGCAGCAGGCCCTTCATGTCCTTGTCCACCTTGTCCTTGTGGATGAGCGGCTCATATATGCCGACCGGCTTGTCCTTGCCCTTCACCCGCACTCGATCGAGTTCCAGGTACTGGAACTCAGGCGCCGCCTCCTTGGTCATCTCGCTGCACAGGATCTGCACCTTGTATTCCTTGGTGAGGCCCTCCAGGCGCGAGCTGAGGTTCACCGCATCGCCCATCACCGTGTAGGCGCGGCGGAACTCGGAACCCATGTCGCCCACGCTCATCACGCCGGTGGTGATGCCGACGCCGATGCGCAGTTCCGGCCAACCCTTGGCCTTGAAGGTCTTGTTCAGCTCCGCGAGGGTCGCGGTCATCTCCAGCGCGGTCTCCACCGCGTACTTCGCATGGTCAGGGTAATGCAGCGGCGCGCCCCAGAAGGACATGATGGCGTCGCCCATGTACTTGTCGATGGTGCCGCGATGGGTATGGATGACGCGCGTCATGGGCGTCAGGTACTCGTTCATCAGCTGGGAGAGATCTTTCGGCTGCATCGCCTCGGAGATGCTGGTGAAATCGCGCACGTCCGCGAACATCACCGTAAGTTCGCGGCTCTCGCTCTCCATGGAGGCCGTGTCCTTGCGGTCATCCATCTCCTCCACCAGCTCCGGCGGGATGTACTGGCTGAACATCTTCGACAGGTGGCGCTTGCCGCGGGATTCGATGAAGAACCCGTACAGGGTATGGAGGATGTACAGCACCAGCAGGAACATCAGCGGCGAGGCCAGGGGGAACACCACCGCCGCGTACTTCCACAGTGCGATGTTGCCGAACAGGATCACCACGGCGCTGCCGAGCATCACCAGGGCGCCGCTGATGACCGAGAGGCGCATCGCCACCCAGGTGATGAGCACGGCGATGAGCAGCAGCAGGATGGTCTGGGAACCACGCAGGTACTGCGGATGCGCGTTCATGACCCGGTTGTCGAAGATCCCCGAGAGCAGGTTGGCGTGGACTTCCACGCCCGCGTAGTTCTTGCCCACCGGCGTCGTGCGCAGGTCCTGCAGCCCGGGCGCGGTGGTGCCGACGTAGATGATGGCGTCCTTGAGCGTGGCCGCGTCGGCAGTACCCTTGATGACGTCGGTGGCTGAGACATAGGGGAAGCTGCGCCCGGGGCCGCGGTACGGCACCAGCGCGTTCATCTCGTCGTCGATGGGGATGAGCGCCTGGCCGACCGTGATGTCCTCGAGGTGCCCCATGTCCTGGGCGCCGTCGTCGAAGCCCAAGCCCACCTGCGCATCGTTCTGCAGCACCGCCAGCATCGCGAGGTCCAAGGACCCGTAGACGTTGCCGTCATACTCCTGAAGCAGGTTCACGCGCCGTACCGAGCCGTCGTCATCGGTGGGGTTGGAGAAGAACCCCTGCCCCGCCGCGGCGCCGGCCAGCACCGGCAGGTTGGTGGTGTAGCTCACCGACTGGGGGAACTCCACGAGCGGATAGCGGTTATGGGCATCGGGGATCACCGGCGGCGGCAGCACGCCCACCGGCTGGCTGTGCGCCTCGGTGGAGGCATAGAACACGTATCCCAGGATCGCAGGACGGTGCTGCAAGGCGGTGGCGAAGATCTTGTCCCGCTCCATGGTGGGACGCAGCTTGTCCGCCTGAGCCATGAACGAGGGATCGCCCTTCAGGGGCCCGGACTCCAGCTGGTCCAGCACCGCGAGATCCTGGCTGCGGTCCGCCTCGGGGAAGGTCACGTCGAAACCCACCACCTTCACGTGGTAGGTGTCGAACAGCTTGTCCATCATGGTCGCGAACTTGTCCCGGGGCAGCGGCCACTGGCCCTGCTCCTTCAAGGTCTTGTCGTCGATGTCGACGATGACGATGCGCGGGTCCAGCGTGTTGCTGGCGGCAAGGCTGATGCGCCCGTCGTAGGCGAAGCGCTCGAGCTGGTCCACCAGCTTGAGCGGTAGGGCGCCATGGATATAGGCCACGAAGACTACGAACAGCGCCAGGCTGATGGCGACCCTGATGAGATGGCGTGCGGTGAACAAAAGGCGCCCCGGTTTGAGCCTTGTTATGTCGCCTAAGTGTAGCCGAACCCGGCCGGGGCCCGCGCGCCCCTTGAGGCCCCGCGGGGGACGCCGCTATGATGCGGGTATTCGCCTGTCGACATACTTTAGGCAGGCCCACATACTGGCCCATGGCAATGCAGACTCTCCCGCTCCGCCACCCCGGCATGGAAGCCACCTTGCGGCGCTGGAGCCACGTCCTGCAGCATTCCGCCCCCAACCTGGTCACGGTGTTCCTGATCCTGATCCTGGCCTGGATCCTGGCGGACCTCACCTGGTCATTTATTCCGCAACATCCGGTGCAGGCGGCGGGGGGCACCGCCCCGCCCCCCGCAGTGCGCCAGGTGGAGGCCTCGCAGGTGGCGGCCAAGCACATCTTCGGCACCGCCGGAGCCGGCCCCACGAACCTGAACAACGCTCCCGACACCACCCTGGCGCTCACCCTGCACGGCATCGTCGCCGGCAAGCGCGCCGCCGATTCCCGCGCCCTGATCGTGGCCAATGGCGATGAGCAGCCTTACGCTATCGGCGGCCAGGTCCCGGGCGGCGCGGTGATCCGCGCCATCTACCCGGACCGTGTGCTGCTGGAGCGGGATGGACGCGTGGAAGCGCTGCGCCTGCCCAAGGCCGACGACAACGGCGTCGGCGTGGCTTCCCCGGGCATGCCCATGCAGCGCCAGCAAGCCGCGCCGCAGCCCCAGAACCTGGGGCAACTGCGCCAGGAGATCATGAACAACCCGCAGCGGCTGATGGACGTGATCCGCGCCATGCCGGTGATGGACCACGGCAAGCTGACCGGCTATCGCATCTACCCCGCCGGCAACCCTTCGGCTTTCAACCAGCTGGGCCTCAAGCCCGGCGACGTGGTCACCGCGGTGAACGGCATCCCGCTGACGGATCCCGCCCAGAGCATGCGGGTGATGTCGAGCCTGAAGACCAGCGACCAGGTGAGCATCACCCTCACCCGCAACGGACAGAGCCAGACCCAGGTTCTGCAGATGGGGCCGCCGGAACTCGGGCAGTCCCGCCAGCAGCAGCAGGACGAGCAGGACCAGGACGGCCAGGATGACCCGGATAACCCCCCATGAACCGTGGCGCTGGGGTTCACATATATATTAAGGTGTGCGCGTGAAGAAGCTTGCCTCCCATACCCTGCGCAGGACGCGCATCGCTGCGCTACTGCTGACGCTCTCCGCCCTCCTGGCGGCAGGCGCTTTCGCGGCCGATGACCAGGGCGGCATCACGCTGAACTTCAAGGACGCGGACATCCGCGAGGTGGCGGCCACCATCGGCCAGATCACCCACAAGAACTTCATCATCGATCCGCGCGTGCAGGGCCGCGTCACGGTGGTCTCCTCCAAGCCGGTGAGCGCGGACGCGGTCTATGCGACCTTCCTCTCGGTGCTGGAGGTGCACGGCCTCGCCGCCGCGCCCGCCGGGCAGGTCATCAAGATCGTGCCCTCGCTGGAAGCACGCCAGATGCCGGGACCGGACTACAACTCCGGCACCCCCGGCGATGCTGTCGTCACCGAGGTGGTGCAGATCAGCAACGTCTCGGCGACGCAGCTCGTGCCCGTGCTGCGGCCGCTCATGTCCACCGAGGCGCAGCTCGCCGCCTACCCGCAGTCCAACGTGCTCATCATGTCGGACCGTGCCAGCAACGTGACGCGCATGCTGGAGATCATCCAGCGCATCGACCAGGCCACCGCGAACGACGTCGAGATGATCCCCCTGCAGAATGCGCCCGCATCGGACGTGGTGCAGGTGCTCAACTCGCTCATGCAAGCGGACGCCAGCGGGCAGAACGGCGCGCCGATGAAACTGGTGGCGGACGAGCGCACCAACACCATCCTGGTGAGCGGCGACAAGGGCCAGCGCCTGCACCTGCGCGCGCTCGTGACCCAGCTCGACATGCCGCTGGAGAGCGGCAACACCCAGGTGGTGTACCTGCGTTACGCCAAATCCAAGGACATCTCCGACGAACTGAAGGGCTACGTCACCGACCTCTCCAAGCAGGGTGGCGGCGGCAAGCCGGCGACCGCCCCGGGAGCCGCAGGCGGCAACACCGACATCTCGGTGATCCCGGACGAGCGCACCAACTCCCTCATCATCACCGCGCCGCCGAAGCTGATGCGTTCCATCCAGGACGTGCTCAGCAAGCTCGACATCCGCCGCGCCCAGGTCCTGGTGCAGGCGATCGAGGCGGAACTCACTTCGGACAAGTCCGCCGAACTCGGTGTGACCTGGGTGGCTGACGCGGCCAACGGCGGCGGCGTGGGCCTGACCGACTTCAGCAACACCGGCGCCGGCATCATCGGCGTGGGCCAGGGTGCCTTGGCCGCCAGCCAGGCCGGCACGACCGGCACCACCGGTTTCACCCCGCCCCAGGGTCTGACGTTGGGCGTGGGTAAGATCGCTTCCGGCAACGGCTTCAGCTTCGCGGCGCTCCTGCGCGCCCTCTCGGGCGATGGTGAGACCAACATCCTCTCCACGCCGAGCGTGGTGACCCTGGACAACCAGGAAGCCACCATCAAGGTCACCCAGAAGGTGCCCTTCGTCACCGGCCAGTACACCGGTGCCACCACCGGCTCCTCCACCACCACCGGCAGCGCGGTCATCAACCCCTTCCAGACGGTGGACCGGGAGGATGTGGGCATCACCCTCAAGATCACGCCGCAGATCAACGAGGGCGACTCGGTGCAGCTCAAGATCGACCAGAACGTGTCGAACCTGACCGCCACCAGCATCGGCGGACAGCCTGTGACGGACGAACGCGAGATCACCACAAACGTGCTGGCCAAGACCGGCGAGATCATCGTGCTGGGCGGCTTGATAGACCACTCGCTCACCGAGTCGGAACAGCAGGTGCCCGTGTTGGGCAGCATCCCGCTCATCGGCAACCTGTTCAAGTACCGCAGCACTGCCAACACCAAGCGCAACCTGATGGTCTTCATCCAGCCCACCATCCTGCGCGACAGCGATACCTCGCAGCACTACACCAACGACCGCTACAACTACCTGCGTAACCTGCAGCTCAAGGACCGTAGCGACGTACAGCTGATGCCCGGCGAGGACCGTCCGCTGCTGAACGAACTGCAGAAGCTGGACAGCGACAAGACGCCTTCGTCCCCGGCTTCGGCGCAGCAGGACCGCACGCCTGCACCGGTGCCTGCCACCGTGCCGAACGCGCAACCCGCCCAGACGACGAATACTCCGCCACCGATGCCGACCCCCGCGCCGAAGGTGCTGACGAACGCGCCGCCCTCGTCCGCGACACCTGCACCGCCCGATACCAGCGCGGCTGCGCCACAGCCTTCGGTGACGCCGCAGGCCGCCACTTCGGTAGCGCCCGCCGCCGCCACAGGCACGCCGCCCGCCGTCAAAGGTTATGGAACCCGTCCCCGCGCTGCCTGAGGCCTCTGCGGGCGAAGCAGCCGCACCCCGGCGCCTCCCTTTCTCCTTCGCGAAGCGCCACGGCGTGCTGGTGGAGGGGATAGAGCAGGGCCAGGTCCAGTTGGTGCACCGCGGCGACGTGAACCCAGAAGCCTTGATCGAAGCCCGCCGTGTGCTGGGATTGCCGCTGCACCTGCGCGAAGTGAGCCGCGACGAGTTCGACGCCATGCTGCAGCAGGCCTACGAGGGCCAGTCCGGCGCGGCCATGGTGATGGACGACCTGGACGGCAGCCTCGATCTCGACAGCATCGCCCAGGCGCTGCCGGAACCCGAGGACCTGGTCGAGAGCGAGGACGATGCGCCCATCATCCGGCTCATCAACGCGCTCCTGACCGAGGCGGTCAAGGAGAACGGCTCCGACATCCACATCGAACCCTTCGAGAACCGCCTGGTGGTGCGCTTCCGCGTGGACGGCGTACTCAGGGTGGTGCTGGAGCGCAAGCTCGGCGTGGCGCCGCTGGTGGTGTCGCGCATCAAGGTAATGGCCAAGCTCGACATCGCCGAGAAGCGCCTGCCCCAGGACGGCCGCATCTCGATCCGCATCGCCGGCCGCGCGGTGGACGTGCGCGTCTCCACCCTCCCTTCCGGCCACGGCGAGAGGGTGGTGTTGCGTCTCCTGGACAAACAGGCGGGTCGACTCGACCTCGAGCACCTGGGGATGAACCCCAAGACCCGCGACCTCATCAACGAGACGATCAACAAGCCCCACGGCATCATCCTGGTCACCGGCCCCACCGGTTCCGGCAAGACCACCACGTTGTACGCAAGCCTGGCGCGGCTCAACGACCGCAGCCGCAACATCATGACGGTCGAGGACCCCATCGAGTACTACATCGATGGCATAGGCCAGACCCAGGTGAACGCGCGCGTGGACATGACCTTCGCGCGCGGCCTGCGCGCAATCCTGCGCCAGGACCCGGACGTGGTGATGGTGGGCGAGATCCGCGACCTGGAGACTGCCGAGATCGCGGTGCAGGCGAGCCTGACCGGCCATCTCGTGCTCTCGACCCTGCACACCAACACCGCCGTGGGCGCGGTCACGCGCCTGCGCGATATGGGCGTTGAACCCTTCCTGCTCTCCTCCTCCCTGCTCGGCATGCTGGCGCAGCGCCTGGTGCGCCTGCTCTGTCCCGACTGCAAGCAGCCCTACACCGCAGGCGAGCGCGAGATCAAGGTGTTCGACCTGCCCAAGGCCAAACCGCCCACCCTCTACAAGCCGGTAGGCTGCGAACTCTGCAAGCGCACGGGCTACCGCGGCCGCACCGGTATCTACGAGATGGTGGTGGTGGACGAGGAGATGCGCTCGATGATCCACGATGGCAGCGGTGAGCAGGCGCTGGAGAAGCAGGCCCGCACCCTCACGCCCAGCATCCGCGATGACGGCAAGCGCCTGGTGCTCGCTGGCCTCACCAGCGTCGAGGAAGTACTGCGGGTCACTCGCGAGGGCTGATGGGCGCCTTCGTCTACATCGCACTCGATACCCAGGGCCGCGAGCGCAAGGGCGTGCTGGAAGGCGACACCCCGCGCCAGGTGCGTCAGCAGCTGCGCGAGCAGGGTCTCTCACCACTGGAAGTGCATGAAGCCGCTGAGCGCGAGACCAGCGGCTCGCGCGGCATCTCGGGCAGCCGCCGCGGCATCAGCGCCTCGGACCTGGCGCTCGTCACCCGTCAGCTGGCCACCCTGGTGCGCTCCGCACTGCCGGTGGAAGAAGCGTTGCTGGCCGCTTCCGAACAATCAGAGAAGCCGCGGCTGAAGAGCATGCTGCTCGCCGTGCGCGCCCGCGTCATGGAAGGCCATACCCTGGCCCAGGGCCTGGGGCAGTTCCCACACGTGTTCCCCGAGATATTCCGTTCCACGGTCGCCGCCGGCGAGCACTCCGGTCACCTGGACGGCGTGTTGGAGCGGCTGGCGGACTACGCGGAAGGCCGCCAGGTGTTGCGACAGAAGATCGGCCTGGCCATGCTCTACCCCATGATCCTGACGAGCACGGCCATCCTCATCGTCATCTTCCTCATGACCTACGTGGTGCCTAAGATCACGGCGGTCTATGTGCAATCCAAGAAGGCGCTGCCTCTGCTGACCGAGATCCTGATCGCCATCAGCAACTTCCTGAGCAAGGACGGCATCTACCTGCTCATCCTGGGGATACTCGCGGTCGTGGTCACCGCCTACATGTTCCGCAACCCGGCGGTGCAGAAGCGCTGGGACCTGCGCAAGCTAAGCCTGCCTCTGGTGGGCCGGCTGGTGCGCGGCCTCAACACTGCACGCTTCACCCGCACACTCAGCATCCTCGCCGGCGCCGGCGTGCCGGTGCTGGAGGCGCTGCGCATCTCCGGCGAGGTAGTGGAGAACATCCCCATGCGCGAGGCTGTGGCGGATGCGACCCTGCGGGTGCGCGAGGGGTCCTCCATCAGCCAGGCGCTGATCCGCAGCCGGCTGTTCCCGCCCATCACCGTGCATCTCATCGCCAGCGGCGAGGCCAGCGGCCAGCTCCCGGCGATGCTGGAGCGCGCCGCCCAGCACCAGGAACGCGAGCTGGAAGCGCTCACGGCGAAGCTCGTCGGCGTGTTCGAGCCGGTGCTGATCCTGTGCATGGGCCTCTTGGTGCTGCTCATCGTGCTCGGCGTGCTGCTGCCCATCTTCGATTTGAATACAATGGTGCATTGACCATGAAGGGGATCCCCGTGCGACTCATCGTCCTGCTCTTAACCGCCCTGCTCGCTCCCGCCGCGGCACTGGCTGACACCCCCAACTTCAAGTACGACTGGCTTGAAGTCACCCACCAGAGCGTCGCGCCCCAGTACGGCCAAAGCCAGAGCGGCCCCTCGGGCGACCTCTCTTACACCTTCCTGAGCGACGTGCAGGTGCGGGCCGGTTACGGACGCCTCGACATCGGTGGTGGACTGAGCCAGAAGGACTATACGTTCGGCTTCACCGGCGAGGACGGCCTCAACGGGAACACCGACATCTACACCGATCTGCTCTATCTCAACCACCGCGTCGACACCGGCGGCACCGTCACGACCGACGACGGTTACCGCCTCGCCATCGGTCTGCGGCACCGGCCCTGGTCCATCGTTGAGGTGGATGGCTGGCTGGCCCACAACTACCTGACCCAAGGCAGCAACGAGCTGGGGGTGGGTCTCACGGTGGATGCCACCTCCTGGCTGGGGGTGGGCTTCTCCTATGCCCATGACAGCAACTACGCCAACACCACCACGGTCTTCGTGCGCTGGTATTTCTGATCCCGCCGGGGAACTCCACGGCGCATCCGCTGCCCAAAGCGGTGGGGTAATGCCTAGTCTTTAAAAGAGCGCCGCCTGCCGGGCGCATCGCCAACCGGAGAGCGCCATGCAGAAGTCCGCCTGGTCCCTGTTACTGGTCCTATCCTGCCTGCTGTTCGGCGCTGCCGCCTCAGCCGCAGACGACTCCAATCCGCCCGATGTGTTCCAGAACCTCAAGTTCCGCAACCTGGGTCCTGCCAGCGCCGGCGGACGTGTCTCCGCGGTGGCCGGTGTGCCGGGCAACCCGAGCATCTACTACGTAGGCGGCGCCTCCGGCGGCGTGTGGAAAACCACCGACGGCGGCCTGAGCTGGAATCCGATCTTCGAACATGAAGCCACCGGCTCCATCGGAGCCATCGCGCTCGCACCCTCCAATCCCAACTACGTGTGGGTCGGCACCGGCGAAGCCAACATCCGCAACGACGTCACCGACGGCGCCGGCGTCTATTTCTCGCCGGACGCGGGCAAGACCTGGCAGCAGATGGGCTTGAAGGATGCGGGCCAGATCTCGCGCGTCATCGTCGACCCACAGGATCCGAACACCGTGTTCGTGGCGGTGCTCGGTCACACCTGGGCTGCCAACCCGGATCGCGGCATCTTCAAGACCGTCGACGGCGGCAAGACCTGGAAGAAAGTGCTGTACGTGAGCGACCACACCGGCGCCTCCGACCTCAGCATGTCCCCGGCCAACCCCAAGGTGCTGTTCGCCGGCATGTGGCAGGCGGTACGCCATCCCTGGGAACTCGTGGACGGCGGCACCGAGAGCGGCGTGTGGCGCTCGCTCGATGGCGGCGATACCTGGAAGAAGCTCAGCAAGGACCTGCCGGACGGCACTCTCGGCCGCATCGCCGTGGCGATGGCCCCGAGCGACCCCGACCGCGTCTACGCCATCATCGAGGCCAAGCGAGGCGAAGGCCTGCTCTGGTCCTCCAGCGACATGGGCGACAGTTGGTCCAAGGCCAGCGACAGCTACAACCTCGACGTGCGCCCCTTCTATTTCTCGCGCATGCTGGTATCGCCGGAAGACCCCGACAAGATCTATTTCCTGTCCTTCTTCATGATGATGTCCAAGGACGGCGGCAAGACCGCCCGCTACGCGGATCCGGGCGTGCACGTGGACCATCACGCGATCTGGATCGACCCCACCGATCCCAAGCGCATCATCCAGGGCAACGACGGCGGTGCCTTCATCAGCCTGGACGGGGCCAAGTCATGGCGTTTCATGGATGGCATGACGCTGGAGCAGGACTACATGGTGGGCGTGGACAGCCGCCAGCCCCACAACCTCTGCGCCGGCTTGCAGGACAACAGCGCCTGGTGCGGACCCTCGAGTTCCCTCGCCAACAGCCAGGTGGACGGCAACGACTGGTACAGCGTCACCGGCGGCGACGGCGAGTACGCGGTGCCGGCACCCGGCGACCCGGACGTGGTGTACGTGGATTCCCAGGACGGCGCCATCACGCGCTTCGACACCAAGACCAAGCGCACCGTGTTCGCCATGCCCTACCTGCACGGTCCCGGCTTCCTGGCCGACATGAAGATCGCGGACTCCAAGTACCGCTTCAACTGGACCTCGCCCATCGCGGTCTCCCCCAGCAGCGCCGACACCGTCTACCTCGGCGGCAACGCGCTGTTCAGGAGCACCGACGGCGGCATCCACTGGTCTGACATCAGCGGCGACCTGACCCGCAACGACAAGGGCAAGCAGGATCTCTCCGGCGGCCCGGTCAACAAGGACATTTCCGGCGCCGAGACCTATGACACGATCCTCACCATCACCCTCGCCCCCACGGACGAGAAGGTGATCTGGGTGGGCACCGACGACGGGCTGGTGCAGCTGTCTCGTGACGGCGGCAAGAGCTGGAATGCGGTGACGCCCTCCGGCGCTCCCAAGTGGTCGCGGGTCTACCAGATCGGTGTCTCGCCCTACGACGCGGGCACCGCCTACGCCGCATTCGACGGCCACGAGCTGGACGACAAGCACGCCTACGTTTGGAAGACCAGTGACTACGGCAAATCCTGGAGCCGCATCGACAAGGGCCTCCCCGATCAGCCGGTGCTGGTGGTGCGCGAGAGCCCCAACGTGAAAGGCTTCCTCATGCTCGGCAACATGACGGGCCTCTGGTATTCGAAGGACGCGGGCAACCACTGGCAGCAGCTCAAGGCCGGTTTCCCCACGGTGCCGGTGTTCGACGTCAAATTCATGGACAATGATCTCGCGGTGGCGACCCATGGCCGCGGACTGTTCGTGTTCGACGACCTACGCCCCATCGAGCAGATGGACGACGGCGTCACGGCCAAAGACTTCCACCTGTTCGACGCCGGCGACGGCACCCACTTCGTCACCTGGTACCGCGGCGGCGAGACCCAGACCGGCTATGCTGCTCCCAACGCCCCCAACGGCGTGGTATTGGACTACTTCCTGAAGAAGGAGATCAAGAACGAAGGGGCCGACGACAAGTCGCCGGTGAAGATCGTGGTGACCGATGTCGCGGGCAACACCGTCGCCACTCAGTACGGCCCCTCTAAGCAGGGCGTCAACCGTTTCGTCTGGAACATGCAGTACGACGTCCCCACCAAGCTGGACTTCGAGAAGCAGTTCCAGGGTGGCGGTGACGGCGGTGGCGGCTTCGGGCCGAACGTGCTGCCCGGCACCTACAAGGTAGCGGTGACAGTGGCCGGGAAGACCGAGACCACCCAGGCGGCGGTGCACTTCGACCCCAACCAGAAGTTCGTGGCTGAGGATGCCCATGCGCAGCTCGCTCTGGGCCTCAAGGTGCGTAACGAGCTTAACGCCTATGCCGAGATGATGAACCGCCTCACCGCCATGAAGTCCTCGCTCGATGCATTCAGCGGCCAGGTGGACGGCATGGAGGACACAGACAAGGGCAGGTACAAGGCCGCGGCGGATCAGGCCAAGGCGCTGTCCAAGCAGCTCAGCGACCTCAAGGGTTCGGTGTACAACACCGAGGTGCAGAAGGATGCACCGGAAGACGACATCCACTACCTGGCCAAGCTGGATACCCAGCTCCTATACCTGTCCTACGGCAGCTCCGGCGATCCGCAGCCCATGCTTCAATCGTTGACTGACCTCGACAGCGAGATCACCCCCAAGCTCGACGAGGCCTTGGGCAAGTTCAACGCCCTGCTTGCCAAGGACGTGCCGGACTACAACAAGACCGCCTTCGCGGCCGGGGCCCCCACGGTGTTGGTGGGCGCGCCGGTCGTCGTGAAACCGGTAACCAAATTCTGACCGGCAGGTCAGGAGAAACGAAAAGGGAGAGCCTCGGCTCTCCCTTTTTTATGCGCGAACCGGTCCTGCGTCAGTAGCGCAGGAGCGCGGCCGCCCAGGTGAAGCCGCCGCCGAAGGCTTCCAGCATGATCAGCTGGCCACGCTTGATGCGACCGTCGCGCACGGCCACGTCCAGGGCCATCGGCACCGAGGCGCTGGAGGTGTTGCCATGGTCCTGCACAGTCAGGACGACCTTCTCCATGGGGAGCTTCAGCTTCTTGGCGGTGCCCTCGATGATGCGCAGGTTGGCCTGGTGCGGGACCAACCAGTCCAGCTGCTCGCCCTTGATGCCGTTGGCATCCAGGGCCTCCTGGGCAACCTCGCCCAGCTTGGTGACCGCCACCTTGAAGACCTCGTTGCCCTTCATCTGGATGTAGTCGCGGCGGTGGTGGAAATCCTCGGGTCGCTTGGACACGCCAGACGGAAAATACAGCAGGTCGGCGTATTCGCCGTCGGCATGCGCGTGGGTAGAGAGGATGCCCGGCTCCTCCGACGCCTCCAGGATCACGGCGCCGGCGCCGTCGCCGAACAGCACGCAGGTGTTGCGGTCCTTCCAGTCCACCATGCGCGAGAGGGTCTCGGCACCCACCACCAACGCACGCTTGGAACTGCCGGTCTTGATGAACTTCTCGGCGATGGTGAGACCGTACATGAAACCGGTGCACGCGGCTTCCAGGCCCAAGGCCATGGGACCGTGGATCCCCAGGCGGCGCTGCAGCAGGCAGCCCATGTTGGGGAATACCTGGTCGGGTGTGGTGGTGCCCACGATCACGAGGTCGATGTCCTTGGCGGTGACGCCGGCGGCCTCCATGGCCTTGAGCGCGGCGCGCTCGCACAGGTCCAGGTTGGTCTCGTCGTCCGCCACGATGTGGCGGCGCTCGATGCCGGTGCGCGAACGGATCCACTCGTCGGTGGTCTCGACGATCTTCTCCAGGTCGGCGTTGGTCATCACCCGGTCCGGCAGGCAGCGGCCGGTGCCGGCGATGCGCGCGTAGATCTGCTTCATGCGCCCTCCGCCTTAGGCAGCGGTTGTTTTGCGAGTTGTTCTTCCATCAGCGCACCGATGCGCTGCGGCACCTGGTTCTGGACCTCGAGGATGGCGATGCGGATGGCGCTGGCGAAGCCCACGCTGTCGGTGCCGCCGTGGCTCTTCACCACCACGCCGCGCAGACCGAGCAGGCTCGCGCCGTTGTAGTTGCGGGGATCGAGGCGCTTGCGGATCGCGTGCAGCACCGGCAGAGCGATGAAGGCCAGGAAACGCGTGAAGGCGGTGCGGCGGAACTCCTCACGGATGATCTGGCTGATCATCTTGGCGAGACCTTCCATGGTCTTCAGGGAGACGTTGCCGACGAAACCGTCGGTCACCACCACGTCCACGTCGCGGGAGAAGATATCGTTGCCCTCGACGAAACCGATGTAGTTGAGATGGCTGGCGGTGAGCAGCTTGGCCGCCTCCTTCACCTTCTCGTTGCCCTTGATCTCCTCCTCGCCGATATTGAGGAGGCCGACGCGGGGCTGCTTGATGCCGTACACGGCGCTCGCGAGCGCGGCACCCATCACGCCGAACTGGAACAGCTGCTCCGGCGTGCAGTCGGCGTTGGCGCCGAGGTCGAGCATGTGGGTGTGGCCGCCGTGGGAAGGGATCAGCGCGCAGATGGCGGGCCGATCGATGCTGCTCACGGTCTTCAGCACGAAACGTGCGGTGGCCATGAGCGCGCCGGTGTTGCCGGCGCTGACGCAGGCATCCGCCTCACCCGACTTCACCAGGTCGATGGCGACGCGCATGGACGAATCCTTCTTGCCGCGCAGGGCCTGCGACGGCAGCTCGTCCATGGTCACTTCTTCGGAAGCGTGGTGCAGCTTGAGGCGCTCGCCGTAGCGGGCGAGCGGGCGCGCGGCCAGCGGGCCGAGCACTTCCTGCCGGCCGACCAGGATCAGCCGCAGCTCAGGGTGCTTCGCGAGCATGTTGACGGCCGCGGGCACCGTCACGGAAGGTCCGTGATCGCCGCCCATGGCGTCCAGCGCGATAGTGACGGTTGGATTCATCTGATGAACGGGTCCGGTCATGCCAGCGCCGTCATGTTCGCCCATTCCTCAGGGACTCGGGCGGATGAAACTTCAGTCTTCCCGCTTGGTGTTGAGGATCTTCTTGCCGCGATAGAAACCGTCGGCAGTGATGTGGTGCCGACGATGGGTCTCACCCGTGCTGGACTCGACCGAGAGGGTCGGGCCCGTGAGCGCGTCGTGCGAACGGCGCTGGCCACGGCGGGAAGGGGTCACGCGACTTTTCTGAACAGCCATTTTCCTACTCCTGGATTCACCGGCCGCGCTTGAGCTTGGCCAATTCTGCAAAAGGTCTCTTCCGGTCCTCAGCGGGTTCCGCGGGGATCTCCGCGGGCGCCGTGAAGCTGCCACTACATGCCGCATCGCCTTCGTGCCTCGGCACGAGCGGCAACGCCAGCAGCAATTCATCCGTCACCAGCTCCGTGAGCGCCACGCGCCCGTCCGTCGAGAGCAACGGTTCATATTCGTCGGGCAGGGCCGCGAGCGCCTCGTCCGAGTTCACCCAAGCCAGGTGCGGTTCAGCATGCACCGCGATCCGCACCGGCTCCAGGCAGCGCTGGCACTGCAGGTCCAGTTCCGCGTCGATGCGGCCCCTGACCGTCACGCGGCGCGCCGCATCCCGGCCCGCCTCCAGTTCCACCCGCACTTCTCCCGCATCCGAGGCCAGCACAGCGGCCAGTCGCGGCAGGGATTTCACCGGCACGCGCCCTTCCAGACTGAATGTCTGACGGGCAGCGCGTGTGAGATCCAGGGAGGGCGGCAGAGCGCCTGACATAAGCGCGTAATCATACTTTTCGGCGCCGTCCGTGTCAAAGATTCCTGCGCCCAAGCCCTTGTTTTTACTGCGTCTTGTGCCCCGGAAGCCGTATCGGCATGCTAGCCACGCTGGAAATCCCCACCGGACACCTGAATGCCCGCCCCTGCCCCCATGCCCCAACTGGTCCTGGCTTCCACTTCCCCTTATCGCCGGCTGCTGCTGGAGCGGTTGGGCCTGCCCTTCACGGCCGTGGCGCCGGGCGTAGACGAGACCGGCAGCGCCCGGGAGCCGGTGACGGCCCTGGTGCAACGCCTGGCGCGGGCCAAAGCCCAGGTGGTCGCTGCCCGGCATCCGGATGCGCTCATCATCGGCTCGGACCAGGCGGCGGAGCGGGACGGTGAGATCCTGGGCAAGCCCGGGGACCATGCGGAAGCCGTCAAACAGCTGCAGGCCGCTTCCGGCAAGTACATGAAATTCCACACCGGCCTCTGCCTCTGGGACAGCCGTTCCGGCAACTGCCAGGAATACGTGGACCAGACCCGGGTGGTGTTCCGGCAGCTCGCAGCGGATGAGATCGAGCGTTATCTGCAGGCGGAGAAGCCGTACGACTGCGCCGGGAGTTTCAAATCCGAGGGCCTCGGCATCACCCTCTTCCAGGCCATCGAGTCTAGCGATCCGACCGCGCTCATCGGCCTGCCCCTCATCGCCCTCTGCCGCATGCTGCGCTCAGCGGGAGTCCAGTTTCCCTAGACCGGTTCCCCGCCCAGCTTCTGGATCACGGTCTGCAACTCATCGTCCAGGGGTGCCGTGAGGGATAGCCGCTCACCGGTCTCCGGGTGAGCGAAGGCGAGGCGATGGGCGTGCAGGAACATGCGCTTAAGGCCGACCGCTTTCAGGGCCTTGTTGGCTTCCCGGTCCCCATACTTGTCATCTCCCGCGACCGGATGGCCGATGTGGGCGGCGTGCACCCGGATCTGATGGGTGCGCCCGGTGTAGATGCGGATGTCCATCAGGGCGCTCTGGGTGAACTTCTGCAGGGGCTTGAACAGGCTCCTGGCCTCCTTGCCGGTGTGGCTCACCTTCACCATGCGCTCCCCGCCCTCCAGTTGGTTCTTCTCGAGGGGCAGGTCCACCTCCTGCTCCTGGCCTTTCCAAGCCCCGGCCACCAGGGCCAGGTAATGCTTCTCCACCCCGCCTTCCCGGAAGGCCTCGTGCAGCACCCTCACGGCGCTTCGCCGTTTGGCCACGATCAGGCAGCCGCTGGTCTCCCGGTCCAGACGATGGGCCAGCTCCAGGCCCGGGTTCTCAGGCCTGAGCACCCGCAATGTCTCGATGACCCCGAAGCTCACCCCGCTGCCCCCGTGCACGGCCATGCCGGCGGGCTTGTTCACCACCAGGATGCGGTCGTCCTCGAACAGGATGGCCGCCTTGAGGGCATCCTGCTGCCAGTGGGGTGGCAGGCCGGGCTCGGCCTTCTCCGCCTGGCGCACCGGCGGCAGCCTGATCTCATCGCTTGCCTCTAGGCGATAGTCCGGCTTGACCCGCTTCTTGTTCACCCGCACCTGCCCGGTACGTAACAGCCGGTACACATGGCTCTTCGGCACCCCCTTGAGGGTCCGGAACAGGAAGTTGTCGAGGCGCTGGCCCGCATCCTCCTCTCCCGCGGTCAGCATCCGGACCTTGGGGGTGCCTGGCTCCACGCTTAAGCTCCTGAAAATAAAAGTAATACGGCGTTGAAGGCCCGTGTAATCGTTGCTATAGTACCGGACAGACGCAACCCTTGTGCTGTATGGCTAATGGCCTCAGTTCCCGGGAACGTCCAGCGAAAGGCAGCCTAGCGGCGCCTTTATGCGATTTGGTCGGGGTCTGCCGTGTTATATCCAGCGGCCCCGTGTAAAGCGACGTCGCCGGCCCCTTGGAACGGGCCAGAGCGCCGTTAAGACCGCGCTCCCATGCCTCCGCATGGTCACGAAGCGCCGATTCCGCCCCAGGCTTGGATTTTTTGACGGCTGCCGCCTCCCTCACCGGGCGCGGCGCCCCGATAGACAGACTAAATCCTGCCTCCGGCCGTCCGGCCCTCCAGTGACCTCGTGCAGCCCGTGTTGCAGCGCTGAGCGAGAAGTCCCGATGAAACGTATCCTGATCAATGCGACTCAGCCCGAAGAGTTGCGCGTCGCCATGGTCGATGGTCAGCGCCTGTATGACCTCGATCTCGAAGTGCTCTCCAAAGAGCAGAAGAAAGCCAACGTCTACAAGGGCCGCATCACCCGCGTCGAACCCAGCCTCGAAGCCTGCTTCGTGGACTACGGTTCCGAACGCCACGGTTTCCTGCCCCTGAAGGAGATCTCCCGCAGTTATTTCCGTCAGGGCGCCGACACATCCGGCCGCATCAACATCCGCGAGGTGTTGCAGGAAGGCCAGGAAGTGGTGGTACAGGTGGACAAGGAGGAGCGCGGCAACAAGGGTGCCGCCCTCACCACCTTCATCAGCCTGGCCGGCCGCTTCATGGTGCTGATGCCGAACAACCCCCGTGCCGGCGGCGTGTCGCGCCGCGTCGAGGGCGATGACCGCGAGGAGCTGCGCGAGGCCATGGCCGCCCTGCGCATCCCGGACGGCATGGGCGTCATCATCCGCACCGCCGCCGGCGGCCGCTCCGCCGAGGAACTGCAATGGGACCTGGATTACCTGGTGCAGACCTGGGAAGCCATCGACAAGGCCTCCCATGAGCGCCCTGCCCCGTTCCTGGTCTTCCAGGAAGGCAACGTAGTCATCCGCGCCCTGCGCGATTACCTGCGCGCAGACATCGGCGAGATCCTGGTGGACGACGACAAGATGTTCAGCGAGGCCCAGGCCTTCATGCAGAAGGTCATGCCCCAGAGCATCGGCAAGCTCAAGCGCTACGACGAGCCCGTGCCGCTGTTCACCCGTTTCCAGATCGAGAGCCAGATCGAGGCTGCCTTCGGCCGCCACATCCGCCTGCCCTCAGGCGGCGCGCTGGTGATCGACCACACCGAGGCCCTGGTGGCCATCGACGTCAACTCGGCGCGCGCGACTAAGGGCAGCGACATCGAGGAGACCGCGCTGCGCACCAACCTGGAAGCCGCCGACGAGGTGGCCCGCCAGCTCCGCCTGCGCGACCTGGGCGGCCTCATCGTCATCGACTTCATCGACATGGGCCCGCCGAAGAACCAGCGCGACGTGGAAGACCGCCTGCGCAACGCCCTGGAGATGGACCGCGCCCGCGTGCAGGTGGGCAAGCTGTCCCGCTTCGGCCTGCTCGAGATGTCGCGCCAGCGCCTGCGTCCCTCCCTCGGCGAATCCACCCAGGTGGTCTGCCCGCAGTGCGAGGGCGAAGGCCGCATCCGCGGCATCGAGTCCCTGTCACTATCGGTGCTGCGCCTCATCGAAGAAGAGGCCATGAAGGAGCGCACCGCGCGCGTGGTGGCCAAGCTTCCCGTGAACGTGGCCACCTTCCTGCTCAACGAGAAGCGCCCGATCATCTCCGAGATCGAGCAGCGCTGCCACGTGAGCGTGGTGCTGGTGCCGAACCCGCACATGGACATGCCGAAGTACGACATCCAGCGCCTCCGCGATGACGAGGCCCGCGCCCCCGGCGCGCCCACCACCAGCTACAAGATGGTGACGGCACCGGAGCCCGCGGCGCTGCCCAGCTCGGAACGCAACAAAGCCGCTCCCGAGCAGCCGGCCGTGCAGGGCATCAATCACTCCACTCCGGCGCCGGTATTCGCCGCCGAGACCGCTGAGAAGCCCGGTATCTTAGTGCGCGTATGGCGTGCCTTGTTCGGCACCGGCGAGAAGAAGAAGCGCCCGGCTCCGGAACGCCCGCGCGAGCATCGCCCGCGCCAGGAGTTCGGCCGGCGCGACCGCAACGACCGTGACCGCAACCGCGGCCGAGATCGTGACCGGGGTGACCGTGACCGCGGCGGCCGTAACCGCGACGAGCGCGGCGACCGTGGCGATCGCAATGCCCAGCGCCAGGGCCAGGACCGCAACCAGAACCAGGCCGGCGGCGGGCAACAGCCCCGTCGCGAGCGGGACGACCGCAACCGCGGCCAGGAACGCCATGGCCGGGACCGTGATCGCGACCGTGATCGTGACCGCAATGAACGCGGCGAGCTCCCGGAGCGCCGTCCGCAACAGCAGCAGCAATCGCAGCAGCAGGCGGCGCCGGCCCCCGCTCCTGTGGCTGCACCCATCACCGCTCCGATGGAGACGGCTGCCTTGAGCGAGCAGGCATTGCACGAGCAGATGGCCCAGCAGCAGGGCGCCATGGATCCGAAGGGCGGACAGTTCAGCAACGGCGTCGCCGGTGAGCGCATGGGTGAAGGCGGCGCGCGGCGCGGCCGTCGCCGCGGGCGTCGCGGTGGTCGTCGCCGTCGTTTCGAGGGCGAGCGTGGACCGGAGAACGCCGGCCAGGGCCCGAACATGGCCCAGGGTGGCGCTGACCATCACGATGACAACCGTGGCAACGTGGCGGGCCCGCAGGATGCCGATCATGGCAACGACCATGATCACGATGGCGGTGACATGCCCGAACGCAGCCATTCCCATGACGTGCACGATCACGCCCATGCGGCGCCGGAATCGCGCCCTGTCTATCACGAGCCATCGAGCCAGGGCCACGATGACCGCACCATGCCGAATCCGTATCAGATCCCGGATGCGATCCCCCGGCATGAGGCCGCGGAGGACCGGGGTGAGAACCACGGCGGTGGCGGCGAGAGCGGTGGCAACGACACGCCCCGTGGTGATGACCACGAGTGACGAGTAGTTAAGAGTTGGATACAAGACGCCCGGCGAAAGCCGGGCGTTTTTTGTCCTCAGGATCTGTATTGGCGCCTGATCTCGTCAAGCAGGCCCCTTCCCCCCTGTTCAACCAGATCCAAGACCCGCTCGAAACCGCCGGCGCCCCCGTAATAAGGGTCCGGCACATCCCGTATCCCCGCCTGGGGCGCGTAATCCAGCAGCAGCTTGAGCACCGCTTTCCCGTCCCGCGGCCGCAGGGATGCGAGACGGCCGAGGTTCGCACTGTCCATGGCGATCACATAATCGAAATCGTGGAAATCCTGGGGCGCTGCCTGGCGTCCGCGAAGCATGGAGATGTCCACGCCGCGCTTCAGGGCTGCCGCCTGGGAGCGCGGGTCCGGCGGATCGCCGACGTGGTAATCATGAGTTCCGGCTGAGTCGATCTCGATGTCCAGCTCCGGCGCCAATTCCCGGTGCAACTTCCGGAACACACCTTCAGCCGTGGGCGAACGGCAGATGTTGCCCATGCACACGAACAGGATGCGGACAGGCTTCGCCGGGACGGCCATGCTCAAGACTTCAGCAAGGCTGCGACCCGCTTCAGGTCTTCCGGCGTATCCACGCTGGGGCCCGGCACTTCCCGGGCCACACCCACCGCGAGATGCATGCCGAGCCAGAGAGCCCGCAATTGCTCGAGCTTCTCCAGCTGCTCCGGCTCGCAAGGGGGCGTGGCTGAGAGGCGTTTCAGGGCACCCACTCGATAGCCGTAGATGCCTATATGGCGCAGGGCGCCGTGGAAATCCTGCTGGGAAGCGAGACCTGAAGGGGCGGCTTCCCGGTTCCAGGGGATGGGCGCGCGGCTGAAATACAGCGCCCTGCCTGCCTTGTCAGCGACCACCTTCACCACGTTGGGGTTCAGGAATTCCGCCAGGTCATGGATGGGAGTGCAGAGCGTGCTCATGTCGGCACCGGCGGACAGGAGCGCAGCCGTCTGTTCGATGTCCGCCGGCGGCATCATGGGTTCGTCGCCCTGCAGGTTCACCACCAGCGCATCATCGCCCCAGCCTTCCCGCTCCGCCACTTCGGCGATCCGGTCGGTGCCGGAGACATGGTCGGCGCGGGTCATGACCACGCGTACGCCGGCGTCTTCGCAGGCCTTCTGGATGCGCGCATCGTCCGTAGCCACGATCACCTGGGCCGCGCCACTCTGCCGTGCAGAGCCGCAGGCGTGAAGGATGAGTGGCTTGCCGTTCAGGTCGACCAGGGGCTTGCCCGGCAGCCGTTGGGAGGAATAACGCGCGGGGATGACGACGTTGAACCGCATCAGAGCTTCTCGCCCGGCGGGATCTCGCGGGCCTCCCCCGCCAGCATCACCGGGATGCCTTCGCGGATGGGATAGGCCAGGCGATCCGCCTTGCACAGGAGTTCCGCCTCCGCCTTGCGGTAGAGCAGCGGACCCTTGCACAGGGGGCAGACGAGTATCTCCAGCAGTTTCATGTCCATGATGGCTTCAGCCTTTGAGACTTAACATGACGCGGTCCACGATAGCGGCCGCCTCGGCCGCATCGAACTCCGCCGCGGCCTCCACGTACCAATGCCGCGAGAGGTCCAGACCCGCACATTTTACGGCGTCCTTCTCGGTCATGAACACCGGCCGCTCGTCGCCGAATTCCAGGTCGCCGGGCGTCAGTCGCGCGTGATCCGGGAGCCCACGGCCATCCACAGCAAGGCCGGCCGCCTCGAGGGTGGCGAAGAACTGCTGCGGATTGCCGATGGCCGCCAGCGCGTGCACGGGCTGGCCGGAGAAGGATGCGAGAGGCCTGCGTTCGCCATCCTTGAGGGACACGACCGTATCCGTATTCAGGCGCATGCGCCGGGCCTCGGGCCAGGTGAAGCTGCCGCCGGGGGCGAGCTTGATGACGACCTGATCCACCGTCTCCAGGCGCGCCTCGCTCTCCCGCAAGGGACCCGCCGGCAGCAGCCAACCATTGCCGAGCCCGCGGCTGCCGTCCAGGAGCGCGATCTCATGGCGTCGCGGCAGCCGATAGTGCTGCAATCCGTCGTCGCTCAGGATCACATCCACTGGGCTGGAACCGAGCAAGAGCTGGGCTGCCGCTACCCGGTCGCTGCCAGCTGCCACCGGCACGCCGCCGCGTCGCGCCAGCAGCACCGCTTCGTCCCCCACCTGGGTCGCATCGCTTGCGGTGGTCACGAGGCGTGCTTGTTTCGCCTCGACGCCGTAACCGCGGGTGACGATGCCGGGCCTGAGCCCGCGCCGCTTCAGTTCCGCGGCGAGCCAGATGACGAAAGGTGTCTTGCCGGTGCCGCCCAGGCTGATGTTGCCCACCACCACCACGGGCACGAGCAAGGATGCAGTGGGGAAGATGCGGAACGCATAGCCGCCGCGGCGTAGGCCGGAGAGCAGCCAGAACAGCCAAGCGAGCGGAATGAAGAACCAGACGGGATGCGGAGAGTACCAGGTGCGGAGCAGCCAGCGGGAGAAGGCTCCCATGCTCACTCGTCTCCATCGCGGAACTGCAGCCGGTGCAGGGCCGCGTACTGGCCGCCCTTGGCGAGGAGTTCCGCGTGCTTGCCCATCTCGACGATGCGGCCCCGGTCCATGACGATGATGCGGTCGGCCCGCTCCACCGTGGAGAGCCGGTGGGCGATGACCAAGGTGGTGCGGTTGGCCATGAGCGTCTCCAGGGCCGCCTGGATGTGGCGCTCGGATTCCGAGTCCAGGGCTGAGGTCGCTTCGTCCAGGATCAAAAGCGGCGCGTTCTTCAAGAGCGCCCGGGCCACGGAGAGGCGCTGACGCTCACCGCCGGAGAGCAGCACGCCGCGGTCGCCCACCATGGTGTCCAATCCCAGCGGCAGGCGCTTGATGAAAGGCATGGCATAGGCCGCTTCCGCCGCGACCATGATGTCCGCATCGCTTCGCTTCACCAGGGAGCCGTAGGCGATGTTGTTGCGGATGGTGTCGTTGAAGAGCATCACGTCCTGGCTGACCATGGCCACCTGCTCCCGCAGGTTGCGCAGGGCGAATTCCCGCAGGTCGTGGCCGTCGAGCAGGATCGCGCCAGCGCTGGGATCGTAGAACCGCGGCAGCAGGCTGACCAGGGTGGACTTGCCGCTACCGGAGCGGCCCACCAGGGCCACGGTCTCACCCGGGGCCGCCTTGAAGCTGATGTCGTGCAGCACCGAGCCCTTGGCCTCGGTGTAGGCGAAGGTGACACCCCGGAATTCAAGCTCGCCGGAGGCGCGCGGCAGAGTGAAGCTGCCGCCCTCGTCCTCCGTCTTGTCGTCCAGCAACTCGAAGATGCTCTGGCCGGCGGCGATGCCGCGTTGCAGGGGCGCGTTGATGTCCGTCACGTGCTTGAGGGAAGGCAGCAGCAGCAGCGTGGAACCGAGGAAGGCCACGAAGGCGCCCGGGGTCACGGTGCTGTCGCCGAAGGCCATGGCGATGACGCCGGCGATGCCTAGCCCCGCGATCATCTGGATGATGGGGCTGGAACCGGAATTAACCAGCATCAGCTTCACATTGAGATAGCGGTTCTTCTCGTTCACTTCCTCGAAGCGCCGGGTCTCGTGGTCGCGGCCACCGAAGAGCTTGACGATGCGCTGGCCGGTGATGACCTCGTCCGCCACCTTGGTCACGTCGCCCATGGAGTCCTGGATGCGGCGGCTATAGCGGCGGAAGCGCTCGCTGATGTACCGGACCAGGAGCGCGATGACCGGACCCAACACCAGGATGAAGAGCGAGAGTTTCCAGCTCTGGTAGAACATCACGGCGATGAGGCCGATGATGGTGAGCCCATCCCGCACCATCACGGTGATGGCGTTGGTGGTGGCCTCCGCCACCTGCTCGATGTTGTAGGTGATCTTGGAGAGCAGCATGCCGGAGGACATGGCGTCGTAATAGCGCGAGGGCAGCCGGAGCAGCTGGCCGAAGGTCTCGTTGCGCAGGCGCTTGATGATGCTGCGGCCGACCCAGCTGATGTTGTAGGCGGCGAGGAAATCGGCGGTGCCGCGCAGCAGGAACAGCGCCACTACGATGAGCGGCAGCCGGTGCATGGTGGCGGGGTCGTGCAGCAGGATGCCCTGATCCAAGAGCGGCTTCATGAGCGAGGCGAAGGCGGCCTGGGTGAAGGCGTAGATGGCCATGCCCAGCATCGCCGCGAGGTAGCGCGGCCAATGCGGCAGCGCATAGCCCATGAGGCGCTTGTAGATCTGGAAGACGGTCTTCTGCGCGGGTATCTCGCTCATGTCAGTGGGTCGCGTGGCTCTCGGTGGTGAGTATCTGGAGCTGGGCGAAACCTAAGGCCCCTGCCACGTCCATCACCGTGACCACCGACTGATGGGTAGAGCGGGCATCCGCGCGCAGGATGATGGGCTGGTCACGCTTGTCGCCGGCGGCAGCCAGCAGCGCCTCCCGCAGGCTGGCAGCATCGGTGCCTGCCAAGGCCTTCTGGTCAACGAAGTAGTGTCCTTCCGCGTCCACCGTCACCTCTATGCCATCGGAACGGGTGTATACCGGCGGCGCGCCAGCGCTGGGGAGTTCCACGTTGACGCTGGTGCTCTGGATGAAGTGCGTGGTCATCATGAAGAAGACCAGCATCATCAGGACCACGTCCACAAGCGAGATCAGGTTCAGCTCCGGGTCTTCCCAGCGCTGGCGTTCACGCAGCTTCACGGTCGCCCCTGCGCTGCCACTCGGCGGGCGCCTGGCGCCCCTGCAGGGCATTCATAAGCCGCATGGTCTCGCGCTCCATGCGCACCACCAGGTCATCGACCCGGGCGCGCAAGGCACGATGCGCCACGTAGGCGGGGATGGCGATGGTCAGGCCCACCACCGTGGTGATGAGCGCCTGGGAGATGCCGCCGGCGAGCGCCGCCGGGTTGCCGAGACCCACTTGGGAGATGGCGGCGAACACGTGCATGATGCCGAGCACGGTGCCGAGCAAGCCGAGCAGCGGCGAGATCGTGGCGATGCTGCCGAGAGTGGTCAGGTAACGCTCCAGCTCATGCACGATGTGCCGGCCGGCGTCTGAGATGGCGTCGTTCAGCACTTCCCGGTCGGAGCTGCGGTGCAGGATGCCGATGGCCAGCAACCTGCCGAGAGGCGAGCCGGTGCGCAGGGCCTGCATGCGCTCCTCGTTGAATTCACCGTTGCGGATCCACTGCCAGACCTGGGCCGCCAGATGCTCCGGCGCCACCCGCTGGACCTGCAGGGTCCAGAGGCGCTCGGCGATGATGGCCACGACGATGACCGAACACAGCAGCAGGGGCGCCATGATCCAGCCGCCTGCTTTGATGATCTCGAACATGCCGCTCCCGTCTTAAGTGCCCCTACTCCCGGCATCATACTGTATTTTCAGGACTTTTAGGTCAGCGCACCACCTAATGCGCAGTCCACAGACGTGCTGCGTCCCGCCGCCAGCGCATGGAGAGGACCGGCGCGTAACCACGCCGGAACTGCATGCAGAGCGCCCCATCGGCAGCGGTGTCCGCCAACGCAGCGATGCCGAGGTAACGGGCCACCACCTCGGGCTTGGGGAAGTCCCAGCGGTTGCGGTAGCCCACGGGGAACCAGACTTCCCGTGCCCCGGCCGCCGCGACGAAAGCAGGGGTGGAAGACGAATTACTGCCGTGATGCGGCGCCACCAGGAGATCGCTGCGCAGGCCCGCGGGCCCCAACTCCAGCAGCCGCTTCTCCCCCTTCTTCATGATGTCACCCGCCAGCAAGGCGGTGCCGCCTGCGCCGGATATGCGGAGCACGCAGGAAGCATCGTTACCGCTCAAAGCGCTCCCGGCATCCGGGTACAGCAGGTCGAGATGCACTCCGTCCCAATCCCAGTGCTGCCCGCGCAGACAAGGCTGGGCATCAGGGATGCGCTCCGGTGCGCCGGTGTAGACCGGCATGGCTGGAAAAGCCTTGCGCAGGCTCATGAGACCGCCCGCGTGATCGCTGTCGCCGTGGCTCACGATGGCGAGGTCCGGCGCGGCGATGCCCTGGGAACGCAGATAGGGGATGAGCACTTCCTGACCCGTGTCGGAACCGGAGCGGAACCTGGGACCCGTGTCGTAGACGAGCACGTGACCGGAGGTCCGCACCACCGCTGCCAAGCCCTGCCCCACGTCCAGCAGCGTCACGTCGAAATCGCCGGCGGCTAGACCGGAAGCCGGGAGGATGAAGAGGGGCAGCACCAGTAAAGCCGCAGGCAGCCGTCCCGGCATGGCGCGCGGCATGAGTATCCAGATCGCGCCCAGGAGGCCGATCGCCGCGAGATACCAGGCAGGCGATGGCGCCGACAGCATCCCGGCCGGCAGATGAGCGAGCCGGTCCAGCAAGGGCCAAGTCAGCCCCATCACCAGCGCCGCGAGCTTGAGCGTCATCGTCCCCGCCCAGGGCCAGACGAAGAGCAGCATGGTGCCAGTGAGCACCAGTGGCACCACGCAGAGAGCGTAGACCGGCACTGCCACGAAGTTGGCGAGGGGCGAACCCAACCCCGCCTGCTGGAAGAAGAAGGCCAGAAAAGGCAGGAGACCGATACCCACCGCCCACTGGGTGCGCAGGAGGTCCTGCAGCCAACCATGGCTCGCTCGCACCCGGTCGCTGAACACGAACAGGATCGCATTCACCGCGCCGAAGGAGAGCCAGAAACTCGCCTCCCCTGCCGCCAGCGGATCCCATAACAGCACGCCCAACATCGCGAGGGACAAGGTGTCTGCGGCGCGCAGGCGACGACGCAGCAACACACCGAGAGTCAGGGCCGCGAGCATGATGAGTGCCCGCTGGGTCGGTAGCGTGAATCCCGCCAGCGCCGCGTATACCGCTGCGCCCACCAGGGATGCGACGGCGCCGGCCACTGCAGCGGGACAGCGCAGACAAAGCACGGCACTGCGCCGCCATAAGGCGCGGGTGAGGAAGAACAGGAATGCCGCCACCACGCCGATGTGCAGGCCGGCGATGGCCATGAGGTGCACGGTGTTGGTGGCCTGCAGCACCTGCCATTGGTCGTCGTCGATGCCACCCTGGTCACCGGTGGCGAGAGCTGCCGCCATGCCGGCGAACTCATCGCCCGCGAGCGCCGCCTGGATGCGCATGCGCAGTGCGGAACGCAGCCGCAACAAGGGATACCGCGGCGCACCCGGTAGCGGCGCAGCCTCATGGGCCACATAGCCGGTGGCGCCGATGCCGTGGAAGAACAGCCAGCCTTCGTAGTCGAAGCCGCCGGGATCCATGAAACCTCGGGGCCGCCGGAGCTTGGTGCCGAAGCGCCAGTGCTCGCCCGCTTCAGGTGCGGCCGGAATGTCTTGCATGCTGAGACGCACCAGCCCGGGTACGCCGGGGCCCGGCGCATGGCCATCCAGGGTCTCGACCTGGAACTGGAAATCCGTGAGCCCGCCCTTCTCCTGCGGCAGACTGCTCACCCAGCCGCTGAGCGTGATCTCCCTACCCTCGTATCCCGCATCCAGACGAGTAGCAAGATGGGCGGCCGCCGCCATATAGCACCAGGCCGCGCCCAGGGGGAGGAACAGCAGCCAGCGCAGGCGTTTCCAGTAGAAGGCGGCGAAGACCAACGGTAGCGACAGGCCGGCCAGCAGCGTCGCCGCCGGTAACGTCGGAGATACCAGGATGGCCAACACTCCGGCCAGCATCGCCGCGGCGGACTTCCACATGGCCCTGCCCCCGAAATCATGGATAATGGCCCGCGCCCTGCATGGGCGGCCGTCCTATATATAGTTCATTTTTGATTAATGCCAGCCCGGACCGGTCCGGGCTATGCTCAGACTGCGGAGACACACCTCCGCGACCCAAGCGCTGGAGCCTCGGTGCCCCGTAAGTTCCTCACCAAGCTGCTGCCGGATCCGGAGAAGCTGCACGAGAAGCTCCACGGCAAGTGGTACCTGCGGCCCTTCGATTTCCTGTGGCACGACCCAATGATCTGGCACATAGGCCGGCGCAGCACCTGCCGGGCCCTGGCCCTGGGCGTGTTCATCGCCTGCCTGCCGGTACCGGGCCACACCATCCTGGCGGTGCTGGGGGCCCTCTACCTGCGCATGAACCTGCCGGTGGCCCTGGCCGCGATCTGGATCAACAACCCGCTCACCATCGTGCCCATCTACCTGGCCGCCCACCGGCTCGGCAAGTGGACCTTGGATTTCTTCCACGTGGATTGGGAGATGCATGAGCACGGCGTGGGCAGCGGACCCATGCCGGAGGTCGCTCGCGCCTGGCACATCCTGGGTCCGACCCTGCTGGGCGGCGTGTTGGAAGGCTTGATCTTCGCCGTGGTCGGTTACGCGGTGCTGGATCTCGCCTGGCGCCTCTCCATCCGCGGCCGGTGGAAACTGCGACACATCGGGCGCGAAGGCAGCGGCAACTTCTAGCCGCTGAGCACGCCATCCTTGAGATGCATGACCCGCTGGGCGCGCGCGGCCAGCTTCACGTCATGGGTCACGAGCACCAGGCTCGTGCCCATCTCCCGGTTCAGTTCCAGCATCAGTTCATAGACCTGCTCGCCGGTATGGGAATCCAGGTTGCCGGTGGGCTCGTCCGCCAGCACCACTGCGGGGCGGTGGATCAGCGCGCGGGCAACGGCAGCCCGCTGGCGTTCGCCGCCTGATAGTTTGGCCGGCCGGTGCGTCAGCCGCTGGGCGAGGCCCACCTTGCCCAGGAGCTCGGCCGCCTTGGTCTCCGCTTCCGCCGGTTCCATGCCCCCTATCAGCAGCGGCATGGCCACGTTCTCAAGCGCCGTGAACTCCGGCAGCAGATGGTGGAACTGGTAGACGAAGCCGATGGAGCGGTTGCGCAGGACACCGCGGGCCGCATCGCTCATGCGGCTCAGCAGCTCGCCCCGCACGGACACCTCGCCTGAAGTGGGCGTATCGAGCCCTCCCAGTAGATGCAGCAGCGTGCTCTTGCCGGAGCCGGAGCTGCCGACGATGGCCACGCGCTCGCCCGGCGCGACGGCGAGGTCCACGCCGTTCAGCACACGGACCTCGTAGTCCCCTTCCTTGAAGTGCTTCACCAGCTTGTCACAGCGCAGCATCTCATTCATAGCGGAGCGCCTCCGCCGGCTGGGTGTTGGCCGCGCGCCAGGCGGGATACAGGGTCGAGAGCACCGTGAGCACGAAGCTCGCGATGGTGATCCTGAGCACATCCCCGGTGACGATGTGCGCCGGCAGGTCGCTGATGTAGTAGACGCTGGAGGGCAGGAACTCCGTGTGGAACACCCGCTGCAGGAAATGCATGATGGCATTGAGGTAAGAGGCCAGCAGCACGCCCAGCGCCAGACCGATGAGCGTGCCCAGGAAACCGATGATGGTGCCCTGCACGATGAAGATGCCCATGATGGCGCGCGGGCTCGCGCCCAGGGTGCGCAGGATGGCGATGTCCGCCTGCTTGTCGGTGACCGCCATCACCAGGGTGATGGCGATGCTGATGGCCGCCACCAGCTCGATGAGCGAGAGGATGATGAACATCACGGTCTTCTCCATGGCGATGGCCTTGAAGAAGTTCACGTGCTCCTGGGTCCAATCGCTGACGAAGTAGGCGCCCTGGAAGCGCGAAGTCAGGTCCTCCGCCACCTGCGGCGCCAGATATTTGTCGTCGAGCTTCAAGCGCACACCGGTGACGTCCTCACCCAGGCCGTAGAGCGTCTGGGCATCCTGCATGTGGATGAGCGCGAGCCCCCGGTCGTACTCGTACATGCCCGCGTCGAAGATGCCGGTGACGGTGAAGCGGCGGAAGCGCGGGATGAGGCCCGCGGGCGTGACGTTGCCCTGGGAGATCATCAGGATCACCTTGTCGCCAGGCGCCACGCCCAATGCATAGGCGAGGTCCTTGCCAAGCACGATGCCGTAGGCGCCGGGTTTCAGGTCCTTCATGTCGCCCATGACCATGCGCCGGCCCACGTCCGAGACCGCGCCTTCCATGTCCGGCAGTACGCCGCGGATCTCGGTGCCGCTCATGTTGGAACCGTTGGCAAGCATCGCCTGGTCTTCCACGTACGGAGCGGCGCCGATGACATGGGGCTGGTCGTGCACGTCCTTCATCACGCCCTGCCAACCCACGAGCTTGTTCTGGAAACCTGAGACGGTGGCGTCCGAGGTCATGCTGAGGATGCGGTCCCTCAACTCATCCTGGAAGCCGTTCATCACCGAGAGCACCGTGATGAGGGCCATCACGCCGATGGCGATTGACACCAGCGACATGGCGGATATGAAGGAGATGAACTGGTTGCGGCGCTTGGCGCGGAAGTAGCGCAAGCCCACGAACAGGGTGAAAGGTCGGAACATGCTGCGCATTATATGGGGTGTCTCAGGGCAGGTGGACCGGGACCAGGCGATAAAGCTCCGCCTGCTCCGGGCTCATGCGCGCCACATAAGCCTTGACCATGACCCCCGCGGCCATCGCCTCACGCAGGGTCAGGCCGTAGACGGGATCGATGCTGTCCGCGGGGCGCACCTCCCTCACGTCATCCCGCTGCACGCAGAAGCAGAGCATGGCCCGCTTGCCTGTCGCCACCTTCTCCATCAGTTCCCGGAGATGCCGGCTGGCCCGTTCGCTCACCGCGTCCGGGAACAGGGCCACCCCATCCTGCACCGCGGCGGTCACGTTCTTCACCTCCAGGTAGCAGTCGGGCTCCGTGGCATGGCCGCTCAACAGGAAGTCCACCCGGAAACCCTCGCCGGCCATGACTTCCCCCTGGAGCGTGCCATAGCCTTCCAATCCCCCGACCAGCCCCTTGCCTATGGCTTCCCGCACCAGGCTATTGGTCCGGCCCGTATGGATGCCCACGAGTACGCCGGGCAGGGCCTCCACCAGTTCCCAGGTCCAGGCGTACTTGCGTGCCAGGTTCTCGGCCCGGCTCATCCAGATGCGCATGCCCGGATCTGCACAGCCCAGCATGGAACCGGTGTTGGGACAGTGGATGGTGAGCCTTTGGCCATCGGGCCGGACCACGTCCGCCAGGAAGCGCTTATAGCGCCGTTCCAGCCGCGCTTCCTGCAGGGGAGGTTCGAATCGCACGGTGAGCCTATATGTCAAGAAAGGCGTGTAAGCCGATGCCCTAGATGGGTTTTATGCCCGCTTCCGGGTGCTATAGTTAGACCCAGTCGCGTTTGGGAGATTGTGACATGACACGCCCCACCCTGTGCCTGCTACTCATCGCAGGCTTGCTGAGTTCCGCTGCCTGGGCCGCCGATACCACGCCTGCGCCCAGTGCCGGCTCCTGGGCCCCCGGACAAGGCACCGAGGGTGCCAAGGCTCCCACAGCCAGCACGGCTGCACCGGCCGAAGTGAGCGCGGCACCCACCGCTGCCAGCGCCAGCGCGCCTGCCATGGCCACCGAACCCACGCCGACCGCCTCTGCCGCACCCGCCGCTTCCACCCAGGCACCCGCCGCGAATACGCCGGTCCAGGCAGCTGCGCCGGCCCCCGCAACTCCGGCCATGGCTTCGGCCCCGGTGGCCATGTCCACATACAGCGGCGGCTCCCTGCCCCAGCGCGGGATGAACATGGACAACGTGGAGCACATCTTCGGCACGCCCTTGCAGAAGCAGGACGCAGTGGGCAAGCCGCCCATCAGCCGCTGGGTCTACGCTGATTACGTGGTGTACTTCGAATACAATATGGTCCTGCATACGGTGATGAAATCCGACGCCTTCACCCGGACGCCGGGCCGCTGATCCAAGCCGCACCGTAACCGATCGACAACGCCGCGTGAGCGGTGCCACCTCCAGGGGTGGCACGTCACGCGGTTTGCTTTAGGGCGACACAGAAAGATGACCGAACACTACAAGTTGCCGCCGGAATGGGTCCCCCAGAGCGGCGTGATGCTCACATGGCCCCGCTCCGACGTGGAGTGGAACCCGGATTACGCCTCGGCGGAGCGCTGCCACACGGCCATCGCCAAGGAGATCAGCCTGCGGGAGCCGGTGGTCATCACCTGCATGGATGCGGGCCACGCAGAGCGTATCCGCGGCTACGTGCGGGATGCGGGCGGGCGCGTGGATAGGCTCCATATCTTCACCTTCCCCTCCAACGACGCCTGGGCGCGGGACCATGGACCCATCACCGTCGAGAAGGACGGCAATCTCGTGCTGCTGGACTTCAGCTTCAACGGTTGGGGCGAGAAGTATCCCCACGTGGAGGACAACCGCTTGAGCCGCCGCCTCTACGAGGCGGGTGCGTTCGGCGATCTCCCCATGGAGAGCATCGAGCTGGTGCTGGAAGGCGGCAGCATCGAAGTGGACGGTGAAGGCACCCTGCTCACCACCGAGAGCTGCCTGCTCAACAAGAACCGCAACCCCAAGCTGAAGCGGGCCGAGATCGAGGCGCTGCTGCACAAGTACCTGGGTGTGGACCGCATCCTCTGGCTGCAGCACGGCGCCATCGACGGCGACGACACCGACGGCCACATCGATACCCTGGCGCGGCTCTGCGATGCGCATACCATCGCCTACCAGGCCTGCGCGGATGCGGGCGACCCGCATTACAAGGGCCTGAAGGCCATGGAAGAGGAACTGCGGGCCCTGCGCCGCAAGGACGGCCAGCCCTACCGCCTGGTATCCCTGCCCTGGCCCCAGGCGATCATCGACCATACGGGCCGCCGCCTGCCCGCCACCTATGCCAACTTCCTGATCGTGGATGGCGCGGTGCTGGTGCCGACCTATAATGACCCGGCGGACGCTCCGGCCCTGAAGGCGCTTGAAAGCTGTTTCCCGGGCCGCCAGATAGTGGGCGTCCCCTGCCGTTCCCTGATCCACCAGTACGGCAGCCTGCACTGCGTGACCATGCAGTTCCCCCGCGGCGTGGTGCCGCAGAAGGCCTGACATCATGAGCAACCCCAAATCCCTGAAGGTCGGCCTGGTGCAGCAGCACTGCATCGCAGATCGTGCCGCCAACCTGCGCGAGAGCATCAAGGGCGTCCGCGAGGCGGCGAAGCAAGGCGCGAAGCTGGTGCTCCTGCAGGAGCTGCACACGGGTCTCTACTTCTGCCAGACGGAAGACACCCACGTCTTCGACCAAGCCGAGACCATCCCCGGCCCCTCCACCTTGGAACTGGGCGCGGTGGCGAAGGAACTGGGCGTCGTCATCGTGGCCTCGCTGTTCGAACGCCGGGCGCCGGGCATCTACCACAACACCGCCGCGGTGCTGGAGAAGGACGGCAGCCTCGCCGGCATCTACCGCAAGATGCACATACCGGACGACCCGGGTTACTACGAGAAGTTCTACTTCACGCCGGGCGATCTCGGCTTCCAGCCCATCCAGACCTCCGTCGGCAAGCTCGGCGTGCTGGTGTGCTGGGACCAGTGGTATCCGGAAGGCGCGCGCATGATGGCGCTCGCCGGCGCCGATCTGCTGCTCTATCCCACCGCGATCGGCTGGGTGGAGGAGGACGACAAGGCGGAACAAGGCCGCCAGCGGGATGCCTGGATCACCATCCAACGCGCCCATGCGGTGGCCAACGGCCTCCCGGTATTGGTGTGCAACCGCATCGGCTTCGAGCAAGATCCCAGCGGAGTGGGCGGCGGCATCAACTTCTGGGGCTCGAGTTTCGTCGCGGGCCCCCAGGGCGAGATCCTGGCCCAGGCAGATACGTCGTCGCCGACGGTACTGGTGACGGACGTAGACATGGGCCGCTCCGAGGCAGTGCGCCGCATCTGGCCCTACCTGCGTGACCGGCGCATAGATGCCTATGCTGACCTGACGAAGCGCTATCGGGACTGAAAAGTCATCCCAAAGCTGCTGCGCTCAGCATGACTTCGTTGCGGTCCGGCTCGCAGCTCTCACGTACTTAAGAGTACGCTCGGGCATGCTCACCTCCCGCGCCTCATCCTGCTTTCGCTCGCGACGCTTTGGAATGACTTTCTCACCATTACATGCCTGACAATCAGAAAAACGTCCTCGCACCGACGAGCTTAGATCTTTCAGCCCGCTCCCAGCGCTGGGGCAAGCTTTACGGCAGCAGCATGGGCCTCGCTCTCGCGGAAGCGGCGGCGCGCATGGCCGCGCCCCTGGTGGTGGTGACACCCACGGCCCGTGACGCGGAACGCACCACCGCCGAGCTGCGTTTCTACATCGGCAGCGGCGACTTGCCGGTGCTCTCGCTCCCGGATTGGGAGACCCTGCCCTACGACCTCTTTTCGCCCCACCAGGACATCCTCTCCGAGCGGCTCGCCACGCTGGCCGCGTTGCCGGACCTCAAGCGCGGCATCGTGGTGGTGGCCGCCGCCACGCTCATGCAGCGGCTGGCGCCGCCCCAGTACGTGGTGGGCGGCACGCTGATGCTGAAGGCCGGCGAGAGACTGGACCCGGAAGCCCTGCGCCGCCGGTTCGCCTCCGCGGGTTATCACTCGGTGACCCAGGTGATGGAGCATGGCGAGTACGCGGTGCGAGGCTCGCTGCTGGACGTGTTCCCCATGGGCAGCGATGTACCCTATCGCATCGACCTGTTTGATGATGAGATTGAGTCCATCCGGCTGTTCGACCCCGAGACCCAGCTCTCCAAGGACAACCTGAGCGAGCTCAGCCTGTTGCCGGCCAAGGAGTTCCCGCTGGACGAGGCCGGTATCCGCGCCTTCCGCCAGCGCTACCGCGCGCGCATCGAAGGGGACCCGCAGCGCAGCGCGGTGTACCGGGATGTCTCCGAGGGCATCGCCATCGGCGGCATCGAGTACTACCTGCCGCTGTTCTTCGATTCCACCTGCTGCTTCTTCGATTACCTGCCGAAGGACGGCGTGATCGCCGTCATGGACGACATGGACACGGCCCTGGAGCAGGCCTGGTTGCAGATCGCCGAGCGCTATGAGCAGCGCCGCCACGACATCGAACGGCCCCTGCTCAAGCCCGAGGAAGTGTGGTTCGAGCCGGCGGCGATCCGAGCCGCAGCGGAGCAGCATGCCCGCATCGCCATCCAGGCCTTCGAGCGGATGCCGGGCGAGGGTCTCAACTTCCCCACCGCCACGCCTCTCGCCCTCAAGGTGGAGAGCCGCGCGACGGAGCCAGCGGAGAAACTGTTGGCGTTCCTCAAGGGCTTCAAAGGCCGCGCACTGTTCGCGGCGGAGTCCGCCGGCCGGCGTGAGTATCTCAGCGACCTCCTGGCACGGCACGGCATCCGGCCCATCCATTTCATGGGATGGGAAGACTTCCTCGCGAGCGATGAACTCCTGGGGATATGCATCGCGCAGCTTGAGCGGGGCCTCTACCTGCCGGAGACCCATCTCGCGGTGCTCACGGAGGAGCAGCTCTTCGGCGAGCGGGCGCGGCAGCGCAGCCGCCGGGTCACGCGCCGCGACCCTGAGAGCATCATCCGCGACCTCACAGACCTGGCTGCCGGCGCCCCGGTAGTGCACGAGCAGCACGGCGTAGGCCGCTATCTCGGGCTCGAGACGCTGGACATGGGGGGCTTCGAAACGGAGTTCCTGCGGCTGGAGTATGCCGGCGGCGACAAGCTCTACGTGCCGGTCTCCTCGCTGCACCTCATCAGCCGCTACAGCGGCAGCTCACCCGAGACCGCGCCGCTGCACAAGCTCGGCAGCGGCGACTGGGACAAGGCAAGGCGCCGCGCGGCGGAACAGGCCCGCGACACGGCGGCCGAACTCCTCGACCTCTACGCGCGCCGCGCGGCGCGGGAAGGCCACGCCTTCAAGCTGCAGACCCTCGACTACGAGGCCTTCGCCGACGGCTTCCCCTTCGACGAGACGCCGGACCAGTTGAAAGCCATCGACGGCGTGATAGCAGACATGACCCAAGGCAAGCCCATGGACCGGGTGGTCTGCGGCGACGTGGGCTTCGGCAAGACCGAGGTGGCCCTGCGCGCAGCCTTCGTCGCGGTGCAAGGGGGCAAGCAGGTGGCGGTGCTGGTGCCCACCACCCTCCTCGCCCAGCAGCACGCACAGACCTTCCAGGACCGCTTCGCGGACCAGCCGGTGCGCATCGAGGTGCTGTCCCGTTTCCGTACCGGCAAGCAGCAGGACGCGACACTGAAAGCCATCGCCGAGGGCAAGGTGGAGATCGTCATCGGTACCCACGCCCTGCTGCGGCCGGACGTGAAGTTCAAGGATCTGGGCCTCGTGATCGTGGACGAGGAGCATCGCTTCGGCGTGCAGCACAAGGAGCGCCTTAAGCAGCTCAGGGCCGAGGTGGACATCCTCACCCTCACCGCAACCCCCATACCCCGCACCCTCAACATGGCCCTCGCAGGTTTGAGGGAACTCTCCATCATCGCGACGCCGCCGGAAGAACGGCTGGCGGTGAAGACCTTCGTCAGCGAATGGCAGGATGGCGTGATCCAAGAAGCCTGCCTGCGCGAGATCAAGCGCGGCGGCCAGGTCTATTTCGTGCACAACAGCGTCGAGACTATCGAGAAGGCCGCGGACGACCTGGCGAAACTGGTTCCCGGCGCCCAGATCCGCATCGCCCACGGGCAGATGCGCGAGCGCGACCTGGAACAGGTGATGCTCGACTTCTACCACCGGCGCTTCAATATCCTGGTGTGCACCACCATCGTCGAGAGCGGCATCGACGTGCCCACCGCCAACACCATGATCATCCATCGGGCCGACAAGTTCGGCCTGGCCCAACTGCACCAGCTGCGGGGCCGGGTGGGCCGTTCCCACCACCGGGCCTATGCCTACCTCATCATCCCGCCCCGCAACCTCATCACCGGTGACGCGATGAAGCGCCTGGAGGCCATCGAGTCACTGGAAGAGCTGGGCGCGGGCTTCACGCTGGCGACCCATGATCTCGAGATCCGCGGCGCAGGCGAGCTGCTCGGCGATGAACAGAGCGGCCAGATCCAGGAAGTGGGCTTCTCTCTCTACTCGGAACTGCTGGAACGGGCGGTGAAGACCCTGAAGGCCGGCAAGCAGGTGGACATCGATGCGCCCCTGGACCACGGCCCGGAGATCGACCTGCACATCCCCGCGCTGCTGACCTCCGACTACATGCCCGATGTGCACCTGCGTCTCACGCTCTACAAGCGCATCGCCAGCTGCAAAGACCAGACGGCATTGGATGAGTTGCAGGTGGAGATGATCGACCGCTTCGGTCTGTTGCCGCCCCAGGCCAAGAATCTGTTCCGCGTTGCCGAACTCAAACTGAAGGCGGCGCCCCTCGGCATCCGCAAGATCGAGGCCGGCCCCAACGGCGGACGCATTCACTTCGGGCCGGACACCCCGGTGGAACCCATCACCGTGATCCGCCTGGTGCAGACCAAACCCAACACCTACCGCCTGGACGGCCAGGACCGGTTGCGCTTCAGCATGGACCTGGAGGACCGGGAGGAGCGCTTCCACGAGGTGGAAGCCCTGCTCGCGCGCCTCGCCGGCGCATCTGCGGCATAATGCCGTCATGGCACCAGGAGCAAACCCGTGAAGACCTTCGCCGCCGTGAGCCTCTTGACCCTTCTCGCATCCGCGACCATAAGCAGTGCGGCTCCTGTCCCAGCGCCTGCGGCCACGGTCCCCACGCCCAACTGGTACAACGTGGAAGTGATCGTGTTCCGTTCAACGGATCCGAACGCCGGCGGCCAGGAGAGCTGGCCCGCAGACCCTGGCCTGCCGGACTGGAACGGCGCCGTGCCGCTCACCCAGGCGGATGCGACGAATCCGGCCACCGCCGCAGCTTACCAATTCATCCCCGTCACCTCGGAACAATTGGGCGACGCCTGGGCGCGCCTCAAGCGCTCCAAGAACTACGAGGCGCTCATGCATGTGAGCTGGACGCAGCCTGCGCTGGACCGTGCGAATGCACCGGCGGTGCGCATCGGCGTGCCGCCCTCGGCCGTGCCGGCCCCGAGCACCGCGCTGCCTGCCGCCCCGGCGGCGGCCAACACAGCAGCACCCCTGCAGGCGACACTCGCCTACGGCGATGCCAAGCTCAGCACGACCGGCCCTTACCTGCACTTCGATCTGGACCTGGTTCTGCAAGGGCCCTTGGCCAAGAATGCGGTTCCAGCCGCCGCCACCATCAACACCGCTGTGCTGGCGCCGCCGGCGGGAACGGGCATCGCCGCCATGGCCGCGCCCACCTTCCAGCTCTACCGGTTGCGCCACGACATGCGCGTGAATGGCGGCAAGCTGGCCTATTTCGACCATCCGCTGTTCGGTGCCATCGTCTTGGTTACGCCTGTACGGCGTCAGTGAAGGATCAATTCGGTTCCAGCTTGAAACCGGCGTCATAGTGCTTCAGTAGCGCACTGCGGGCATGGCGCCACTCGGAACCTGAGCGCAGTGCATCCCAGGAATACCCCTCGCGCCCATGCAGGCGCGTGAGCCGCCACTGGCTCACGGGGTTGGGGGGCGTCTTTAGTCCGTCTAGGATGGCGGTAACGCCCTCCCGGTTGTTGCATACCGGCAGCATGTCACAGCCCGCAGCCAGGGCTGCCACCGCCCGGTCCAGATAGTCGCCCGCCTTCTCGGCTCCGCGCATGCTGAGGTCGTCGCAGAACACCACGCCTTCGAAGCGCATACGCTCCCGCAATTCCTCCACGATCCAGCGCCGGGACAGGCTCGCGGGCTGCTCGTCCACCTGCGAATAGACCACGTGAGCCATCATCACCGAGGCGAGATCGAGACGCAGCAGGCGCTCGTAGGGCACGAGGTCCCGCTTGCGGATCTCATCCAGGGGCCGGCTGTCCACCGGCAGCATGTGATGGGAATCCCCCTGGACCGCCCCGTGCCCCGGGAAATGCTTGGCGCAGGCGGCCATGCCGGCGCGGCGCATGCCCAGCAGCCAGGCACGGGCCAGTTCCGCCACCACCGCGGGATCGGAATGGAAAGCGCGGTCGCCGATGACGCTGCTCACGCCGAAGTCCAGGTCCACCACGGGTGCGAAGCTCATGTCGAGATCGCAGGCGCGCAGTTCCGCAGCCAGCAGCCAACCGCAGAGTTCCGTGAGGCGCCCCGCCTCCTTCGGATCCTGGTCGTATAGCTTGCCGTACAGCCGTGCCGGCGGGAGCTGGGTGAAACCCTCCCGGAAGCGCTGCACCCGGCCGCCTTCGTGGTCCACGGTCACCAACAACCGCGGTTCACGCAGGGCATGGATGTCGGCGATGAGAGCCCGCACCTGATAAGGGTCGCTGTAGTTGCGGGTGAAGAGGATCACGCCGCCCACCAGCGGGTGCATGAGCACTTCCCGGTCTTCCGCGCTCAGCGCGGTGCCTGCCACATCCACCATCAAGGGACCGAGACTCATGCCTTGCTCCGTTCGAACACCGCGATGGACTCGACGTGGGCGGTATGGGGGAACATATCCAGAGCGCCGGCGCTCGCGAGACACCAACCCTGTTCCTCCACCAGTATCTTCGCATCCCGGGCCAGGGTCGCGGGATGGCATGAGACATACACCAGCTTGCGGGCGGCGAAGCGCGGGAAATGGGCGATGATCTCCCGGGCTCCAGCCCGGGGCGGGTCCAGCAGGATGCCGCTGTACTTGCGCTTCGCCCATTCTCCGTGTTGCTTCTCATCGAAGAGGTTGGCCTGCTCGAAGCTGGCATTGGCTATGCCGTTGCGCTCCGCGTTGCCGCGGGCGCGGGCCACCAGCCCCGCCTCCCCTTCCACACCCGTGACGGAGCGCGCCCTGCGCGCCAGCGGCAAGGTGAAGTTACCCAGCCCCGCGAAGAGGTCGAGATGATCCTCATCAGGCTGCGGGTCCAGCAGGGCCACCGCCATCTCCACCATGCGCCGGTTGATCTCGCCGTTCACCTGGATGAAATCGGCGGGCTCGAAGGCGATTTCCACCTTCGACTCCGGAAGCTGGTAGTCCAGTCGCGGGCGTTCGCCCTGCAGCGGCACCGCGTGCTCGACCTTGCCCTCCTGCAGCAGGATACGGAAACCCGACTCCCGCTCGAACGTCACGAGACGCTCCCGGTCGGCAGCGGTGGGGGGCGACAACACGCGCAACGAGAGCACCACGGATCCGTCCCCTACTGCTACCTCCATCTGGGGTATGCGGTCTGCGATGCTCAGACCACTCAGCGCCTCCGATATCCTGCCGATGGCTCCGCCCACCTTGGGATCGAGGGTATGACAATGCCAGACGTCAGTGACGAAGTGCCGGTGCCGCTCGGTGAAACCGACGGTGACTTTGCCGCTGTTGGTGTCGAGATGGGCCGAGAGCCGGGCGCGGCGGCGATAGCCCCACTCCGGACCACGCAAGGGCGGCAGCACCCGTCCCGGCACCAGCCCGCCGATGCGCTTGAAATTGTCCAGTAGCGTCTGCTGTTTGGCGGCAAGCTGCGCGTCTGGGGAGAGATGCTGGAGCGCGCAACCCCCGCAGATGCCGAAGTGGGCGCAGCGGGGCTGTACCCGATCCGGCGAGGCCGTGATCACTTCGGTGACCTGAGCCTCGTCGAAGTCGCTACGCTTCTTGAGGATGCGGAAGCGCACGGTCTCACCCGGCAGGGCATCTTCGATGAACACTGTCTTGCCCTTGACTCGTACGATGCCACGTCCATCGTGGGACAGGCCGGTGACTTCTGCGGTGGGCTCCGCTCCGGCGGCCGCGCGGGCGCTCACGCCGAGGCGGGCGGCCAGGCCGCCAGGAACTCGTCCAGATGGGGCTTCGCGGCCTTCTTCAGGCTCTCCTGCACCACCGCGCATTCGCGGCGGTATTCCTCGTCGCTGAGATTTCCGCGCAGAAGCTCGAAGCGCAGGTACAGGAGATATGTGTTGAGGGCATCGGCCTCGCAGTAGTCGCGGATGCCGGCGATGTTGCCCTTGAGCCATTGTTCCCAGACCTGGCTGCCGTGCATACCGAGCTTGCCGGGGAAACCGCAGAGCTGGGCCATCTCATCCAGGGGCACCCCGCCGCGGCCCTGGTAGAAGCCAAGCACGTCCATGAGGTCGGTGTGGCGCCAGTGGTAACGGGAGATGTAGTTGTTCCAACGGAAGGACTGGTCGTCCTCGCCCAGCTCCCAGAAGCGCGGTGCGCTGATACCGTGACGCAGCGCCCGGTAGTTCAGCACCGGCAGGTCAAAGCCGGAACCGTTCCAGGAGACGAGGTCAGGGCCGAACTTCTCTATACCTTCGAAGAAGCGGGTCACGATCTCCTTCTCGTCGGACTCGGGTGTGCCGAGGGTCCAGACCTTGAAGCCGTCCCGGTTGCGCATGGCCAAGGAGACGGCCGCTACCCGCTGCAGATGCAGGGGCAGGAATTCGCTGCCGCCGGTGTCCTGGCGACGCTTCTGGAACATGGCCCGCCCCACATCTTCGTCTGAGAGGCCCTCCAAACCATATAGGCGGCGGCCTCCATCCAGGTCGGGGATGGTCTCGATGTCGAAGGCGAGGATATTCATCGCACCAAGTCTAACAAACCCAGCCCTTTGACCCTCACCCGGAAAACCCGCACCATGATCGCGGGGCATGAGGGGATACCGAGATGAGCCAGGATACCGATGGGCTCGCCGCAGCCATTGCGGCGCTGAAGCCCGAGATCCGCCAGATGCTGGTGGAGGATCTGCCGCTGGATCGGCAGGCTTCCGAGCAGGCCTTCGCCGCCGGCCGTTGGGGCCAGCTGCGGGAACAGGTGCACCGGGTGAAGGGCTCTGCCTCCTTCTGTCACCTGGAAGCGCTCCGGGACGCCTGTGCCGTCATCGAGCAGAAAGTAGCCGCTGATACCCCGCCCGATATCTCTGACATGGAACACTTCACCCGCGAGATCGATGCCGTCCTGGCGGCTTTGTAGGACCAGTCCTACCTAAGGCCCCGACATCACTGGCATTTTTACGGCCGGCCCGTGCACGGTTAAATCCCCTTCTGTAAACTGACTGGGCCACGCCCTTTGCATCAGGGACAGGGATGCGGGTGTGTCTACCCACGGATAAACATCCAAACGAACGGAGTAAGCACCATGGCCGGCAAGAAACCCGTATCTGCAGCGAGCTTCCAGAAGAAGGCCCAGACGCGCGCCAAGAAGGCCGCTGCCAGCGCCAAGAAGCGTGCCCAGCACTATGCCAAGGGCGACAAGCTCATGAAACAGGTCTCCCAGACGCTGGGGAACATCGCCAAGACCCATCCTAACCAGCAGGCGCGCAAGCAGGCCAAACTGGCATTGAAGAAGCTGAGCGAAGCCCACACCGCCTTCGGCAGTGCCGGCATGTGCGCAGGGGCCACCTTCAACAGCGACGACGAATAGGCCGACCCGGCCCCCTCGAGCATGCTCCGTAAGCTGGGCAATCTGTGCTTGAACGCGGCTCTGCTGTCGCTGGCTGCTGCCTATGCGGCACCGGCGACAGCAGCGGCGCGGTTCCGGCACATCACCATGGAGGATGGTCTGTCCGCGAACCTGGTGTTCAACGCATTGCAGGACCACCGTGGCTACATGTGGATCACCACCGAGAACGGCCTCAACCGTTACGATGGCTACGTCTTCAAAACATTCCGCCACGACCCCAACGATTCCGACAGCCCCTCGGGGAACATGGCCCGGGCCTTGCACGAAGATGCGGCCGGGCGCATATGGCTCGGCACTTTCTCCAATGGCCTCGACCTCTACGATCCGACCACGGGCAAGTTCAAGCACTACCGTCACATCGCCGGCGACTCGAACAGCATCGCCAGCGATGCCATCTGGACCCTGAACTCCACCGACGACGGCAAGCTGCTCATCGGCACCTACGATTCGGGCCTGGACGTGCTGGATACCAAGACCGGCAAGTTCAGCCATTACCCTGCCAACTCGGGGCCAGCCGCGCCGGCCGACAATCGCATCAACGACATCTACGTCGATCGTGAGAAGCACGTATGGGTGTCAACCGGCACAGGCTTCGACGAGTTCGACCCCTCGGGCATGCAGCCGGCGCGGCATTTCCTCGTTCACCCCGGCACCACGGCATACTCAGTCTGGGGAGTGGCGGAAGACGCCCAGCACCGGCTTTGGATAGCGAGCCAAGACGGCCCTTATGTCTACACACCGGGACACGGCGAAGTGACCCGGGCGGTATTCACGGGAGCTTCCTATGCAGCGATGAAGGGCGCCTTCCTCCACAGTGTGCTCGTGGACAGCAACGGCAACCTTTGGTTCGGCGGTCTCACCACCGGTGTATACCTCATCCGCAGCGGCGGCGAATACGTCCAGCACTTCCAGCAGGAGATAGGCAATTCCGACGAGTTGACCTCGAACGTCATCTGGGGCCTGAAGGAGGATGCCTCGGGCATAATCTGGGTATCCACGGGCACCGGCATCGACCTCGTCGACCCGAACATCCTCAATATCGACTTCATCCGGCCTTTAAGCGTCCCCGGGCACCCTGCGGATGCCACCAACGACGTCTTCGCCGTCGCCGAATACCGACATCATGTGCTTATCGGTTCCTTCGGTGCCATCTACCAAACGCAGACGGGCACCTATGCCAGCGACAATGTGCGCCTGTTCACGCTCGTGGATAAGGACCGGTATGGCGAAGTGAGCGCGCTCTACACCACGGAGCAAGATGAGTTGTATGCGGGCACCCAGTGGGGCTATGTGCTGTCGCTCAGTGGAGATGGCGCCATCAAATCCGCGATACGCCCCTTGAGTTCCGAACGAGGGCGCGATATCCATCGCATCGTGAAACACGGTCACGGGCTATACCTTGCCACCTTCGGCAACGGGCTCATGGACTACGACCTCCAGACCGGAAAGACCACGACGGTTGCTGGCAATGGCACCACCGAACTACAAGCCAACGACATCGTGGAGGACATCCTGCCAGCCTCGCCAACGCGGCTATGGGCCGGCACCTTCCGCGGACTGTTCAAGGTGGACACCGACACCGACCGAAGCATGCTCATCCCGATCACGCCCGGCAACATTGAACCTGTCGTGCAAGGTCTGTATGAGGACAAGCAGCATGTGCTGTGGGTCGCCACCTACGACGGCCTGTGGCGCATCAAATTGGATGACGCGGGCGACCCCCTTTCCAGTCCTGAGGCCGTGCCCCAATTCCGCCATCTGCAGGTCCTGTCGGTGGCGCAGGATGATACCGGCAAGCTCTGGCTCGGCACCATCAACAGCCTCATCAGCTTCGACCCCACGAACCGGACGCTCACTACCTTCGGTCGCAATCAAGGCTCGCCCATCACCGAGTACTACTCGTACGGCCATGCCCGCGCCTCGGATGGACGACTCTGGTATGGCGGCGGACAAGGCGTACTTGGAATCCTGCCGCGGAATTTACAACCTAACCGCCATGCGCCCCGGGTGGTGATGAACGGTGCCACCGTCTATCGGGACGGCAAGCCCGAGGATGTGCACCTGACCCCGGCTGAACCCTTGACGCTCAGCTATAAGGACGTGATCACCACCTTCGACTTGAGCGCCGCCGATTTCGGCGCGCCTCAAGCGAACACATATTCTTACCGCATGATCGGCTTCCAACCCCAGTGGACGCCACCCAGCACCGAACACCTGATCACCTTCACCAACCTGAACCCGGGCCGTTACCGCCTGGAGGTCCGGGCGGCCAACAATTGGGGCACCTGGAGCGCCGAGCCGGCAGCCTTGGACCTCGTGGTGTTGCCGCCCTGGTGGCGTACCTGGTGGGCCTATACGACCTATCTCCTCATCATCATCGGCAGCAGCATCGCCTACGTGTACAGCCTGAAGCGCAAGATCGTGCGCGAGAAGGCCGTCAGCGCCGAACTGCGCGAGGCCAATGAACTGAAGAGCCATTTCGTGGAACGCCTCGAAGTACAGGTGAAGGAAGCCACGCTTGAACTGCGTGAGACCCTGCAGGGCGTGAACCTCAAGAACGCGGAACTGGAAGTGGCCCAGCGGCGCGCCGCCGAGGGCGAACAGGTGAAGTCGCAGTTCCTGGCCAACATGAGCCATGAGCTGCGCACGCCTCTCACAGGCGTCCTGGGCTACACCAAGCTCCTGAGTTCCACTTCGCTGTCCTCCGAGCAGAAGGACTACGTAGGCACCATCCGCCAATCCTCGGAATCGCTGCTCGCCATCATCAATGACACCCTGGACCTTTCGCGCCTGGAAGCCGGAAAACTGCTGATCGACGAGGTGGACTTCGACCTGCTGGAACTCATCGAGAGCACCCTGGAGCTGCTGGCCCCCATCGCCTACCAGAAGCGGCTGGAACTGATGCGTGTGATCCCGCCGGAAGTGCCCTTGCAGTTGCGCGGCGACCCCCTGCGCCTGCGCCAGGTTCTCACCAACCTGCTCAGCAACTCCATCAAGTTCACTGAATCTGGAGCCGTCTGCCTGCAGGTGGCGCTGGTCACCCGGGACGAGCGTGAGACCGAACTCAGGATATCAGTGAACGACACCGGCATCGGTATCCCCGAGGGCGAGATCGGCCAGCTCTTCAACGCTTATTCACGGGGCAGGATATCCACCCGCCACCACGTGGAAGGTACGGGCCTGGGGCTAGCCATCTGCAAGAAGCTGCTGGATCTCATGGGCGGCAGCATCGACGTCACGAGCCGCGTCGGTACCGGCAGCACCTTCTCGTTCCAACTCAAGTTCAAGCTGCAGAAGAACCCGGTCGCGCGCACCCAGCTGCCGAGCCGCCTCAACATCCTGCTCTACGACCGGCAGCCCTTGTCCGCCCAGGCCTGGCATGCCTCACTCACGCGCCTGGGCGCCGACGTGCGTGAGGTGACGGAGCTGGAATCGCTCATATCCATTAAGGCGGATGCAGCGGTGCTCTCCTTGAGCGAGCGAGAGCTGTCAGCGCTCAACGAACTCAAGCAGAAATTCTCGCCTGCGCTCCCGCCCATGCTGATACTCGCGCCGCGCATCGAACGCCAGGCGCTGAAGGACCTGTCCGAGACGCTGTTCCACCGCGTGCTCAGCAAGAGCGCGCGCGAGAAGACCGTCTATCTTGAGATCCAGTCGCTGGTGCAGGCTGCGATCCGTCCGGACAGCGCGCCAGCGGCGCCGAAACCAGCCTCGACTGCTCCCGCCATCGACGCGCCGCTGGTCCTGGTGGCAGACGATAACCGCATCAACCGCCGCCTGCTCGTCACCATGCTGACGCAGGCGGGCTTCCGTACCTCGGAGGCTGGTAACGGTCACGAACTGCTGGACCTGGCGGCGCGCGGCCCATGGCAAGCTGCATTGCTTGACATCCACATGCCTGGGCTGGATGGCATCGAGACCGCCGCCCGGTTGCGCGCGACCTACGGCGACAAGACCCCTCCCATCATCGCCATGAGCGCGGATGTCCTGCCGGAAGGCCGTCAGGCACAGAAGGGGTTGATGGACGATTTCCTGATGAAGCCCTTCAACGAACACCAGCTGGTGGACCTCCTGCGTCACCACATCAGCCGCGATGCGCAGAAACGGCGTAGCGCCGGTTAGGCCTGCTTCGGCTTGCCGAGGCTCATGGTGAATACCACCGCTGACTCGAGCGGCGGTGTGCCGAGATAGCCCTCGATCAAGGATTCCTTGAGCGCGCCCGAAGGCACGGCTGTGAGGCCGTGGTGGGTCGCCGTCAGTGCGATGTTCTGGCAGATGAAGCCGGCTTCCATCATCACGACGCGGTAGGCCATGGGTAGGTGGTACTTCCACATGGTGCGCGGGAAATGCGCCACCAGGAACACGATCGCCGCCGCCTTCGCCGGCCACTTCTGGCCGCCCAGCATGGGCGGCACGTCCACCTCACCCGCGCGCACGAGACCGAGATCGCGGTCCAGGGCCGAGTAATGGTAGAAGCCCGGCTTCAGCCCCTCCACCTTGCGTGCATAGACATAGAGCTCGAAGGGGTTACGGGCGCCGCCAGAAGGTGTCATGGTCATGGGAAGCCGGCCGTAATCAGCGTCATCAGTGAAGAAATCCACTATGCCGTTGCCGGCAAACAGGCAGTCGGCCAGGGCCTGCAGCTTGAGGGGCTCGCGGCTGAAGTCTCGCTGGCTCCGGCGCCGGCGCATGAGCGCGAAGGGCTCCTGGCTGATGTCGGTCGCCGGGAGCTTGGTGCGGCGCGTCAGGCCGCGGTTGGTCTGATGCAGCGGCGGCGAAGCCTTCCAGCGCTTGCGCGCCCGCATGAAACGCCGCGCCGGGGCCCCGACCATGAAGCGCGTGTTGCGCACCGCGAAATGGAACAGGCCGGCGCTCGTGCCCCACAGCCACTCGCGCCGGTAGGTCTCGTCCTGCTCCGCCTGAGGCGTGCCTTCCACGACCAGCGCATTCATGCCCACGAGGCCGGCCACCTGAGTGCCCAAGCTCTCAGGATCGGTATCCGGGAAATAGCGGAACAGCTCACGGCCCTGGTGCCAGTCGTCCAGCTTGGCCAGGAACTGCAGGCATTCCAGCGAACAGGTGAACCGGTCCTGGGTGAGGAAATTCTGGACCACGATCTGCCCGCTCTCGAACGAAGCCGTGAGCGTGGCTGCACGCCGGAATCTCATCCCTTTCCCCTCCCCACGTTCCCGCCGGGAACCCGCTCCGGGATGAGCGAGCGGGCGCCCCGGGGTCGCGTCAGTCCTTCAGACCGCTCACGCTGAACACGGTACCCGCGCAGAGCGTGGCCGAGCCGAAAGCGCCCTTGCCCTGGAACTTCTTGAGCTTGAAATCCTGCTTCTGGCGCGCCGTGGAGCGCATCAGATCGCCGTTGGTGAAGCTCTTCCGGATCTCGTCGGTGATATTGATAGCAACCTTGCCAGACATGACTGTTCTCCTTGTCAGTGTCCCTGTAACGTCCCCGAACCTTGGAGACGACCCTCAGCCGGACCCTTAAGGCTTCCAACTGAGTCCCCGCAAACCCGCGGGTCACCTAGATTATATGTCAGAGAGGGAGGCAAGATACGTTGCAGGGATACAGGAATCCCTGTATTCGGATACCGGGGTTTACCTGATTATCGGCTGTTCGTGCGACCTAATTCACGGTTCGACGGACTTCTCAGCTACTGCCATGGCCACCACAAGGCCAGCCTCGTCGGTGAGGCTGACGTGGGCTGAACCCACGCCGAAGCGCCGGCACACGGCCTGGCCGCGTGCGGAGAAGATTACGCAGGGCTTGCCGCGCATATCCGGTACGAAACCCGTATCCCTGACCCACATGCCGTGGCGGAAACCGGTCCCAAGCGCCTTCACCACCGCTTCCTTGGCGGCGAAATGCATGGCCAGGAAACGTACAGGGTTCTTGCTACGGACGTAGAAGTCGAGCTCCTCGGGCATGAGGATGCGCTTAGGGAAATTCTCGCCACGGCGCTCCAACACCGCCTCCACGCGGGCGACCTGGACCACGTCCGTACCGACACCGTGGATCATGTCCGCGCCTCCCGCAGGAGCCGCTTCATGTCCGCGACCGCCAGCGGCAGGCCCACCATGACGGCACGGGCGACGATGGAATGGCCGATGTTGAGTTCCACGATCTCAGGGATGGCCGCCACCGGCAGCACGTTGTGGTAGTGCAGGCCGTGACCCGCATGCACCTCGATGCCGATGCGGGCAGCATGGCGCGCCGCTTCCACCAACCGATGCAACTCCTGTGCCTGCCGTGAGCCCTCCGCGTCCGCATAGGCGCCGGTGTGCAGTTCCACCACCGGTGCGCCGGCTTCGGCGCAGGCATCGATCTGGCCCAGGTCCGGGTCAATGAAGGGCGCCACGCGGATGCCCGCTGCGGCTAGGCGACCGCAGGCATCCTTCATGCGCGCGAACTGACCGCGCACATCCAATCCGCCCTCGGTAGTGAGTTCCTGGCGCCGCTCAGGTACCAAGCAGCAATCCGGCGGGAGTACTTTCAATGCCAGGACGAGCATCGCCTCCTCCACCGCCATCTCCAGATTGAGGCGCGTCTTCACGGTCTGCTTCAGCAGCACCACGTCCCGCTCCTGGATATGGCGCCTGTCCTCGCGCAGGTGCACGGTGATGGAGTCGGCTCCGGCGCCTTCCGCCAGCGCCGCCGCTTCCACCGGGTCGGGATAGGCGGTGCCGCGCGCTTGGCGCAACGTGGCCACGTGGTCGATGTTCACTCCGAGGGCGATACCGCCGGACGGGTTCATGCCTGCTCTCCTGATCGGTCCTTGCGTGCCAGTGCGCGCATCACGCCGCTGGTCTTGAGGGCGCGGCCTTCGAGGTGCCGCTCCAGCGCCGCGGCCAGGAGCCGCTTCACCGCCTTGAGGTCGTCCGCATCATCCAATGCCTCTGCGCGCAGCGCAAGCAGCGCGCGCCCGCGGATAGGCACGCCGGGACCCTTGCGCCCCTGCGCCGGCCGCGGCCCCGAATCCAGGTCGTAGAGATAATCCGTATCCGCTTCCACCGGCGCGCCCGTCGGCGCGACCTGGCTCAAGTTGAGGCCGTATCCGATGGCGGAGAGCAGTCCGGTCTCGAACACACGCAATGCCGCGGCCGGCTTGGGCCCGGCGAGCGCCGCCAAGGTCGCGCCGTAGGAATCATAGAGATCGGGGTGCGCATCCTGGCGCGGCAGAAGCCGCAACAGGAGTTCATTCATGTAGAAGGCCGCCATCAACGGCCGGCCGCGCAGCAGCACCGGCACCCCGGCGCCTTCCACGGCACCGAGGTTGCCCAGCTCGCCGCGCTGGGACCAGGACATCAGGAGAGGGGTGAAAGGTTGCAGCAAGCTGCGCTGGGGGGCGCTGGGGCGGCGCACGCCGCGGGCCACGAGGCCGATGCGTCCGTGCTCGCGGCTCCAGACCTCCAGCAGCCGGCTGGTCTCACGCCAGTTGCGTTGGTGGAGCAGGTAGACGGGAGTGAGCGTGATCCGTTCGGCCTTCATCCTTCCTCGAACCCGAGGATGGCGAGCGCGCGGGCGTCGTCCGACCAGTTCTCGCGCACCTTCACCCACATCTGCAGGAACACCTTGCGGCCGAACTCCCGCTCCATCTCCAGGCGCGCCGCGCGGCCCACTTGCTTCAGCAGCGCGCCACCCTGGCCTATGACGATGGACTTCTGCCCCTCCCGCTCCACCCAGATGCTGGCGGTGATGCGCAACATCTCACCATCGAGCTTCAGCTCGTCGATGGTCACGGCGACGGAATAAGGCACTTCTTCGCGCAGGGCCAGGATGAGCTGCTCGCGCACGAATTCGGAGGCGCGCATCATCTCGTCCTGGTCGGTGACCTGATCGGCCGGGAACAGCATCGGCGATTCCGGCAGATTCTCCGCCAGCAGCCGCTCCAGACCGTTCAGATTGTCCTGCTTGTAGGCCGACACCGGCACGACGAAGCGGAAGGGGTGGCGGGCCTGCATCTCCTCGAGGAACGGCAGCACACGCTCACGCGGCTTCACCTTATCCAGCTTGTTGACCACGAGGCCCAGAGGACACTCCAGGCGGGCGAGGCGCGCCAGGGCCTCCACGTCGTCATCGGTCCACTGCAGCGCCTCCACCACCAGCAGGCACAGGTCCGCTTCGCTGGCGGCAGATACGGCGGTGCGGTTCATGGAGCGGTTGATGGCGCGGCGCTCGCCGGAGTGCAGGCCCGGCGTGTCCACGAAGATGAGCTGCTCGGTGGGCGTGGTCTTGATGCCCAGCACGCGGCGGCGCGTCGTCTGCGGCTTGGGTGTGACGATGCTGATCTTGCGCCCCACCAGCGCGTTCACCAGCGTCGACTTGCCGACGTTGGGCCGGCCGGCCACGGCGATGAACCCTGCGCGGAAACCCGGCTCAGCCATGGGCGATCTCCTCCAGGGCGTGGCGTGCCGCTTCTTGCTCGGCGGCACGGCGGCTGCCCGCTTCGCCTTCGGTGTGCACCTTCAAGCTGGGGATGCTGCAACTCACGCGAAAGGTCTGCTTGTGGGGCTCGCCCCGCACGGACTCCACCGCATATACGGGCAGCGGCAGTTCGCGGGCCTGGAGCGTTTCTTGCAGGCGGGTCTTGGCATCCTTGAGATCCTCTGTCGAGGGTGGAGAGGCGAGGCGCGATTCCAGGACCTTGAGGGTGACCTCCTGCGCGGCCTCGAAGCCGGCGTCCAGGAACACGGCGCCCACCACCGCTTCCAGGGTATCCGCGAGGATGGAGGCGCGGCGGTAACCGCCGCTCTTGAGTTCTCCCGGGCCGAGGGTGAGGTGCGAGCCGAGATCCAACTCACGCGCCACCGCGGCGAGCGTCTCCTGGTTCACCAGGCTCGCGCGCAGGCGGCTGAGATCGCCCTCCTCCAGGTCAGGGTGCCGCAGGTAGAGAGCTTCCGCGACGCATGCATTGATCAGCGCGTCACCCAGGAACTCGAGCCGCTCGTTGTTGCGGCCGCCCGCACTGCGATGGGTGAGTGCGAGCGAGAGCAGATCCGGATCGGAGAACGTCCGCCCCAGCGCCCGGAGCAGGCTGGCGCGGGGATCTGTCAATGCCCAGCGGCCGAGTAGGTCTTCTCGAAGTGCACCACCAGATCCACGTTGGCGATGAAGTTGGTGCGGGCGTCATAGTCCAGATTCATGACCAGCGCCTTGGTATCCGGATCCTGCTTGATCTCGATATCCTCGGGCTTGATGACGCTGATGCTGTTGACATCGAACAGGCCGTTGATGCTCGAGCGGATCTGGGCCGGGCTCTCGCCCGCGGTGACGTTCTTGGACACTGTGGTCAGAGCGCTGTTGATACTGTTGTATTCCATGTATATCGGGAACAACTTGAAGCCGAAGATGCCGATGAAACCGATCATGCCGATGAGCACGATCCAGGTGATCATGGTGATGCCGCTTTGGTGTTTGCGCTTGCTCATCGTTCTCTCCAGGGCGCGGCACATGCCGTGCTGTCAGTTGTCAGTGGATCACGCTGCCGACGCGGTGCCACAGGGCCTTGTTGCCGAACGCGTCTATGTTCATCCAGATGAAGAAGGCCCTGCCCACCAGATTCGCTTCCGGGACGAAACCCCAGTAACGGCTGTCGTTGCTGTTGTCCCGGTTATCGCCCATGGCGAAGTACTCTCCTTCCGGCACGGTCCATTCCCCTTCGTTGCCGAAACGGCCGGGGACCGTGAGCAGCTCGTGGGTCATGGGCCCCAGATGCTCACGCGCCAGCTCCGAGCCTTCCGTATCCGCGTCGGGGCCGCTGTAGGGACCGAGGGCATCCTTGGCCATGACGACGCCATTGATATACAGCGTTTTATCCCGATAGACAATATGGTCGCCCGGCAGGCCCACGATGCGCTTGATGAAGTCCTCGCTGGGGTCGCCGGGGTAGCGGAACACCACCACATCGCCACGCTTTGGCTCCCCCACCGGGATGAGTTTGGTGTGCAGTACCGGCAGGCGGAAGCCGTAGTCGTATTTGTTCACCAGGATGAAGTCGCCCACCAGCAGCGTCGGCACCATCGAGGACGACGGGATGTGGAACGGTTCCGCCAGGAAGGAACGCAGCACCAGCACCAGCAGGATCACCGGGAAGAAGGACTTGGAATAGTCCACCACGATGGGTTCCCGCGGCACCACCGCCTCGCCGCCTTCCGACACGATGGGTGCGGCAGCGTGGCGGCGCTTGGCGAAGTACAGGGCATCTACCAGCCACACCAGCCCGGTGAGCGCGGTGGCGAGGGTCAGGATCGCTTCGAAATCGAAATGCATTCTCGGATTCCCCTAGGTGAGGGTCATTTCTTGCCGACGTGGAGCACCGCGAGGAAAGCCTCCTGCGGGATCTCAACCGTGCCGATCTGCTTCATGCGCTTCTTGCCTTCTTTCTGCTTCTCCAGCAGCTTGCGCTTGCGCGTGATGTCGCCACCGTAGCACTTGGCGGTGACGTTCTTGCGCAAGGCCTTCACGGAAGTCCGCGCGATGATGTGCGAGCCGATGGCGGCCTGCACCGCCACCTCGAACATCTGGCGCGGGATCAGCTCCTGCATCTTCTCGCACAGGTCGCGACCGCGCACGTAAGCGCTGTCCTTGTGCACGATGAGCGAGAGCGCGTCCACCCGGTCGCCGTTGATGAGCAGGTCCAGCTTCACCAGGGGCGCCGCCTGGAAACGCTCGAACACGTAGTCGAAGGAGGCGTAGCCGCGGCTGGAGGACTTGAGGCGGTCGAAGAAGTCCATCACGACTTCGTTGAGCGGCATCTCGTAGGCCATGGCCACCTGGCTGCCGTGGTACAGCATCTTCTTCTGCACCCCGCGCTTCTCCTGGCACAGGGTCATCACGTTACCCACGTATTCCTGCGGCACCAGGATGTTGGCGGTGATGATGGGTTCGCGTACCTCGTCGATGCGGTCCACTTGCGGCAGCTTCGACGGGTTGTCGACGAACAGCGTCTCGCCTGAGGTGGTGAGTACCTCATAGATCACCGTGGGCGCGGTGGTGATGAGGTTGAGGTTGTACTCACGCTCCAGCCGCTCCTGCACGATCTCCATGTGCAGCATGCCGAGGAAGCCGCAGCGGAAGCCGAAGCCGAGCGCGGTGGAGGTCTCCGGCTCGAAGTGCAGCGCCGAGTCGTTCAAGCGCAGCTTGCGCAGCGCTTCGCGGAAATTCTCGTAATCGTCGGAACTGATGGGGAACATGCCGGCGAACACGCGCGGCTGCACCTGCTTGAATCCCGGCAGCGGTGTGGCGCAGGGCCGGTCGGAGGTAGTGAAGGTGTCGCCCACCGGCGCACCGTCGATCTCACGGATACCGGCGATGACGTAGCCTACGTCGCCGGCGCTGAGCAAGGCGGTGTCACTCATCTTGGGGGTGAAGATACCCACCCGATCCACCTCATGCGCACGTCCGGTGGACATCACCAGGAGCTTCTGGCGCGGCTTCAGGCTGCCGTTCATCACGCGCACCAGCGAGACCACGCCCACGAAGTTATCGAACCATGAATCGATGATGAGCGCCTGCAAGGGACCGTTGGGGTCACCTTTGGGGGGCGGGATGCGCTTGACCAGCTCTTCCAGCAAATCCGGTACGCCCAAGCCGGTCTTGGCGCTGACCCGCACCGCGTCGGTGGCGCCGATGCCGATGATCTCCTCGATCTCCTCCGCCACCTTGTCCGGCTCGGCGTTGGGCAAGTCGATCTTGTTCAGCACCGGCATCACTTCCAGACCCTGATCGAGCGCCGTGTAGCAGTTGGCGACGCTCTGGGCCTCGACGCCCTGGGAAGCATCCACTACCAGCAGCGCGCCCTCGCAGGCGGCAAGGGAGCGGGACACTTCGTAGGAGAAGTCCACGTGGCCAGGAGTGTCGATGAAGTTGAGCTGATACTGCTGGCCGTCCTTGGACTTGAAGCGCAGCGAGACGCTCTGGGCCTTGATGGTGATGCCGCGCTCGCGTTCGATGGGGTTCGAGTCCAGCACCTGCTCCTCCATCTCGCGCGCCTCCAGGCCGCCGCAGAGCTGGATGAAGCGGTCGGCGAGCGTGGATTTGCCGTGGTCGATGTGAGCGATGATGGAGAAATTGCGGATGCGCTGCATGTCCACGGGCGGGCCGGTCTTTTCGCTTGGATTCGGGTGAGCTTTTCGGACGCCGGAGGTGGTCGCCTGGAAGCCGGGCAGGCCCCTATATATTCAGGTAGGGCCCCGTCATACCCGCAAAGGCCTAAAAGACCTTCCGGGACAGCGCATTATAGCGGTTCGAGATAGGGCGATACAGGGACGTATCGCCCTCTGAATCCGCGTTGAGCCCGGGCCTGCACCGGATTCGGCGCTGGAAAAAGCCCCTGGACGGGGCTTTTTCCTAGAATCGGGAGCGAAGCGGCAAACTATGTCAGGCGAGGCCGGCCTTATGCTGGAAATAGGCGTCCAGGGCGCCTTCATCCAGGCGTGCCTCACAGATGAACTGCTCCCCTGCCGCCAGCACTGGGACGCGGCTGCCATAGCGCTGCTTCAGGGCGGGATCCGAGTCCACGTCCACCAGGGAGATCTCCACCTCGTCACCGTAGGTGACGTAGATGGCCGCGAGCATCTGTTCGCAGAGGTGGCAGCCCGGACGGTGGTAGAGCGTGAGTCCGGTCACCGGTGGGCCGGGGCGCCCAGCGGCAGGAAGAGGTTGCTGCCCGGCCGCCGCACCAGGACAGGCACCGGACGGTCATGGGGAAGTTGCTGGGTGAGCTTGTAGAACTGGTCGGTGCTGGTGACATCCACGCCATCCAGCATCAGCACCACGTCACCCAGATGGAACCCGGCACGCATGCCTAGGCCCGGGGACACCCCGGTGACCACCAGACCGCCCGCATCCACGGCGAAGGCCTGGCGTTCCGCATCGGTGAGGGGCCGCAGCGCGAGACCCAGACCCTGGGCATCGCTGCCGCCCGCGCTGTCGCCGCCATCGTGCACGCTACCCAGGGTATCCAGCACCGCCGAATGGGCGGTGTACTGGCTGCGCAGGTGGCTGCGATCGTCGGAATCAGCGGTGTTGCCCTGCCCGTTCTCGGTGGCATGGCTACGGCTGCCGCTGCGATAAGGGGCCGGAGTCATGGGCATGTCGCCCGGCTCATCGCCGTACTGCGGCGCAGTGGAAGCATGTCCGGTCTTCACGCCCGGATGAGCGGGCAGGTCGGATGCGGACAGGGGGGCTGGCATGGTCGTACGGGGGGAACCGGGGGCGCATAGACCCGTCGTCGGCACCCCGAGGATGCAGGCTACGCATGCTGCCAGGAATAGTCTGGAGGCTCCCATAGGAGCCAGGATTGTGGTGGATGCCCTGGCCCGCCGCAATAGCGGCCCGGGAGGCTAGTACTGGCGGGGGGGCTTATGGGCTGCGGCGTCTTTCCGGGCCCTCTCCGCCTCATCCGGCACCAAGCGGGGCGGATAGCGGTGGGACTGCAGGGTATGGGTGCCGAGCGGGCTTGCGCCCTCCTGATCCACCAAGGCGCCGTCCAATGAGGCATGCACCGGGACCTGCTGGCCGCTCCAGTCCGCATCGTTCATGAGGTCCACCGGCGAGGTCTCGCCGACGGCCACGGAGTTCGGGACGATCTCGCCGGGATTCGCACCCGGGTGGGCACCGCCGTGCTTCAGGCCCACGATGGCCAGCACCGCCACCGAGGCGGCGATGGCGAGCCCCGCAGTGGCCCGCAGCAGCTTATCCATGAGCTTCACCGGCGGAGCCGCCGGCAGCGGTTCATCCGAGAGCGCGGCCATGATCCGGTCGGCGAAGCCGCGGGTGTCCACCGGCGGCAACTCCTTGCGCAGGGCAGAACCGATCAGGTGGTAGCGCTCCCAGTGCAGGCGCAAGGACTTCTCCACGGTGAAACGGCGCAGCAGCAGCTCGTGCTCGCCTTCGGGGAGTTCGTGGTCGGCCAGGGCCGAGATCTGTTCGCGCAGCTTCTGGGTCATCGTGGCTCTCTCGTCATCAGTCCAATAAGGGCTTCAGCTTGGCGTCTATCGCCTCGCGGGCCCGGAATATCCTCGATCGCACCGTGCCCACGGGACAGGCCATGGTCTCGGCGATCTGCTCGTAGCTCATGCCTTCCAGCTCACGCAGCACGATGGCCGTGCGCAGGTCCTCCGGCAGTTCGGCGATGGCCGCCTCCACCGTGCGCTGGATCTCGTCCGTGAGCAGCAGGCGCTCGGGGGTGTCCCCGTCCCGCAACCGGGCTTGCAGCTCATACTGCTCCGGATCCTGCAGGTCCATGCCGTGTTCCATCGGCCGGCGGCCCTCCGCCACGAGGTGGTTCTTGGCCGTATTGATGGCGATCCGGTAGAGCCAGGTGTAGAACGCGCTGTCTCCGCGGAACCCGTGTATCGCCCGGTAGGCCTTGATGAAGGCCTCCTGGGAGACGTCCAAAGCCTCGGTGCTGTCATGCACGTAGCGTGTGACCAGCTTCACGATCTTGTGCTGGTACTTGCGCACCAGAACGTCGAAGGCAGCCTTGTCGCCACGCTGCACACGCCGCACCAGTACCTGGTCGGCATCGGCCTTGCCAGGCTCAAGATCGACGATGGGCCTGGGCATGTTCATGGTCTATGGCTCATAGACAGCCTGCTGGGGAAAAAGTTCGCCAGGACAGGGGGATGCGAGTATATTTCGCGTCCTCCTGGGGCCCTTGGGCCCCCGCCCGCTAAGTCTAGCAGCCCCTCCCGGGGCCGGCGGGCCCCGAAGGGCAAGACATGGCGCAGACGGCTTCCTACGACGTACTCATCATCGGCAGCGGCGCGGCCGGGCTCACCCTGGCCCTGCGCCTGCCCGCATCCCTGCGGGTCGGCCTGGTATCCAAGGGCCCCCTGACGGAGGGCAGCACCCTCTATGCCCAAGGCGGCATCTCCGCGGTGCTGGACGAGGCGGACTCCATCCAGTCCCACATCGAGGACACGCTCAACGCAGGCGCAGGCCTCTCCACCCCCGCCACGGTCCGTTACGTGGTGGAACAGGGCCCGGAGTGCATCCGCTGGCTCATCGAACAGGGCGTGCAGTTCACCCGCGACGAGGAGAGCCGCGACCCCGGCGCCTATCACCTCACCCGCGAAGGCGGCCATAGCCACCGGCGCGTGGTGCACGCGGCCGACGCCACCGGCCGAGCCATCGAGACGACCCTCGAACAGCTGGTGCGCAAGCGCTCCAATGTGACGCTGCTGGAGGAGCACGTGGCGGTGGATCTCATCACCGCGACGAAGCTGGGACTGCCCGACTCGCGCTGTTACGGCGCCTACCTCCTGGACAAGCGCAAGCAGAAGGTGAAGACCGTGGCAGCGCGCCACGTGGTGCTCGCCACCGGCGGCGCCAATAAGGTGTACCTCTACACCAGCAACCCGGACGGCTCCACCGGCGACGGCATCGCCATGGCCTGGCGCGCCGGCTGCCGCATGGGGAACATGGAGTTCATGCAGTTCCACCCCACCTGCCTCTACCATCCGCACGCCAAGTCCTTCCTCATCTCGGAAGCCGTGCGCGGTGAAGGCGGCAGGTTGCTGTTGCCGGATGGCACACCCTTCATGCAGCGCTTCGACAAGCGTGCCGAACTCGCACCCCGTGACATCGTGGCCCGTGCCATCGACCACGAGATGAAGCGCCTCGGTTCGGACCACGTGCTGCTGGACATCAGCCACCGGCCCGCGGAATTCATCCGCGAGCACTTCCCCACCATCTACGCCCGCTGCCTCGAGTACGGCTACGACATGTCCAAGGGCCCGATCCCGGTGGTGCCGGCGGCCCATTACACCTGCGGCGGCGTGCTCACGGACCTGAAGGGCCGCACCGACCTGCCGGGCCTCTACGCCATCGGCGAGACCGCCTTCACCGGCCTGCACGGCGCCAACCGCATGGCCAGCAACTCGCTCTTGGAGTGCATCGTGTTCGGTTTCGCTGCCGCGGCGGACATCGCGGCCCATGGCTCCGGCGCGCCGTTGCCGGACAAGCTGCCAGCCTGGGACGAGAGCCGCGTGACGGACTCGGACGAGGAAGTGGTGGTGTCACACAACTGGAGCGAGCTGCGCCATTTCATGTGGGACTACGTGGGCATCGTGCGCACCGACAAGCGCCTGAAGCGGGCGCTCTCCCGCATGGTGCTGCTGCAGCATGAGATCGAGGAGTACTACGGAAATTTCCGCATCACCGCGGACCAGATCGAGCTGCGCAACCTGACCCTGGTGGCGGGACTCATCATCCAGTCGGCGCAGCGCCGGCGCGAGAGCCGCGGCCTGCACTACACCCTTGACTACCCGGAAGCTGACAAGAGCCGTGTGCCGCAGAATACCGTGCTCGTCCCACCCAACTTCGCGGGTAACGCCCTGTCGGTGAACTGGCAGAGTTGAATCAGCTCTTCGGTGTGCCGTAGCGCAAAAGGACCTTCAATCTGCGGAAACCTTCTGACCGCACGCTATCCTGGGCCAGCATCACGGTCCGGCGCTTGC